>ERZ772932.96-NODE-96-length-50912-cov-4.798828_pt1 | contig 50912 bp, 64 predicted proteins | sample MGYA00511684_ERZ772932 | MGnify/ENA primary metagenome ERZ772932 (study PRJEB29015, sample SAMEA2738078) | human oral metagenome | biome: human oral; feature: human-associated habitat; material: saliva | place: China | collected 2210 ...
TGGTACGGAATCAATGTAGAGAAACGCCTCGATGACAGCTTCTAGCTCCTTTAGGTTCTGCTCTGTAACAAATGTGGCTCCCCCATGCTTGCCAGCGGACATACGTATCTCAAAATTGCCACGGTGAAACTTATAACAGGAAACATGAAAACCAGCACCAGATTCACCTCTGAAGGTGACCCACATTTCTTCCCAGCCCACTGACTCCTCTTCGTCCCAGGCGTTAAGGGTAACGTCATGGAACATTTCAGGTCTTCTAGCCGTGAGTGTTTTCATGAAACTTGCCGGGTCGCGATGGTTCTTCAAATTACGGCAATGAGCAGAGACAGTGAGACTGTCTCCCTCACCCTCATTCTCATGGTGCTCAAAATCTCGCACAGCACCTTCGGGGTAGCGTTCTGTCAGATACGCCTCTGCCTGTTCCGCTGTGACTTGAACGTGAGATGCGGGTTTAGCGCCTCCTTTGTTCTTCTTGCGCCTAAAAGGTAGCAACTTTAGCGCGCCATCAATCAGCTTTTTCATCCCGTAAATTCCTGTCTGTAAAATGAGAGTTGTCTCCGTGCGTATAGGGAGCACACCGTTACAAGTAGCACATCGTTAGACCTCTTGGAGCGTACTATGCCTTAAATGTTACTGCGGCGGGTTCCCATTCGCCACCGGGCTCCACAGTGTCGATAGTGTAGCTGTATCCTGCGAGGTTCTGCCCGGTTGGGGTGGTTGCGGTAAGTACGATAAGCGGCTGAGATAAACGTGAGTCATATCCTGTGTCCGTGACGACTGCAATATCGTCGGTGATGAATGTTGCGGTTACGGCACCTAGTCTGGCTAAGTACTCTGCGGGGTTGATGTCTTTGAAGCGGTAGAGGTTGGACTCTTCGTAGAGGAATGTGTTAAATGCCCAGCCGTCGCCTTTGTTGAAGTCCACGTGCATTTGGGTGGTTGGCTTTTTTAGGGCGGGTGCGGTTCCGTTGTTGCGGGTTTTGGCGTACCCTTCCAGAGCGCACACCATCTTACGTGCGTCGTTGTCGCGCATCCGAGAGTTGTCGTACTCGTGTTCGATGTTGTAGAACGCATTACGCAGGTTTGATGCCCTGGTTTGTTCGTTTTCCTTGGCTACACCTTGCAGGATTGGGCGGCGGATAGTGACAATAGTGTCGAGTGCTTCTTTGAGGGTCGTCTCGTCTTGGAGTAGTTCCTTGTCGCTGGTCACGGCTTTGATAATCCTTTCGCCGGTAATATAGTCCTTCAAATCCTTGTAAGATACACCACTGTGCCTGTACTCTTCCCATGCCGCCGTTTCAGTAGCGGAAGCCAAATACGCGATAGCGTCACTAACACGCTTACTTTTAGATTCGGCAGACAGGGCAATGTAGTAGGAAGCAATACTGGCACCCAAGAACACAACATGCTCAGGCACCTCTTCCCCATCAATATTGTCGATACCACCCCAACCTAGTCGGGCATACAGAAGTAGCGCGTTACACTGCGTAAGCTCCTGCCTCAACTGCAACAAAGGCGACACGCCCTTCTTAAACTCATAGGCAGGCGACGTTTCCTTCTTCCTGAAAAATAGCACCCTACACATCCTTTCTATCACATATGGTTCGCATATTCGTGAAACATTTTTCAACTGTCTTATACCCGCAATTTTACCACACATTTTAAATAATCTACGGGATTTACGATACAGTGCGAAGACTCCCCACCAGCGGGAAAGCAGGTGTATGGCTGTTACAGTGCCCCGTTTACTAATACGGGCGGTCGGCATTAAATGGTGTTGTCATTAGAAGCTTATAATCACCCATACAAGGGAAGGTACCTCTGTTAGAAAAAGGGCACAAAAAATGGTGGGTGACACGTCAAGAGCATCAAAGACACTCTTACATGCCACCCACCATACACAATACGACCAGGTATCTGTCAGGCTCAGCCTGGTTAAGGACTCATAACCTGGCGTGCTTTAAAACATAAACACACAATTACCTAACCTGACCGCGTGCCGCTCATGTTAGGACTGGCGACGCTTCCAAAGGAAGAAACCACCAGCGGCTACAACAGCCAAACCAGCAATGCCGCCAATAATACCGGCTACAGGAACACCGCTACCCTGTTCGTGACCAGTCTTAGCCTCTACAGGCTTACCAGGCTCACTCGGCTTCACGGCGGGCTCCGAAGGCTTCTCAACAGCAGGCTCAGACGGCGAAACCGAAGGAACCGGAGTGGTAGCGGTCGGTGTCGGGTCTACAGAAGGAACAGCAGTCGGGCTAGTAGGAACCGGCTCGGGGGTAGGAGTAACGCTCGGAGTAGGCTCAGCCGGAGTAGACGGCGAAGGCTCTACAGGAGCCGGAGGGGTAGACTCAGACGGAACAGGTGCCGGAGTCTCACTCGGGGTAGGTTCCGGGGTCACGTCAGGCGTAGGCGTGGGTGCGGGAGTCTCTGTTGGGGTGGGCTCAGGAGTCGCTACAGGCTTCACGTAGACGCTGTAATCGTAAGTCTTGGAAGTTGCGTCCTGTACATACCAGCCGCTCGCGTTAGTGCTAGGCTCGGTGCGTCCGGTGCTGATGACGTTAAGGAATGCGGGGCAGGAGCCACTATAGCCCGAGTTCGCACCTAGACCCATAGTGTAGTCAGCCGCATCTGCAAGAATTGGGGTATCAACCACGTTCACGCCTGCGGGAACCACAGGTGCCTTCTTGGTTTCCTTACTGCTAAAGAACATGTCCTTGAAGTCGTTGTAGCTACCGCTCTGACCCTGACCCGTTACATCCAAAATAAGCGGAGTAGCGGACAGGTTGTCACAAGGCGCTACAGCAATTACGCCCGCAAAGCCGGGCAGTTCTTCCTTGACAGTAAACTCAGCACCCGTAACTTCCTCCGGGGTGGTGGAAGCGGAAACAGTGTTTACACTGATGGTCTTAGTCTCACCAGGAGCGATTTCAATCTCCGGCAGAGTTACTGCCTGCCCGTCGCGGGTAAGAGATACGTAAATCTTCTCATCATTGTAAGACTGGCGTGCGGCGGTAGTTGCCGTAATTTCAGAGTTGTTCGTGTAGGTGAAGGTCACTTCACCGTTTGCGCCTGCCTTAACGCTGGTCGGGTTGCCGTTAGTGGTTCCCAGCTCACCAATGGTGGTAGAAGCGTTTACGGTACCAGGTGCAACCTTGGGTAGGGTCGGTGCGATAGTGATTCGCTGAGTAATCAGGTCACCATTAGCGTCCTTGACGCTGTAAAGGAAGGAAATGGTCTGGCGGCTATCATCATTACGAGGGATGGTGATAGTTCCGTCAGCGTTTGCGGTGATGGTTGTTGCACCGTATGGGAGAGCACCCTGGCGAGGCTCCGCGTCGGGGTGCTTGATGTACATGGGGAACGGGAAGTCGCCACCCTTCTCCAACTCACCTAGCGTGGAGCCAGGCATTGCACCCAAACCAATTTTCAGGGAGCTCTTGTCAAAGTTGATGCCTTCAAGGAGCTTCGCAACATCGACAGTGTAAACGGTGCGGGTAGCATCGCTACGCTGAGGAAGCTTATCAGTCTTGAGAGTCCAGTTCACGTAGTTCTGGAACGTCTCGCTCGGAGCGTAAGCGGTGAAGTCCTGAGCGGTCAGGCTCACGGTCTTTTCGGTACGCGCCTGGGCGGTTGCGGCGGCGGTTACTTCTGCGGCGTGAGCCACATTAAGCATTGCTACGCTGGTTGCGCCACCACCGAGAGTGAGGGTAGCAAGAAGCACGCCACCGAGAGCCTTCTTCTTTACACCCTTAACGGGAGTGGTCTTGTTGAAAGTGTTAGACACGGTAATACCGTCTCCTTTTTTTGTTGTGTACGTACAATAAATAGTCTGTTCGGCGGGTAAGCGTGTTGCTACCCGTCAGTGCCAGTATAGCGGAAATTGTTTCACAACGTGTAGCTGGTTTTTGGGGTGTGGGTGTGTAATTTTAGGCACGTATCTACTTTCCCGTCTTGTTTTTGGGTACGATTAAGCCCTCCCGAAGGCAACCTTGGTAGGTGCCTATTAGGAGGGCTTAACCTATTTGCGTACTAGAAGCTAACGGGGCTACTTCTTCTTAGGTGTCTTAGCGCCCGCGTGCTTCTTACGCTTACGGTTCTTCTTGTTCGCGTGTACGGGTTCTACAGTGAAAGTGTAGGTGTTTTCGCTAATTTCGTTGAGGGCATTTTCTGCGGTTTCGGCGTATGCACACAGAGTGTCAGGGGTAAGCATGAGCGGGCGGTTACGCAAGGTTACGGTTCGCAGTACCTCACGCTCCTCGTCCTCATCTGTAGTTGCTTCCAGTGAGCGCTGGTACGTTTCGGTCGCTTCAAGAGTGCGCGCTACACGCTCCATGAAACCCATCGCCGCCTTAGTGTGGAGGTGCTCATCAGAGAACCACAGGTAACGAGTTTCAGCGTCTTCCTCGCCGCTGTTAGCATCGTAAGAGTCAGCGTTGTCGTAAGAGTAGAAAGCCGCTTCATTGCCATAGTCGCGTTCTAGGTTGATAATATCGCGGGTAGAGCGGCAGAACATGCTCGAGTCATTAAACTGGAGGGCTTTGTTTTCGAGCTGGTTGAGGATTTCCTCTAGGGGGCCGGTATAGGTGAGGGTTTCGTTACGCTTCTGAGCGGTGAGAATGTAGCGGCTTGCACGGGTCATGAGTAGTGTGCCTTTCAATTGTTAAGGTTGAGTGGGGTTTTAGTACCAATTTAAGGTATTTCCCCTGGGGTTTTACTATAAATTGGTACTGCTTTTGCTTGGTTTTTGGGTGTTAGGCGGGGTAGAACTCATCCTCGAAGGTTGCTACGCCATCCTGGTTTTCCAGGGTTACACCACCAGACTGGCGCTTGTTGTATTCAATAGCGCTTTCAACCCATTCTGCCCATTCACTGTTAAGGGGTTCTGTGGTTTCCAGGGTTGCCGTGCGCTCGCCGTCAGGTTCTTCTACGGTTACCTGAATGTTGTACATGCCGTCCATGTCGGCGGGCACGGTCTTGAAACGGGTAATGTAGTGCTTTTCAATATCCCAGAAAGAGTCGGGATAGTTGAGTGCTTCCTTGGAGGCGAACTTTACGGTACGGCTTTCCATTATGCAACCTTTCGTTAGCGGGGTTCCTGTAACCCCTTACATATCTATAGTACCACATGTTTTCGATGATTGTAAAGCGCCCCTGGTTAAAGAGTTATTATCTTTAACCAGGGGCGCTTATAGTTCATATTTTACAGCTCCAAGCTGTTTACAAGACGGGTAGCGAGCTCACTAATATCCTCACGGTCATTATCAACACCCAAGCTAGAATCCTGCATAAGGTCAGCAATAACTTCAGTCAGTTCGCTCGGACTCATGCTTTCAAAAGCTACAACCTTATCCAGCACTTCCTGAATCTCCGCCGGGTCACCGTCGCGCCATACCTTACCACGAGACTCAAAGTTACTATCAAAAGCTTCACGGTCAAGGTCAGCCGCGTAACGCATCACAACAAGGCTCTTCTTTCCAGTAGCCTCACTAGTGCGGATACTCAGCTTCAAATCGTCACGTGCCTCGCCGGTATTCAAAAGCACAGCACCCACAATATCAAACATGTCGGGGTTACTGTCCTCCATATAGATAGGGCTCACACTCGCGTAAGTAGTCGGGCGCGCATCCAGGCTGTTAATGGTAACGCGGGTGGTAAGAGCTTCGTAGAGAGGGTAATCAACATCCCACTCGGCACCACCCAGAAACTCATCGGTCAGATAAGGGGTATCACTAGTGGTGTAGTAGGTGCCGTCCGGCAGGTCGTCTGCGGGGGTTACGCGGGCAATGGTGCCGATATTACGCTCGATAACCTCAAGGAACTCAGAATCAGAGAGGTTCGCTTCTTTGAAACCTGCGTTATCGGCATCAAAGGTAAGAGTGGCGGCGGTAATATCTGCAACCGCCAGGGTGTGATTCAGGAAAGATGCCTTTAGAGAGGTAAACATCTCAGGGTCAAGATGTGCAAGACGACTAAACACGAGACTGTTGAGCGCGTCATTAAGAGTGGTATAAGTTAGAGACATAATGTGTGTTGCCTTTCGTAAGCTTGTTGAGTGGAAAGTTTGTTTTATGCCATGTCTCGCATAACGAATGTTACCTTTCGTATAATCCCCGCTGTGGCGTACTATTGGGGTTTCTGTTTCTTTAATGCCACATAATCTATTGTAGCACATGTTTTTAGATATGTGCAAGTTTTAGGCTGTTGCCCCTAATAGTTAGCTAGGGGCAACAGGTGTGTGAGCTACGTTTAGATTCGGAACGGCTGGAGCGCGTCCTTAACTACGGTCATAACCAGGGTTTCTTCAACATCGAAGACGAGGTTACCGTTAGTCTCATTGCGGAAGATGAGGTTGTTTACACGGTACGAGTTGATGACCTTACCCTCCAGGAATACGGGCAGGTAGACTTTGAGAGCTTCCTGGTAAGCGTTGAAGTCTTCGTTGGTGATAAAGTCGCCGTATTCGTCGGTTACCGGCTCGGTGGGGTTCCAGTTGGTGCCTTCGAGGGGCTGGTTCGGGTCGATGGTGAACTCGGTGTACTGGTCGGGTGCGTTGTAGCTTTCAATGTTTGCGTGAATAGAGCCGCTGTCATTGATGAGGATGTTGAGGGTGGTCATGTTTGCGTACCTTTCAGTGTATAGTTCCTGTAGCTTTCCGGGTTTCCTTGTCGCTACATTCATATAGTACCACATATTTTTAGGGGTTTGCAAGTTCTAGGTGTGAGCTTAGCCCCGTAAGCTCAAAATATGTAGAACATACGGGGCTAAAAAATATAGATGCGGCAGTTAGCTAACTCTTACTGTCGATAACAAAAGCAACACAACCCGCCGAGAGGAACGTAACACTGTAGAGCACCCGCGCCACATTATCCCAACCCTCAATTGTAGTGTAGCTATGAAGAGCCAAAACAACATGTAGAGTAAGAACAACTACAGCAAACACGCCCGTGAGCCACTTAGAGCTGATGCGGGTTCCTCGCGTAACGCGAAGCAAACACTTATGAAGAATATTGCCGCCAATAACAAGCCCGATAGCCGTAAAGAACGGAACAAGAACAATAGATGTAAGGGCATACTGAAAATCAGTAATCATAAATTGAAAACCTTTGCAGAAGTATAGAAGCGTGTGTATGTGTGCGCTTGAGTTAGTAGGTGCATTTAGAGAGCGTCAATGAACTCTACGATACGCTGATACACCTCACCGTTAGGGTCTAGCTCATGCTGGTCGGGGGTGGTTGCGTAGATAGTAAGAGAAGTAACTCGCACGCCGTTGCTCTGCTCATACGTGGTTAGAGCCATTTCGCCCTGAGTGGTTTCAATGATGATGTTAGAGCCGTTATCGGTTTTGGTAATAGGAGTAATGTTATCAATACCGAGTGCTTCGCGCTTGCGCCACAGAGCATCGTAGATAGCGCGCGGGGTTGCAGTAGTAGACAGACGTGCAATATTGGTGGGGAACATTAGATGCCTTTCATTGGCATAGTGAACGTACAGTAACTTTATATCTATATACTACCACATATTTTTAATAATTACAAAACGAGGCTCGCCTGCGTAAATCTTTCCACGCGGGCGAGCCTTACCATATAGGGTGCTTACTTTACTCGGTTACACCCCAGAAGTACGAGCGGGTAGCCTTACGCGCCTGCATACCCATAGCAACAAGCTTGCGGGAAACAGAGCGGGTAGCAACAGCCTCTACAGGGGTAGGAACCGGCGCAGGTGCCGCAACCTTAACAGCTACAGGCTCCTGAGCGCGCTTAGCTTTAAAAGCTTCCACACTACGGGTTGCAAGATGCATATACTTACCACGCTGAACAAACTTAATCTCACCGTTACGGGCGTGCTTTACAACCTCCGGACGGGACATGTTCAGCATTTCAGCCGCCTCAGCAAGAGGGATAAGAGAGCGGCGAACAGAAACACTAGTGGACTGCTCCTTAGCGAGAGCCGTAGTGAGCTGGTCAATAAGCTCATTCATAGCCTTCAACTCCATGCGGGAACCGCGCTTAGAAACAAATAGAGCGCGAGTCTTAGAGTCAGAGTTAGCTCGTAGGACACGTGCTTCCTCGTGAAGCTTAGCAAGAAGTTCGGGGCTAATAACAATACTGGACTGCATATCTTCTCCTTATCGGTATGCAATGTATATGCGGAGATTACCTCCCCGCTGGGTGTACCTCAAGTGTACCACATGTTTTTAATGGTTTGCAAACCTACGGGATGTATCCCCCACTACAAGCAAGCACACCCCACATGCACATTCTAGAGTTACCAAGTCACCCTTTTACAGAATAAAGAAGAACCTCCATGCCTTGACGACATCAATCTCAACACCACAGAGTCGCAAAGCACACACAACACCAAAAACCACAAGCATAGCGCAGGTCGTAACCATTAGATTACTTGTGTAATCGGTCGCATGGTCATAAGTTGGGTCGACCACTGTGCCAATGGTTGCCCCGAAGCCCCAGTAATACATGACGGCACCGAAACTAAGCGCCGCCAAACCAGCGGCAATAAACCCATCAAAAGCACCCAAACGCTCCGGTGCGAAAAACAACAGGTCAAAACTTAGCAGTAACCAAGCACCAATTATCCAAGGTAACGCCGCCTTATGCCAGGCACCTTTCAGTAACCCCTCCGGGTCGTCGCGACCGTTTACTTTAATGAGCCGGTGAGCACACTCAAAATGAACAATGACGGCAACCAGGTAAACCGCCCAAAAGATAATAACGTTAAGTGCTTGTTCCATATGTAGTCTTTTCTTAAAGTAGGCAAAAAGTTCCCCTCTAACTCTAGCATCTTGTGTGTCTGAGTTAGAGGGGTTTTTCCATGTTCTCTATGGGTTATTTGGAAGTGCCTACCTACTTACTTGTTCTTCCCGGCGCTTTGCTCCAGGTACATTGCAGTTTCCCTCATTAGGGCGATGGTCTGCGCGTGTAGCGCATCTGCTTCACGCTGGTACTTCTTGGATAGACGGTAGTAATGAATAATGATAGCGAGCTGATACCCTAAACCGATTCCGATGAGGACGAGCGACGCTAAGGTGCAGATGTTGTGTAACGGTTCAACGCCAGTACTGAGGTTGCCTGCAACTGCCGCCGCGAAACCTAGAGCGAGTGTAACGTCTGCACCGGCGAGGATGGTGCGCCATTTACGGGTTTCGCTCTTCCACGGTTCACACTTGCGGTGTACGAAGAACATTACAACGTTCACAATGAGCATTACTACATTGAACACGAGGGCGATAATGGTTGGTGTACTCACGGGTTAGTTCCTTTTGATTGGAGCGGCGTTTTCACTGATAGTTTACCATAGGCACAAACCACCTTGGGGTAGGTAAAAAGAATACCCTCCTGCTCTAGCATCATTTTAATGTATAAAGCTGGAGGGTGTTCGTGTAGCCGCTACCGGCTACTCTTTAGAGCTGTTCTTCTTCTGTTCGCGCAGTTCTTCAATCTTGTTCTCAATCTTTCCGACTGCCTTTTCGAGCTCTTCAATCATCACGTCCGTTTTATCGGGTGTAGCCGCCTTTATCGCCTTCGCGTTCTTACGGTGGTAGATGAACAGGGGAATGAGGAGCGCCAGACTGGTGCCGAGCAGAATAACTACCGCGAGGGCACATACCGCACTTAGAACCTCATTACCTGAGTTGAGGTACCCGATAAGGGCGGCAGTGAAACCAAGCACACCAGTACCGTCTGAGACAGCGAGAATGATACGGATTTTACGTGGCGCACTCTTGTGAGGCTCGAACTTCAGGTGCCCGAAAAACATGAGCGCATCTAGAATAATCATGATGCTGTAGAAAGTGATGACGACTGCGGGTGGGAAAACCATAAGTTAGGCTCCTTCGTGGGTGTTGATGGTTTGGGTGATGCGGTCTTTGAGAGCTTCCATCTGGCGGATGGCTTCATCTAGAGCCACCAGAGAGCTATTCAGCTCTTCATCAATGATACGTGTACTGTCGTCTGCTTTCCACTTACCCGTTGCGGGTGTGGATGAGTGGAGAGTTAGTTTACTTGCCAGCCCTGTTGTTAGAATCCGGTACATGTGTCTCTGCGCGGTTCCTACGGCTTTGATTGCCGTGTCTGTCGTGTATGGGTCTGGGTTGATGTTCTTGTACCGTTTCGCTTCCTCAGCTGTTACGGGGGTAGCGTGGGAGGCGGGCTTGAAACAGTTCACGTTGTAGATGTTCCAGTGGGTAATGTTTGTTGCTGTTGTGAGCTTGTTGGCTACCGTGTTTGAGAGGTAAATATCGGGGCTACCTTTCGCGGTGACTGCTCCGCTGTAGAGCGCGTCGATAGGTGACATGCTTAGTTGGTATCCGCCGGTTGGTACGGGTTTAATGAATGCTACAGAGTTGTCAGCTGTGTAGCTAATCTCTACTACGCCGGTGTCTTCATGCCAAATGTCGGTGAGGGTTGCCTTATCTACGGGCTTTCCGAGGTAGACGGCGGCTAGAAGCTCATGCTCCCCGGTCTGCCCTGTGATTCGGAGCAGACCATCCTCAGCCACTACGCCTTCTACGGCTTGCGGGAATAGCTCACCGTGCTCCGTTACAGGAATAGTGTTCAGGGTAAGCAGGTCGCCGTCTACGCCTATAACTTCAAGCAGTACGCCTTCTAGTACGTATGGCGATTTTTCAAAGGCGAGAACGCCCACGAACTTGTCACCTGCGGTAACGTTCGGGTTATTCATTCGTGTCCCTTTCCTGTTCTGTGATAGGTGCGTACAGGTGCGTTGTGCGTGTTTCATAGCACCTGTCTACAAACTCTTCGGTTTCTGTCATAACAATAGGCGTGTAGTACTGCATGCGTTCTTCAACACCGAACGGCTGAGCGTACACAACCTCGCCTTCCGGTGCGGCTTCAACGGGGAGCCAGCCTGTCTCGTCACGGTGCGTCATCAGGTACTCTGCCGCAAACTCACCTGCTTCCTCAATAGGCGGCTTCCTACCCCACCTGCTTTTACGCTTAGGAATATCTACACCCAGCCCGGTAACACCTATCCCGGAGCTCAGCGTGGTTTCATCTAGTCTGCCGGTCACAATGTCAAAGATTGGGGTAGCATCTTTACTGTCTGCTTGCCGCCAGGTTAGCCATACGAGGCTCTGGTCATCTTCCTGCGTGTACGGGTGCTCTACATGCTTTGTGATGTTGCAGGTGCCTGTGAGTGTGTACACGCCACCTTTTTCTACGGCATCTTTGAAGGTGCGGGTTAGCTTCTCGGGTAGCGGCATGGGTGCGGCTGGCATTGGTACAGCCAGTGAGTACGGTTTCTCACAGCTGGTCACCTGTAACACAGGTGAACCGAGACGCATAGATGTGAACGCCGTGCCGGGCGTTGCTTCGTTGTATCCGGTGAAAAGTTCGTAAGCATCCAGTAGGTTCTCGGGAATGTACCCGGCGAATACGGTTGCCTGTAGGTACGGGTAGAGAGGGATGAACACGTTTTCTGTTAAGGATACAGGAGCTACTAGCCAGCCGTGTGCAATGTCCGGGTTCCCTGTTTCCAAATCTGCTGGGATAAGAACAGCAAACGGAACACCATAGGCTGTCTCGGTAAGGTGCCATGACTCGTTATATGGCTTAATGGTAACCATTGGGTGAGGTTATCCTCCGGGTGAGATGAGTTTTTTCTTGCAGGTATTAAGTATATAGTACACATCTTTAGGGTGTTTAAAGATGTGTACTATAGGTTTCTATTATTCCTGCCCGTAATCTACAGTCAGCATAATTGGAATGTAACGCACCTGCCCGTCACGTACCAGCTTACCATCACGTCGACCTGCAACAGTTAAACCTGCACGGGAAAGCCGGGTAATGTTCAGGTCAAAGGTGAGTAGACCCACAAAATCTTTCTGAGCATCTGTTGCGCGTTTACTGAGCGGGCTTACCGGCGGCATATTACAGGTGTAGATGAGCTCCCCAGCATCTGGGCTGTCCGGGTCGCCAGCAAAAATGGACACGTGTAGCGTTTCAGGGTTCACCATTTCCCAGGCGCACCAGCCAGGTAGCGTCGGAGCGTCAGTGCTTATACCAATGAAACCACCCTTATTGTTATTGGGGATAGCGTCATAGGTGATAACAGACGCAGTACATGGAATATCTAAAGCTACAGCGTCCGTGTACTCAGCTTCACCGCCATTAACATTATCCACTAGCAACCCTGAGATGGTGGACAGCTCAATAGGGTTCTTTAAATCACGTACCACACGTGTACCATACCGTAGCGCGTGCTCTATTGCGCCAGGCGTGATGCCCTGAAACCGTGTGTTTGGGTTGTTGAGAACCTGCACCACTTCGGACGGTAGCTTGGCTGGGTCGTCAATCCGGTGCGGGTTCCGCTTCACCAATGGGTATGGTGCAACGAGAGCCAACGGTGTCGGTGCTTCTACGCCTGGGATTTCAGGGTAGAGGATAAAATCGTAGGGGCGCTCCGGGTTATGCGTGTGAGTAACTAGCAGGCGCGCAGGCAGGTTAGTGTAGGTGTGCCGCTGTGGGGATGTGAATTGCGGGTTTGCCGTGTAACGCATGGGCGTATGCCTTCCTGGGGTGTTATCATTGATTTGTTTCAGTATAACAAAAAGTGGCTCGTCAGGCTTGCTTATTACCGTCTTTTATTCTTGAGAGGCGTGTTTTTCTTTGGCACCTTCAATGACATGTATCGGCGGTTTCTTTGGCTCAGAGTGTTTCCTGGGTGTGTCAGCTACATCCTGGTTTGAGCTGGTAATAGGGGTACTACTTTTGGCGGCATTCTCGTTTATTGTAGGTAAGATTGACCCAGATAAAAACATTATGCCCTTGCATATTCGGTTGCAGGTAAAAATTCTTCCTATTTTGGCGTTTGGTGCTTGGGGTATGTCCGCTGGTTTACGTACCCTCGCTTTTCATAAAGCGGGTTACGTTGAAGGGTATGCTCTCCTTATCCCACCGCTTCTTGCTGTAACAGGATATTTTGCCGCTTCATTGTTAGCTAAAGCCAGCATTGGTATCTCTCGCTCTGTCGCGAAACGCCGGAACAGTAAGAGCACCCCGTAATCCAGCTCGAAAGTATCCCTAAAATCTGTGTTCTTTTCAATCGTGGGAGGTTGTTGCTTTGGCTCTTTCAGAAATGTGTACCAGTGATTTATTCAACCCGGCGTGTTTCCTGGGTATCCCCAGCTTACTGTGGGTATCTCTTGGGGTGACTGTGTTATTTGCCGCTTTTTTGGTGTTTTGGTGGTTCAAAAGTACGGGTATTGAGGATATTCCTTTACCTGTAAGATTCCTCGTTGCTTTTGTGTTTACGATGTGGTTTATTGCGGCAAGCTTGAATGGGGTTAAAACCCAGCCGGACGCTACTATGCAAAGGTACGTTTTAGGCGCGTCAGCGATTCTTGTTGTGACCGGGGTCGGTGTTTCCAGATTACTAACTAGTGTGTGCGTGGCTGTTTATAAGTTTGTCCTGAAGCGCAGGAAAACACCGTAGCCTTTAGAACCGATTCTGGGCGACCAGGGTAAATAATTTTATAAACAATTAGGGGTGGTCAGTAACTAAGGGAAATAAACCTTAGCTACTGACCACCCCTATATTTCATGTAGGGTTTATCAACCGTCTAAGACTAGTAAAGCCCAGATTCTTTAAGACGTGCTATCAGCCGGTTAAGTAACGCTGTGTACTCATTAACCGCCTGAATCTCATTATCTGTAAAGCCAACGTCACCTATGAGGTTGAGTGCGGCGAGCTTACCGTTGAGGTACCTTACGGTAACGTCTACCATTTCCGCGTCGTCATGCCACCAGGTAATGTCATCAATTTGGGCTGAATCTACAAGGCGCTCGTCGGCGTTGTAGATGGATTCCCAGGCGTACTCTACGGTGGGGTCGCCCCATTGTTCTGGCGTTACGTTGTAGTGCGCTCTTTGAAGTAGCTCACTAATGGTGTCATGGTCAGGGTAGCTGATAAATTCTTGTAGTGCTTCCATAGCTACAGGTGGGAAAGCGTTATAGGTTTCTTCCACGGTGAGAGCATCACGGTACAAGGTAGATGTGATACCTACGGCGAGCTGATGTTGGTCGTGTAGGTAGTTAAGGATGGTTTCGGCGGCTTCATCGGTGACGACTAGCTTCTCAAATGGCGCGCCTACGTATCCTATGCCGTCGGTGTAGCTGTGTGTGACATGCACGGCTGTGAGTTGGTCGTATTCGCCGGATGTGGTGAAGAACGTTTCTTCAAAGGGTGAGTCCGGTAAGGCACATTGTTCTCCGACGTGAATTATAGGTATGGTGCTGTAGGTTTCGGGATAGGTGATGGTTAGGTGGTTGTTTTCGAGCCGCACTTTAATTGTGCGGGGTTGTTCTTTGGTGCGTGTTACGCGACGCGCTGTAGCTGTTGTACCTTCGGTTTTGCGCACCTGATACAGTGTGAATGTTCCTTGAATGTACGGGTGGCTCGGTGTTGGCGTGTAGGTGAGGAGCCCGTCTCCGACGGTGAGTTTGGGGATGGTGTACTGGTGTTGAATCTGCATTGGGTTCCGTCCTTAGCGCGCCTATAAGGATTATTGCTGTCCTTTTTATAATAGCACCTGTTTTTAAGAACGAGGCTGGGTTATTCAACCGGCACCTGATGCAGTTTGGATAGATTAAAGCCGCCACCTAAATGTTCTAGGTGGCGGCTTTAATTGTTTAATTGCGGCTAATCTTGTCATTTTTGACAAGCGCTTCGAGAATGGCGCAGAACAGAGAATGAGCGGTTTGTTCCTCACTGGCGGGTGAAAGCTGGCTGTGAGTCGGCTTGCTGTTTACCTCTACTGCGCAGTGTTCAAAGATTTTGAGCTGTTCGGGGGTTATGATTCTCATCCTTTGCCTTTGGGTGCTTAACAGGGTTTAGTTTGTGCCTGAAATAAACCAAGCCGTTACCCAAATAGTACCACATGTTTTCAGAGGCTCGCAACCTTTAGGCGCACTTCTATGCCCCCCCCCTTTTATCTGGAAACCTAGCCCTCCCCCGACGATACACAGGTACTAAACTTACCCACCTGCTTCAGAGGCTCCTTGTTACCACTAGACCTCTCGGGCGCGTACTTCCTATTGAGGGCTTCTTTCTTAGAGTTTGCTAGTTCCTCAAGCTCTGTGCATATGGTTTTAGCTACTGCACGCACGTATGCTTTATGTAGGTTCTCGGGGCTGTTAAATTTTGCAACGATTTGAAACCCATCGGTTATGTCTACATAGAAGCCGTTCTTAATGCTGTAGTTGTAGTAGCTTTTTCGGAGCGCTTTATTAAGGACGTTCCTGTACCTGGTTCTTTGGGTTGCAAGTTCTACATCCACCTGGGTTAGGTTAAGCGTTTTAGGGATGCTTGTATTATAGATAGCGCCCACGAGCGCCTTAACGGTTTCAGGTGATTCGTCATACCAGCTCACATCCTCGAAGTAGCCAGTAGCTAATATCCTTTGAATGGTTGGCTCTATTGCGGCAAAGAACGTTTTACGATGCGGCTCCCACGCTTTAATCAGGGCGGTTTCTAAGGCTTCAGTTGCCTCTTGTGTTTGTTTCTTGCGCTGGCGGTACGCTGTAAATTTCTTGCCAAACATGTCTTATTCCTTCCATTCAAGGGGTTGGGTGTTAGGCGGTTGCTTTCACACTGAATCGCCCTACACGGCTCACAGTCGCCTTCAACTGTTCTATCTCATCCGGTGTGTAGGTAGAGAGTTTTAAGGCGCTTACAACGGCGCTGGTGGAGTTTCCGTACTTACTCACTAACGGGTGTGCTGTCAGGTAGGTGTCAGGCTCATACCCCACCCAGCCCAACAACAGTTTGCTGTAGTGATTAGTAAACTCCTTAGCATATGCGTATGAGTAGGAGTCTATCACATTGTCAATTGTATCTTCTGTAATCTCCCCATGAAGACCTGTCCAGTAGGCGTAGAGGCTCCCATTGGGGTCTGTTCTGTAGGATGCTTGCTCTAGTAGCTCTTTAAGGTACGTGTGGAAGTGCTCATGGTAATTGTCGTGGAGGTATGAGCTCCGTAAAGCCTTAAACAGCTCGCTAACAGTCATTATCCCGTAGGGGTTGTTCTCTGTAGCGAGAAATATGGGTTTATCTAGAACAGCTGTACCTTCGTCTGCTTTTTCAGAGAGTTTGTCTGTAAAAATCTCGTAGAAAACATGCGTGTGGTCACGGATAAAGTCGCGTAAAGATTTCTCTTCACGTATTCGCGCGCGCCACTTTTCGTCTCGCATCAATAGTTACGCTCCCTTTCTTGCTCACATCTGTGCCTAATGGGTTACTTTCGCATTAAACCGCCCCACAAGATGAACGGCGTCCTTTGCACATTCCTTCTCTAAGGGTGTGTAGCCGGTAGCGTTAAGCAACTGTCGCCAATTTTGTTAATATTGGGCGCATGCTTTAATATTAGCAGTAATAGTACTATTATTGATAAACCAAGCTATCTGAGAGGAGGGTGTATATGGCTAAGAATCAGACCTATAAGGCTTTCACCGTGCGCCCGACTCATGTCTTGGATTTGAATGGCGTACTACTAGATAGAGCCACTATTTTGGCTGAGCTCGCCTCTGAGGTGGGGGGCATTTCGGGTTATGCTACATTTGTGGTTCGTAATGATACTAAGCTGGCTGACGAGTTAGCTCAGGCGGGTGCTGTTCAGCCTACAACAGCGGGTCGTCGTGCAGGCGTGAAGATGCCTGATTTTCTAGTAACTGGCAAGTCAGGCAGGTCACGTAAAGAGGCTCTGATTCAACATCGTGTGGTGACCGAACATCGTTCCTGGCAGGAACGTGTTGATGCTGTAAACGGCGAAAGCTCTAAGCATGTTTCGCAGGGCTGGAAGCGCACCATGAACGCATCCCCGCCGTCGTATGGTGAGGATTACATTAACCTTGGGGCTGTAAACAAGCAGTACGCTGTGATTGAGAATGACCCGTTTATTGACGGGGAGATTGTCCTCAAAATGGTAATTCGGGGTAACTGGTATCGACTAATTTTTAAGTTTGATAACAAGCGCTTCCCCGTGGGTAAGGTGACTCTGCCCGTCATCAAGGTTCAGGGCAATCAGCCCGTTTTTATTTTCACCGTCGCAACCGATAACCCGGTCGTTCAGTTCTCAGGTAAGTACATCATCGGCGTGGATGTTGGCATCAATAACTACGCTACTGTTGTGGTGCGCAATACCGAAACAGGCGGAATAGCCCATGTCTCCACGCTTTCTCAGCGTGTTCACTCACTATGGAACTCTATCCGTGCATCTGAGCGTCAGGTGCGCCAGCTCCGGGAAAAGGCGGAGCCTATTCTGTATGACCGTCAGGGTAAAATGGCGGCTTTGGATGAGGCTCAGCTCCATCGTGAAGCGGCTTCCCGTAAGAAGAGGGAGCTGGCTATCCTTGCCGCACAGGAGATAGCCAACATATCACACCAGTACGATAATGCCGTCGTTGCTGTCGAAGACCTGAGCTGGGTTAAAAATACGATGCAAAACGGGCGGTGGAACAGGGGCGAGCTTGTTCAGTGGGTAACCCACTACGTATCTCAGAATGGCGGCTGGGTTGTTGCCGTGAACGCGGCTAACACGTCGCAGGTCTGCCACCTTTGCGGCAGTAAAGTCAAGCACCCTAAGCACAATATTTCAGCGTGCCCCACTCACGGCGAAATGGACAGGGATGTTAATGCCGCCGCAAACATCGCCTCCCGTGCTGTGAAAAAGGTTGCGACGGCACGGAATACTCGCGCGAATAACCGTAAACTCCAGAAAAAGACTGCCCTTAAAACCCCTATTGGCAGGAAAGCTTTAAAGCATCCCGGCGGTAGCAGGAACAAGAACCATGCAACCCCGAAAAGGAAGAAACGTCGAGTTTCTAAGGGGGTGAGCCTTCCTTCTCGCCCCGCTAGGGTCATTACGACCACGGTTCTAGCGGACTGGGCTACCCCAGAGACCTCTAAGGCGGCACTCAATCAAGGAAACACGACCTACGAATGTAGGCTATGTAGTCTTAGTTGATACCATACTTTCGTGTGTACTCTGTCAGGTTGTTCAGTTTTCCCTCGGTGAATGTTGGGTCGAAAGCGTAAAGCTTTTCGGCTTGGAGGTAGCTGTTGTAGAGCTCCCCGTCGGGGTCTGTCCTGTACGCCGCCTGTTCAAGGAGGGTCGACATGTATCGGACAGAAATGTGGTTGCCGATTCCCTCGTCTTTCACGGAGTTACTGATGGTGTGCATGTCGAGTAGACCGTGTGAGTAACGATTTGTAGCCGGAAATATGGGCGCATCTAACGGGAGAGCGTGTGTTTGGGCGGATAGTTTCTTACATATCTCGTCCATGAAAGCTGAGCAGAAAACTTGTTCACAGGTTTCCACAAGCTCACGCAAAGCCCTATCTGTCCATAGTGCCTCCCAGTAGTGAGAGCTTTGAATCATTACTGGTTTCCTTTCCGTAGTTGGTTGCTTTGTTTGCCTTAGCTGGTGTGCTTAACATGCTTAGCTAGAAGCTGTTGAGCTATCTCCCATATTTTACCTTGCTGTTTACCCGTTCTACTGTAGCCGGGCATATATTTATCTGACGTGAACCAGGAGCCGTGCATGGCAACGAAATAGTAATGCATGGTGAACTCCTCAGCCCACTCATCAATATAAGCACGTACAGCCGTTGCAATATCTCCGCGTGCGGCTTGTGCCGCCTGTACGTACTTGATGTAGAGGCGATTGTCATGGTCTGTCCTACAGAAAGCTTCTTCTAACGTCCTTGAGACAAGTCCTGTGCTTAGGTAGTTGTACTCGTCTAGAAGCGTATCCTGCCGGAGCCCCTGTAGTACGGCTTTAGCAAAATCCTCCCCCGAGCAATTGTCATGGTGTTCAAGTGCCTCTTTAACGGGGCAATCCTTATAGGTGTACGCAGGTAAGATGTTAATTACGCGGAGTGTTGCTTTCTTTACGGCTTCCACATATGGTTCATAGTCGGCGTACTCATCATCCCAAAGTTTCCGCATCCACACGTGACGTGCAAGCATAATTCTACTCCATCTCTCTTTTAGGGATTATTCTGTTTACGGGTATTGAAGCGACCGATGCTTTGCAGTACCGGCTTTAGCGCGTCCCTGTCAGCCTGGTTGAGGTATGTGGCGCTGGTACCGGCATGCTTGTCCATTGCTACAAGGTCTGTTACGTAGTGGCGTGAGAAGCGCCTGGCAAACCCGTAAATATATTGTAGATAGTCGCCTCTGTTTTCGTCGGCTAGGCGCGTTTCAGTTTGCCACCATCCAGCCTGCAATTCTAGGTCATCGTGGGCGGCATAGACGGCTTCTTCTGTAACCTCCCGGAGCGGCTTCAGTGTTCGATGAAGGAGCTGTTGTATCGTCTTGCGTAGCTTCGTTTGGGGCTGGCGCATAGGGGCTGTGATAGCTGTCGTGAGGGTATCCACATCACAAAGTATTGCCTTATAAGGCGGATTGCCCGTTTCTCTCACTAGGGGTAGTCGGAGTAATACTCCTTCTTCTTTTTGACGTTCCAGCTCTTTAACGACATGGAGGGCTACCTCCGCCTCAAGTTCGCGCTGAGGTATAGTAGATGGGAGCATCTATTCCCTTTCATTCCTAAAGGGGGGGGTGTTTAATTCGGGTGCTGAGCAAAGAAAAGGTATAGCACTCTGGCACCCTATTACTAGGATACCTCGTGCTCTACCTTTGGGCGTATTTTGGCTACTAGTCGCTTTCCTGAATGGCTTCCCACTCATCGAGCAGGTCATTAAGGGATTCCTGCTCGACTTCAACATGAGTTCCGGCGAACTTGCTTCGAGTGGTGCTCTTCGTGTCACCAGCTTCGCCCTTCATGTGTTCAAGGGCGGATTCACCGCATCGCCAGGCGAGCTTCTGTGAGCCCTGAGCGCGCTGTTCAACGCGCTCCTTGAGGTCGTATGCTTCATCGAGTCGGTTTCGCTTGTCAGCGTTGCTGAGCGTGGTCATATTGAGGTTGCCGTCCTGGAGGCGGAGCAAGTCGGTTGCTAGACGGTCAGAGGTGTTAGAGATGAAGCCGCTGATTTCGCGTTCCAGGTTGCGGAGCTTGTTGGAGATGCTGTTGAGCTTGGTTGCGGCTTCCAGTAGTTCCTGTGCCTGCTGGTTGTATGCTTCGGTCATGTTGCTTCCCCTTTCGAGGGTGTTGTGTTGTGCGGGTTGCCCCGCCTTACGTTCTACACATAGTCTACCACATGTTTTTAGGGGTTTGCAACAATGAGGATAGTGTTGTTGCTCAGGCGGTGTTTGCGGGGGCTACTCGCTCTGCTTGCATCTCTTCTAGCTCTTCCATTCAGGTCTGGGTGGTACACCTACTGTGGTTGCCTTTGAGATTGAGCTTCTTACTGTTTCTTTAGAGTGATTCGCCCAATATTTTTAATCAAGTGCTTCATGGTTGCCTGTTCCTCCAGGGTGAGATGGTTGCCACCGATTTCTTCACGGCTAACCCCTAAAATTTCTAGGTACTGTTTTGCGAACTCTGCCGCGAACTCTTCTATGTAGTAGAGGCGCTTATACGGTTCCCGTGCCGGGTTATCATAATCAATGCCTCCACCATAGAAGTAGTTGTTGATAATTTCTTTGTTCTTATGGGCGGCGTAGATAGCATCTAGAGTGTCTTGGGTGTACCGCTCCGTCCCTCTCGTATTGAGTAACTCGCGCAGGGTTTCTCGCTCGTTAAGGGTTATTCGCTTGGAGCTCCTAATGATAGCGATAGTAAGCGCTTTCACGTTGCACAGCACCGTTGAGGTGTAACCCCCATGCATATCATAAGCTTCTTTGACAAGGGGTGCCTGTGTGAATACGCCTAAGCTGTTCTGGCGTTTCAGTTCTGCATGTACGGTGCTGGTAATTGCTTCTACAGCGGAGGTGTATGTTTCGCTAGTGAGCATCGGGGTTCCTTTCTGCGTATGGGCGCATTTCGCTTACTCTGGGGCTTTGTGATACGTAAAAGCGGCAGGCTGTACGGTTTCCTATTCTTTAGGGTACCGCACAGCCTGCCGCTTCAAAGAGTTTCAGTAGGTGTTATTCGCCGTTTTCCAACTCTTCCCATTCACCCCGCAGACGTTCAAGAACACGCTGTGCGTTCTTCACGTTTTTCTGGGCTACGGTGGCGCTCAGGGCGTTTTCCGTGTCACCCATGATTTCGTATGCGCCTTCTGCGTAGACCCAGGCGAGGGATTCGTTGTAGCCTGCGTGCTGTTCTACCTCTACCTTCAGCTTGCGTGCCTTGCTGAGGCGTTCGCGCTTCTTGTTGTTAGTGAGGGTAACCAGGTTCAGGTTGCCGTTCTGGAGGCGGAGCAGGTCGGTTGCTAGACGGTCGGAGGTGCTGGAGATAAGCCCGCTGATTTCGCGCTCCAGGTCATTGAGCTTGTTGGTTAGCTTGTTGAGCTCGGTTGCGGCGTTCAGCAGTTCCTGTGCGGTGGTGTTTGACATGTTGTTTTCCCTTTCTAAGGTGCTGTGTTGTGCGGGTTGCCCCGCCTTACGTTCTACACACAGTCTACCACATGTTTTTAGGGGTTGGCAACAACGAGGATGGTTGTTGTTGCTCCGGCGGTGTTTACAGGGGTTACTCGCTCTGTTTGCATCTCCTCTAGCTCTTCCTTCCAGGTCGGGGTGGTGTACCTGCTGTGATTGTCGTTAGGGTTGTTTTTCTCGTTGATTCTTCTAACACGTCCGTATAGGTAGGAGAGAGCGAAGAGGCGGTTAATGTACTGGGCAGTGTCTTTAGCAATGAGAGTTACGGCGGGGAAAGCGAATGTGATAACGGTACTCACCCAGGTGATTTGAGTTAGGGATAGCGTGAAAGCCCATGTTACTGCTTTTTCACTGAATCCTTCCGCTACTACGTACTCTACACAGTCGATGAGGAGCGTTGCTGTGGTGTAGAGGTAGGTTCCTGTTGCGGTGATGGCGGGTGCGGCTCCTAGCATTTTCCATACTGTTGGGAGGGGTTTGGTGGTGTCAATGTGTGCTGTGGTGCGGATTATGCACCATAGGTGGGTTAGTAGGAGCCAGACACACCAGCTTGCGCAGGCGTAGTAGAGGATGTGTGGGGTGTTTGCGCCGGTGGCTTGCACTACGTCGGGGTAGGTTTGCTGTAGGTGCTGTACAGTGTTCATTTCCCTACTTCTTCCTTTCTGTTACGTGTTGAGTATTGCGGCGCTTTCCTTGAGGGTTTTGTTAGTACCTGTGACGCTTCGTGATGGGTACAGGAGGGTGAGTGTTATTACGATGGGTGTTGCTGTGATGATGGTGCCGATGCCGCCGATGAACGTTGCGAACATATTCTGAATGTAGAGCATGAATGTTGGGGGCATGTCACCCTCGTACCCTGTGAGACGGGCGGCAACCTGGGTGATGATAGGGTGGGCTCCCATGAACACTAAGAGCGCCCAGGCGTAGATGTTATCGCCACCGTTTCTACAGATGGGTGACTTTGCAATGCGGTGAAGCACACCCGTGAGATTGAGACCTGTGTATGCGTTGGCGGTAACAATGATGTACGGCAACACTAACGCAATACCTGTGATGATGGGCGCACCATATTCAAAGAGCACCAGTAGTATATGAAGAATGTTTGCGGCTTGTACTGTCATGAGAATTGCCTTTCACTCGGGCGTTCTAGTTCTTCTTCTACACGTCGCCATGTCACCCATGTGCATCTGGCAGGGTTTCCGGTTTCGATAGCGCCTATCTTTTGCCGGTATGCACGTTCGTTACTCCACGTCCGCCTGTTCAGGAAATGTAGGTGTACGGTAAAGTTTGTCCCTACCCCAATGGTGAAGAGAACGGCGTTTGAGATTACCCATGTCAGTAAGAGCTTAATGATGCCGACGTGTGCGCTTAGGAAACCAACTACTAGAATGTTAGCGGCTACAACCGTGAGGATGAAACATACACCAGCGGCTTCATGTGTCGCTAAAGCGAACCGCATAGTGCGCTCCGTGGTGCTTATCCGCTTATCGCGCCGGTTCGTCTTCCATGAATGTAACGCATAGGTGGCTACCGGCTGGATAGCGCTGAGTGCATAGGTGATGAGTATGAGCCGGAGGGTGGTGTCTTCGTCTAGGGTGGGCATGTGTTCTTGTTCCTTTCAGTTTAGATATTTTGGGGTGCTAGTTGCCGGGTGTCATGAGATGAGCTTTAATGTATTGCCATACAAACCCGCTGGGAAGAGGGTGGTCGCCCGCTTCCTGTTCTCCGGCTCGCCACCTAATATCTCTGGCGTTTTCTTCGTACCGTGCAACATGAACTTGTTTCAGTAAATATGCGAAAACCAGATTAAAACCAATGGTTAGCATGTTTAGTGCGAATAGCTTACCGACCGGGAAAGTGGGACTGCCAGTCATGTTGAGCGCCCAGATGGTTACTAACGCAATATTGGCACTCAACCATGAAACAAGGAAGGTACCCCAACCTATCCCGTAGAGTATTCGTGCTCTTTCCATTGCTTTAGGCGTGATGGCGGCATGCACCCGAGCGTGACTAGTCCTCCAAGCCATGAAGAAACCCATTGTTGCGGGTAGTACAAGAGTAAACGCACCAATGATGAACGGTACAGCGTCAGGTGTGATTCCCATTCCTAAGCTACCGCCCTTGCTGTCCAGCCGCTTACACGTGTATCTACCCGCTCTAGTGTTACGTTGCATACGAGTGCGGTACTGTCCCAGGCGTTGCCGCTAATTTGGGTGATACTATAGTTGCTTCCATTGTGTGGGAACGTGTACCCGGCGTAGTAGCTGGTGATGAGTGATTCTAGATGGATAAGTGCTTTTTCTAGTCGCTCAGGGGGTAGTCCTTGTGGGATTTCCCATCGGGTTTGGTTTGGTTTGTCTGTGGCTGTGATGCTTGTGATGTCGTCGCCGCAGATGAGGGCATGGTCTAGCGTTCCATCTTCATTGAAGTACACATCGAGGGTTCCGTTCCACATGGGGTGCTGTTTCCTTTGTTTTAGAGGTGCTTTTTAATCTGGTTGATTGTTTCTTCAGCTTCCTTGAGTTTCTGGAGGTGGCTGTTGAAGTAGTTTTCTAGAGCCATTTTAGCACCGCCGCTGATGTACTGGTTGCTGATTTCGACCGCTTCATATGGAATGTTGGTGACGCTCTTTTGCGCCATGATGCTGATGTTCGCTAGGGTTTGCGTGTTGAGGCTCGCACCGGCTGTCATGTTGCGCGGGAGCGAGTTTCGTGCCTGTTCTGCTTTGGTCTGTAGTGCCATGTACTGTCGTGTGATGTTATCTAGGGTGGTGTAGATACGTCCGACGCTGTAGACGAGGCGGGTTGCCATTTGGTGTGGGTTCCTTTCATTGCTGGGGGTGGGTTGTAAAAGGGAGACTCTTCTCCATTATCTCTATAATACCACATGTTTTTAACCTTTTGTTAATCTTAGGGGTACGCTCGGATGTGTGTAGCGTCTCTCGAAAAAATGTCGACAACCGACTTGCAAACCACAAAAAACATGTGGTACTATATAAATGTAGCGAGGGGGGAACCTCAAAAGCTACAGACCTTAAACTTCCTACCGAAAGGGTTACATATCATGGCAAAGGTTCAGTTCCACGGCAACATCACCGGCGACGCAGACGCAAAGGCAACCTTTGACGCACTGTTCTACTTCCTGGACAAGGGTAACATGAACAACATGCACGTTCACATTGATTCCTTTGAGCAGGACGGCGAGGTTGTTGTAGACGCAAGCTTCATCCCCGAAGGTACCGCGATGCCCAAAAAGCCGATTGTTTTCGCTTTCATCACTAACGATGAGGACGACATGAAGTTCTTTACTGAAAACAACGGTAAGGTTATCAAGGTCAAGCACCTCAAGTACCTGCCGAACGAGGGTGCGGTAGAAGTAACCCTCTAAAAACCCCTAGAAGCCCCGCTAACCGAAAGGAAGGCGAGGCTTCCTTTATTCCCCTATCGTTTTCTTTTCCGCCTGTTGTGGGGCGGATTTTTTTATACCCGAATTGGCTGCGGAAAAACCATTGAAAATCTCACAGTGTGGAACAGGGGCGGGTTACTATTTCAGGTGTTACAATAAGAACTGTTTACCCATAGTCACTTTGCCTTGTTTAGGAGGTATCTTTTGTGAAGCTTTTCCACAGGAAACGACATGAGCCTGTAACCGACACGCCTGAGCCATTGAAGGTGCTTGAGCAGTCTCTAACGCTTGCTGATGCGTTGCTTGTCTATTTTGAGACAGGTGGTAGTTATGTGAGCTTGCGAGGGGCGTTGATTCAGGCGAGGAAGAATCAGCGTGAGTCGGGTTCCGTTTTGATGAGCGATGAAGACCTGGTAGGTATTCGTCGTGAAACTTTGGTGGCGGTGAAGCTGTATCATGCGGGCGGTAATGTGCCGCCTGATGTCAGGTTGGAGAAGATTGTTACTTTTGAGAGGGTGTTTGACCGTATGCGTTCTGCCGATGTGATTGATGATGAAGATATTAAGGCTGGTCTACAGCTGATTGCGGATACCCGTAAGACGTTGGGTGATGCGGCTCCGAACATCATTGATTATCTTGACGATTTGGAGCTATTGGTGTCTAAGGCGGGCAGGATTCGTCGCGATATTCGTGCCGGTGTTGCGAAGGAGGCGCGTCTTCGTGCTTCGGGTGACGATGGTTTAGAGGCTGTTGTTGCCGCTAATGAGGATTTGGTGATTGAGCTAACCGACGTGGAAGCTAATATCAATGAGACGAAGGCGTTCTTAAAGAGTACCGAGGAGGCGTTTGCCGCTAACCGGGAGCTTCTTCGTGAGACGGAGCGTGCCCTGCGTCGTATTGCTGACACACGCACTAGTCAGAAACAGCGTGAGCTGGTTGCAGGTTTGGTGAGTAAGGTTGCCGATTCGGGGGATGCGACGGTGTTTAAACGGCTCGCTGACCAGGCTGAGTCTCAGCTGGCGGGTATGCGTGAGGTTCAAGCTGGCGCTGAGGATAGGGTTATCAATAGTGAGTTTAGCCGCCTGCAAGCTAGTGAACGTCTTGATAAAGAGTTCCGTAACAGTGAGGAAGGGTAGGTTTAGTTTATGGCTGATTCATCTTCCCCAGTAGATACGACTCCGGGTGATGTTGCTTCTTCCAGATATGCAGGTGCCGCACAGGTTCTCGGGTATGACCAGAAGCAAGCGGACTGGGTAGCAGGACGCGAGGAACTGATTCGGGCACGTGAGGCTAGGGTGCGTCGCAGGAAACGGCTAATCCTGGCGGGTCGCATCACAGCCTGGCTTACAGTTATCGCTGTTGTTCTTGGGCTCCTCATTGCCGGTGTTTCATGGCTTGCGAACGTGTCACATGAGGCAAACGAGCGTGCTAAAGCGGAAGCGTCTATTAGCGCTTCTATGTCTCCATCTGCTACGCCTTCTAGCACACCGTCCCCGTCTCCAACATCCGCTTCACCCACGCCGTCTCCAACCCCCACGGAGAAGTGCCTCACCCACGAAGAGCGCGTTAATACTATCAATGGGAGCCCGGAGAGCGAGTACTGCAAGAACCAGGAGTATATAAGCAGGACAAAGGGGATGCTACAGGCGGCAATTCCTTTAATCTGTGTCCTATTGCTGTTTTTGGCTATGATACGTGGTTTCCAGACAGGTAATTTAACCGAAGCACTAATTATTTTCATAGTGACCCTTATAGCCGGTATTCTTTTCATGGTTGCCACTAATGTCCTATTGTAAGGCGAAGCCGTTGAAGTAAGTTTTTGTAAAAATAAAGATGCCCCTCAGAAACTAAGATTAAAAGTTTCTGAGGGGCATCTTTTGCTTTTTAATATACTATTTAAGCATGTTTACGGCTTAGTGTTATCCGGCTTGCCTGTGTCGCTGTCCGGCTTCTCGTCTGGGGTTTCTTTACCTGTTTTGCGCGCCATGTCACGTAGTGCCTTAAATGGTTGCCTGTCGGTTGTGGGTGGGTATAGGGGGATGTTACAGATGACGAGTTCTGGCTCAGGTTTGTTTTCCTTATCGCCGGGGTTCTTGTTACTCTCTTCCACTTCCGCTAGGATGCGCTGTGCGGCGGCACGTTCAAACTCAGGGTTTGGGCGAACAAACGCAAGTAGGAGCCCGTCCACAAGAAGAGCTACCAGTAGGTACACGAAGAAAGCAAGAACGAACGTGTCCTTGTAGATTTGGACAGCGTGCTCACCGATAAGTGGCATTGTCCATGAGAGCAGAATCGGGAAAGCAATAATTGAGATGCCTACAACACTTACGCCGGTGCTAGTAGCTTTACGCATTGTTGCTGATTCTTGGTCGCTGATTCCTGCTTTCTGTGCCTGGTGAACAATGCGTGGGGTAGTCCAGTGGGATATGGCACCGCCGATGATTCCTGGTGCGAGGAAGATTGTCAGGTACGCAATAAGCGCCTGAGTTGATGGGTCTAAGCTCAAGGTTACCTCTTCTATAGAGTGGATAATAAGGGCATCTTTAGAATAACACACGCCCTTGGTAGGAAAATATCTATTAGGGGCACAGGAAGCGGGTACGCCCGACAGGTAATAATGCTTTACCGACGGGCGCTCCCGCTTCTTTTTGGTGTTAGGTGAGGTTTGCGCGAATATCTTCGACTTCCTCACTTAGGGCGGCGGTGAGGAAGTGGCGCATATCCGCATATTCATCCCCAATAATATCGAGCGTGCTTAGGTAAGCGTAAGTGCTGAGAGAGTCGATAAGGTCTACAAGCTCACGTGCTTTAACCTTGATAAGCTCGAGGCGCTTGAGGTTTTCCTCATCGGAAATATCCTCGCGCTGAGTAATCGCCAGGATTTCATCATTACTGATACTTGCTTCCTGAGCGACCTTAATTGCCTCGTCGGTGAATGTGTTTTCAGCCAGGTACTCATTTAGGACGGCTTCAATATCTGCCACATTTGAAATGTGCTCGGCGCTAATGGTTCGAAGAGCCTTGCGGACGTCTCCGTCTTTTACGGTGTAGTCAAAGTGCCCAATACCGAGGTTCGCCTGAGTGTAACGGATAAGGGCGCGTACCTTACTGTCGTAACCAGTTGCCACGTGCTTATTGGTACCACTCCTGTACATATAGTTTTCGTAAACGTTGCTCAGGCGCTCATATGAGCTATTGAAACGCTTGTCGATACGGCTGTAGAAGCCGTGTCCCTTAGCATCGACGTAAAAGCTGTCGCCAAACAGAGTGTAGCGGCGAACGCCGGTTTTAGCGTCGATGGTTTCAGTAACGAACGCTTCTACGTAGTCCTTTGCGGTTTTCATGGGTGGTAGTACCTTTCAGTAGGTGATTTACGTTTTTCCTTAACTATCTATAGTCTACCACATGTTTTTAATGGTTTGCAAGCTTGATGGGGTTACTCTACAAAAAGAAAGCGCCCCTAGCAACAATGAGAACTACCACAAGGGTTTGTCTCAATAATTACTAGGGGCACTAAAAGAACATATAAGCAGGGGCTTACTACTCGTCGCCGGTATCAAAGCCGGAGGTCACGTACCAGCCGTAACCATACCCACCAAACCCATTCTTACCTTCATCGCCAGTACAGAGGGTTTTACGGCGGCGATTACCCGTGAAAGTGATAACAAAATCACCATTATCCTCGTCGTCCTCATCGTCATACTCCCCGTGAATACTGCGAACAGTAACACCATCGAGGTTTTCACAATGGAAACTCAAAGAGGAATTGATTCCCCCACAGCACTCACACCCGTTAATGGATTCCAAGGCAATTTTATATCCGTTATCGAGAGTCAATCGCTCAACACGCGGCTCACCCCAACCACCATCATGGGTCACATCGGTGACGGTTCTCCCAATAAGCACATCCTTGAGGTATTCTTCGAGGTGGCGCATACCATAGAGCGGTCTTTCGTTATAGGTAGGATACTTGTTGTTCTTACTGGTCATGGGGTGTTACCTTTCATAGATTCATTACTCGCAATAGAGTGTTCTTTGCACGCCTGGTGGGACTCGAACCCACTATGCCCATCGAGGGCTCCGTCAAAACACGAACGGAATGTGTACCCATCCATCACAGGCGCGGTTTGTAAGTTTTGGTGTGCTCACGCTTAAAACAATGAACTTTTGCACGTCCGCTTACACATCTATAATACCACATATTTTTACGATATGCAACGCGCCTGATTCTCACTCTATAAAGGTATCCGCTTACACTCCTCAGATTGTTGCCCAGTGCGCCTCACGTTAGCCTAAGAGCGCCCCACCCTGTAGATACGACGACTTACCCATACTTTTAGATTGAGGCGGCTTGTGAGCGGTTCAAAGCCCCTATAGATAAAGTACTACAGGGGCTTTAAAGGTTTGCTTTATGGTAGCTCTACATCTTTTACGGCGTGCGGCGGGGTGCAGTCCTAACAGGCAGGGCGCCATACTTTCGTTCGCAATGCTTAACGTAGAGAGTCATTGCGTACAGGGCAATGTAAGCGGCACCAATAATGAGTGCGTACAGCCCGGCGGCAATAACGAAGGTCGCGATTACGATTTCCATTGCTAGTTTTTCCTTTCAGTTAGCTTTCTGTAATGGGTGACCCAGAGGTTAGGTAATGTCTCATACCTCTGAGTTGCCCATCTTTTTTGTGCTGATTATATGCTCGTAATAGAGCTGTAAGAGCTAAAGGCTTTGCGTCTTACCCGTATCGTTCGACCCATTCCTTGCGTGACTGGGCATAAGTGGCAATGCCTGCCTCGTACCCACCCTGAAAAGCATTAAGGGGCTCCTCGAGGTTGTTCACGTCCCAGTCGTAGCTTTTTGCTTGACCACACCCATATGCTTTAGCTACACGAAGGTCGAAGCTTTCACGCGCATAATCAACCTCATCCAGTAGTCGTTTAATGTCCTTTTCGAGGAACCGGATTAGTGAACGGATGTCCTTCTTGATGGTGCGTACTGCCCGCAGAGGCGCATACTTTTCTCGCGTGGTTTCCACCCAGATGGGGGTGAGCGCTTCTGGGTCGTTGGTAAACTTGTCCGTAAGCTTGTTTGCATCATCAAGCATTTTAGTTAGCTTGGTGATGCGCTCGTTATAGAAGGAGGCAATCTCTTCTTTTGCCTGGCGCTTAGCGGCTTCAAATTTGGTGTTTACCATGATGTGTGACCTTTCGGTAGGACGTTTCGGGTGTACGGCTTTCCAGGTTTCCCTGTCGTTACACTTACAGTCTACCACATGTTTTTGGTGGTTTGCAAATATGGTGGGCAAAATGGAGCCCCCACGCTTATACATTATCCAAGAGCCCCGCACCCTACATGTTTAGTAGGGTGCGGGGTTGTATTGAGCGGTTAGCTGTAATCCTCAAACTTCTTGAGAAGTGCCCTGTTTAGGTCGCTAAAGTCCATCTCCGTGGCATAGTGTACGTTACCTTCTTCGTCAATTACGCCTTCACTCGAAACTTCAAGCGTGCGGTGGCTGTAGGGGAACCCACCACTAAGCCTGATACCAAGAATCTGCTTACGCCTGAATCGGGAAACCTGAATATAGTCACCACACATGACCGTTTCCTTCCCAATACGGAGCCTCTTCTTGTTCTCAGCCAGGAACTCCATTACGTCTTGAATCTTGAGAGTGTCAGAAACGGTCATCTCGACAACATAATCTTCCACCAGGTACATGATTAAAACCTTTCGAGTAGGTAGGTGTAGTGGGGTGGCTTGAAGGGGCTAGTGGATGTCAGTCTCAAACTTTTCGAGAAGAGCGTCAGTCAGGTCGTCAAAATCTTCACAGGGAATATTGTACTCGTTGCCCAGTTCGTCTTCCATGTCTTCACTCGAAATTTCGAGCACCTTGTACTTTCCACGGGGTGCCTCCTTTGGTGCAAGGTATCGCGCCTTAAAGGTGATACCAAGCATCTGCTCACCATTGAAGCGGGGAACCTGGAGGTAGTTATCCGACAGGTGCAACTCGTCATCAATACCGAGCTCATCCTTATTTTCGGTAAGGAACTCGATTACGTCCTGAAACTCAAGAGCATCGGAGACAGTCATGCGGGCATCGTAGTTATCAATCAGGTGCATGATTAAAACCTTTCGAGTAGGTAGGTAGTGGACTTAGCTTTTGGGGCTTCCCCGTCGCTACACTTATATAGTACCACATGTTTTTAATGGCTTGCAAATAAGGCAGGAAAAATGGAGCCCCTGCAATATTTACTGGGGCTCCTGGGCTATATTCGCGTTCTTATGGGAGGGTCACCCACACTTTAAGAGCTTCGTGTGACTTTAAGACTCCCGCTTCGTACCCATTATCAAAAGCTTCTAGCGCGTCACGCAAAAGGTGGTAACGTTGCTCAATGTCTCGGATTGCTTTGTTTTGTGCCCTCATAGATTCAAAGAGCGCATCCTCTGTAAGCACAGTGTCATCATTCCCCGCGAAACGCACCGCGTATGCCGAGGTTTTACGTTCAAGCTCTTCTAGAAAAACAAGAATCCTGAAGATAGCGCGCCAGGGAGGTTCAGTCACGCCAGGCACAGAGATGGGTTTCGTGTGGTCTGGGTCAGCCAGAATCTTATCTTTAAGTTCGACAGCTTCCTCATGGAGTGCTACTACACCCGCGTGCCAGTTACTGAGAGTCGCTCCATTGAGCGTGTGTGCGGCTTCCTTGAAGACCGTGAGTTCTTTGTTGTTCATCATGTCGGGTTTCCTTTCGTTGTAGTTGCTAGTTCATTATTGCGCTTTACAGGTAGCGCTCCCGCCATGCCAGACGAGACATAATATAGGCTTCAACACCTGACCCATAACCATCTTTAAATGCCTGGAGCGGCTTCTTTAGATTACGAACGTCCCAGGCGTAATCACCTAGCTGTCTATATTCACACCCTTCAACTATTACCAAGTCGTCCAGGTCTTCGGTTTCCATGATTTCGCGTTGAGCACGGTCGCGCGCACGCTCAACCAAAGGAATAAGATTGCTAATATCACGGGCAATAAACTGTACTGTCTGAATAGGCGTAAAGCTCTGATTAGCGTCACCACACTCGATGGCGACGTACCCCCTATAGTCCTTCTGGAGGTAGCGCTCTAGCTTGTGTGCCTTATTGAGCATCTTCTTTAGCTTGGTGATGTACTTGTCGTATCGCACAGTAATCTTTTCAATAGCGTGGAGCTTAGAAGTTTCAAAGTCGGTGTTATTCATGTCTTAGTTTCCTTACATTGCGGACTATAGTTCGTTATGGTTAGTGGCTAGTCATCGTATCGCACGTGTCGGTCATAGAGTAGCTTGTTACGTGCTTTAATACCCGTCCTTGTAGCTGTTTTTGAAAGCTTTGATAACCTTTTTCAGGTTGGTTATCTCCCAGTCATAGCCGTCGAGCTGATGGTTTGCGTAAGCTTTGAGAAACTTGAGTAGCCCCTCGTCATTCGTGTAAGCGATGCGGTCGTCAATGCGATTTCGTTCCTCCTCTACCTGACGAATCTGCGAGCGGATATCATCCGCCATGTACTGTAGTAGGTCAGCAGGGATGAAGCATTGGCGGCTAACCTCAGAAATAATAGGAACGTGAGCGTTGAGGTCGTCTTCGCTCCTAATGATGAGTTCACGTGCTTTGTCGAGCATCTTGTTCAGCCGGGTTACGCGCTTATTAAACCGTTCAGCAACTTTTTCTCGCGTCTGCTTCCTTGTTTTATTGAGATTACTGTTTGTCACTTCTTACTCCCTTTCGTTAGGCGTATTGCTTTAAAAGCTTGTAACTCGCACTTTGGTGGGGTGCGGGCTGGGTTTAGCGGTTAGGCGTTGAGGCGGGTGAGCCATTCGCGGGTTGCCTGCCAGTATGCGGTAACGCCTGCCTGGTAGCTTTCATTGAACGCTTCCAGGGGCTTGTTTAGGATGCCGATTTCCCATTCGTAGGTTTCTGCTACGCGGGTGTTTGCGTATGCTTCGTGGGTTTCAACTTCCTTAGCGTCGTGGGAGTTGAGGATTAGGGCTTCGGTTCGTGCCATTTCAAGCTCAATCTGACGGGCAGTGTCGTCAATGGAGCTGATAGTCATTTCAATAACGGTGGCGGGGCTGTACACCTCGATAAATCCGGTGGCTTCTACCTGGGGCATCATGGGTACCTGTGCGTCGGGGTTGGTGGCAAACTGTGCCTGGTATTCGCGTGCCTTGTTGCGCATTTCGTCCAGGGCAGTGAGGTGCTTGCAGAACATTGCTACGATGCGGTGCTGTGCGTCTGCCTTGGTAGCGGTGAGGGTAGCGGTTGCCATGATGTATGCCCTTTCGGTAGGAAGTTTAAATTTGTAGCTTTGGGGCTTTTTCTCTAGCTCCTCGCTACATTCCAATAGTACCACATGTTTTTAATGGTCTGCAAGTCAAGCCTCCCTATCGTATTCCAACAGGGAGGCTTGTGAAACTTTCAGCTTAGAAGCCGTAGCGTACCTTAAACTCGTAGGTTGCCTGACCGTAAGCAATAACGCCCTGCTCGTAACCTTCCTTGAGGGCATTGAGCGGCTTTTCGAGGTTATCAATGTGCCAGTCAAACTCAGCCAGCTTACGGTTTACCATGACGTTGTGCATGTTAATGTCGGCGGTAACCCAGGAGCTATCAATATTATCTACCAGCAGGTTACGTGCGCGCTCCACCTGGCGTACCTGGTCTTTAATGTCATCAATAGTGTTATCAGCAACAAGGAACGGGGTGTAAGATTCGGCAAACTGGTCGTTGATTTCCGCCAGGATGGGCTCGTGTGCCTTCGGGTCGTTTTCGAGCTTGCTCATGAGCTCGCGGGCATCGGTGAGCATGTTGTTCAGCTTGGTGAGGCGTTCGTTGAAACGTGCGGTAGCGGTTTCGTGTGCCTGTGCCTTGAGAGCGTGGAAGCTGGTGTTTGCCATGATGTAACCCTTTCGGTAGTAAAAACATACAGTGTAGCTTTTGAGGTTTCCCCCGTCGCTACATTTCAATAGTACCACATGTTTTTAGTGGTTTGCAAATCGGTGGGTGGACGAGTGTTATCCCGCCCAGATTTCTTTAATCCAGGCGGGATAACAACACTACATGTGGGCTTTACATGTTAGCTGAGGCGATAACCTTCAATATGCCTGCAAAGTCATTAACGATTCGCTGAACCTCCCCCATATGCACATCTAGCGGCTTAGGGGTAACCTTCTTCAGGTAATCCTTCAAGACACGGAAACGGTAAAGGTTGCCGTTTTCACTCACCAGGTCGATTGCCTTAGCACACAGACGCAGAATGTCGAAAAGCTCATAATCCACACCAGCTTCAATCGCGTCCAGCTCGTTACATAGGGTGTATAGGTTTCCGTACTGCCAGGCTGTAGTTCCACGGTGCTCAACCATCAATGCCGGGTCGCTACAGGGAATGACGGTGTATTCGTGAACCTTATCTTCGGAGCCGTCAGCACGAACAATGTACACGCCCATGCGGTAGTGGTATTCAAAGGTACACTGTGCGCGTTCCTCGCTAGTGTTACAACCGTAACCGTTATACCCTTCCTCGTGTTCTGCCTTAACGTACAAGGTTTCTGGTTCACCAGTATCAAGGTTACGTACAGAAATATGGGTTTTGGAGCCTGACTTAGCCTGAATATATTCCCAGCCGTCGTCGGTGCTGACCATAAGAATGTCGTTAAGGTGCAGGCTGAGGTGGTATGCGTGCGGGATTTCAGTTTCTAGGTGAACGAACTTGCCCGGCTTATACCCTGACGCTTCCACACGCTCTAGGAAGTGGTCTACACGTTCCTGCTCCTCAGCCGCTAGAGGCTCAATGATACTGGATGCGGTTTCGTAAGCGGCGAGAGAGGTGACCAGGCGTTGCTCCAGCAGGTGCTGTACCTGCTCAACAACACTTTCAACCTCGCCAGGCTGTACAGCATGAATAGCCCCTAGCGCCCCACCTGCGGGGCTTTTAAGGGTTTCGGGCACCTTGATGTCATCTAGGGTTTCACATGCGCCCTGTAGAGCTTCCATATACCCGTGCGGGTCTACACCAGGCGCGTCCTTTACGAAATGCTTTACGACCTGCACCTCAGATATGGGAGGTACGTACACCATCTTGTCACCAGTCCACTTACGGGTCTGGTGCAACACGTGGACAGTAACCGGCTCACCTGTCTCATCTACCTCCGCGTGCTCGGTGAGGGTGGCTAGAATGTTTTCCTTACCTGCCACAGATGAGAGGTTAGCGGTATGCTCATCCGACATGCTCAATATAGCATGAAGGGCGTACTGGCTATCGTAAGGGTTATAGATGACAATGAGGTCGCCGGGGTTAAGGTTTCCGGTAGTGAAAGTAGGCATGCGGGGTTTTCCCTTACCCTTCTTGGTCGAGTGTGTGTAATAGAAGCGCTCACCCTCCCCGCTTTCCTTTTTATAAGGCTCTATAGGGAGGGGGCGTATGAGTTTTGATGCTTAGTCGCCTACAAGGAGGTTGAGAGTGTAGAGCGCACCCATCGCCCGCTTAGCGGTAACGTACTTTTCCATGACGTACTTCCAGTCGTCCGCTTTGGTGTTACCTTCGAGCCGTGCGGCTTCTGCCTTAACTTCCGCCAGGGCTTCTACCAGTAGACCCGGCGCGCCGTAAACCTTCTTTTCAAGGTGACCTGCCGAGCGCAGAGCGGCTTCTACATCCAGCATAAAGGTGGTATAGTCGGTCGGTGCGCCAATGAGAGCGGTGTTTGCCATGATTGCAACCCTTTCGGTAGAGAAACATGTGGTGTAGCTTTAGGGGCTTTCCTATCAGCTCCTCGCCACATTTATATAGTACCACATGTTTTTAGTGGTTTGCAAGCCGGTGGGTGACTCAGCCGGGCATCCTACACGAACGGCGGGGTAAGAAAATCACCAGGCGTATGAGTAAACATCTCCAAGAACCACAAGAGCGACTCCTCACTCTGTGGGTCACGCCCAGCCACCTTACAGGTCTTCGCAAAACTACCTAAAATCAGGTGCGTGAGCGAAAGACGACGCTCTTCTTTAAGTGTCAGTTCCAAAGCTAACGCCATCTCAGGGTCATTGGCAAAGCGTAGCGCCCAGTCGACGCGCTCGCGACGTAAACGCTCCTCCGAAGCCGAAAGAGGTATATGAACGACAGACCAGCACCAGCGGGATTCACAGCAACCCTCACGTGTCTCATGTCGCTCACAGGCACAGCTGATAGGTGCCAGGAATTTGAAGCCCTCTAGAGGCTCTGTACAGCGCGGGAAGAGCGCTTCAAGAATATCGTCCACCGTCCGGGTGGGGTTTGCAATGTGTTCGGTCATGATAGAAACCTTTCAGATTCAATGGTTAATATTTTCCCTCCCAGATGTTTTAAGCAGGAGGGTACAAAAAAGGTGGGACACCCGAGATGACGTAAAACTGTACGCCGTTCACTTAGAGTGCCCCACCTAAGCATCACATCAGATGCGGGTAAGCTTCACTTTAGACGGTGAGCTCCAGGGGCTCCACGCCACCATAACGGAGAACAACGTCGCCGCCATCCTCACGCAGGAAAGTAACCTGCGGCTCCACCTCAATCTCAGAGGTAACCACAAACAGGGAAACAATATCCAAGGTAACCTGCGAACCAATGAAGAACTCAACATCCACAGTAGCGTCATCGAGGTGCATCTTACCGAACAGGGACGGGAAAGAAACACCAACCAGACCCGATACATCCTCATCCTTGCGGAGAGTAAGGTCAGAGAGGGTGAAGGTCTTCTTAGCGGCGGCTTCAACAGAATCAACCGGCAAAGAACCAGTAAAGGTACCCTCGATAGAGAAGTCAGAAATGAAAATAGAGGAATTGCTCATAATAAGCTCCTAATAAGGTTGTGAGAAAGAAAATTCGAGCAAGCAGGTTTACTAGCTCGAGGTGCCCGCTAACATCAGGCATAACCTACTGTAACACATGATTTTCATCGTCGGCAAATCCGCGCCTAAACAAGCAATCACACCCAATTCTGAACATCAGCTCCCTGCTCCCCTGTGAAAATCAGCCACACCCACCCAAAACCCGCTGAGGACGTTATGAAGGGTGCCCCTAGTTGAGAAAGGGGCACCCTTGTATGAAAAGTAACAGAGTATCAATTAAGGCTACATAGCCTACAAGTGTAAGCTGTGTTTCCTTGATTGAGTGCCGCCTTACAGGTCTCTGAGATGTTGCCAGCATCCCAGTCCGCTAGAACCCTGGTATCCACGCAAAATGCTTGTACCCTAGCGGGGCGCAGAGGAAGTTTCACCCCCTTAGAAGAACGTTGTTTCTTCCTATTCGGGGTTGGATAATTCTTATTCCTGCTACCGCCAGGATGCTTGAGAGTGTCCCGAGCGATAGGGGTCTTTAAGGAAGTCTTTTTCTGGAGCTTGCGGTTTTTAGCGCGACTATTCCGAGCCGTCGCCACATTTTTTACAGCGCGGGAGGCAATGTTAGCGGCGGCATTCACATCCCTATCCATTTTGCCGTGCTTAGGACAGTCGGAAACCTTATGTTCAGGATGAGTAACTTTAGAGCCGCACTTATGGCAGACCTGAGACGTGTTAGCCGCGTTTACAGCAAGAACCCAGCCGCCGTTCTGTGAAACATAATGGGTGAGCCACTGCACGAAGGTGCCCCTGTTCCACCGCCCGTTCTGCATAGTATTTTTAACCCAGCTCAGGTCTTCAATGGCAACGACCGCGTTATCGTACTGGTGGGACAGGTCAGCAATTTCTTGCGCCGCTAGGATAGCCAGCTCCCTCTTCTTTCGGGATGCCGCTTCGCGGTGGAGTTGCGCTTCGTCAAGCGTCGCCATTTTGCCCTGACGGTCATAAATAATAGGCTTTGCCTTTTTCCTGAGCTGTTTCACCTGTCGCTCAGACGCGCGAACAGAGTTCCACAGCGAGTGAACACGGCGCGACAGCGTAGTTTTGTGAGTAATTTTCCCTGTCTTGGTGTTGCGCACAACGACGGTAGCGTAGTTATTGATACCAACATCCACACCGATAACATAGTCGCCCGAGAACTGCACGACAGGGTTATCAGTAGCGACAGTAAAGATAAAAACAGGCTGGCTATCCTGAATCTTAATGACCGGCAGAGTGACCTTACCCACAGGGAAACGGTTGTTATCAAAAGGGAAAATTAACCGATGCCAGTTGCCCTTAATTACCATCTTGAGGACAATTTCCCCGTCTGCAAAAGGATTATTCTCAATCACGGCGTACTGTTTATCTACAGCGCCAAGATTAACGGTATCTTCACCATACGACGGAGGGGTTACGTTCACGGTGTGCTTCCAGCCCTGTGAAACATGCTTAGTACTTTCACCATTGGCGGCTTTAACACGCTCCTGCCAGGAACGAAAAGCCGTAACAGCGTTGTGCTGGATTAGCTTCTCTTTACGTGACTTGCCCGTCTTGATTTTGATGGGCTTGCCAGTCTTCTTATCCTTGAGTGGTTTGCCGTTTTTGTCTTTTTTGTCGGGCACCAGAAAGTCGGGCATCTTAACACCCGCTATACGACCAGCCTCAGCGGGCTGAGGAACATCAATTTTAGCTAATTCAACCCAGAGCGCAGTGTCATTACGAGTAACAAAGGTTGAGTAACCTGAGATGCCGCGAACCTCAGATGCAAGCAAAGCTAAAACGGGTACGCCGTCCAGTACTTCACCGTTTAAGTCAGAAACATAGGTAGGGCGCGCCGTGAACGCTTTATACGTCTGGTTCTTAGCCAAGTGTACCCTCCTTTATCAGACAGAATAAATTACAGCTAATATGCCTAGTATTACCAATACTAAAGCATGTGTACGATATCAACAAACTTAGCAACAGTTACACAACACACGTTTTCATCTATTTCCCAAATTGGTGTGGTGAGGCGCGATGCTTCCCTTGCAGGAAACGCATTAAAGAAGGCACCCCTAATTTAGCTATAGGGGTGCCTTCTTTAATGCAAAAACAGACTAAATTAACAAGTTCCTCAGCTTACACAAACCAAGGGATAAAAGCTGTACGGTACACAACGAAACGCTGGTTACTCAGACTTACGCTTCATGAAACCGAGCGCAATAGCCGCGATACCAACAACAGCGGCGGCACCAATACCAGCCAGAAGCCCCACATTGACAGTAGAGCCACTTTCGTGACCAGTCTTAGCCTCTACAGGCTTACCAGGTTCACTCGGCTTTACAACAGGCTCCGAGGGCTTCACTACAGCAGGTTCAGACGGAGAAACCGAAGGAGCCGGAGTAGTAGCATCTGGGGTAGGCTCTACCGATGGAATAGAGGACGGGCTAGACAGAACCGGGGTGGGTTCCGTTGTAGCGGGAGGCTCTACCGTCTTAGGAGTCTCGCTAGGGGTTACAGACGGCTCCGGAGTAGGTTCCTCAGTCTTAGGAGCTGGAGTAGGCACCTCGGTCGGAGTTGGGGTCACAACCGGAACAGGAGGAACAGTAGACGGAGTGGGGGTAGGTGTGGGCTCCGGCGTTACAGACGGTGCTGGGGTAGGAGTCACATCCGGTGTAGGCTCTGCCGTAGGAACAGCTTCCGGCTTCACGTACACACTGTAGTCACAGCTGTGTTCCTTGTTGCCGTCGCGAATGTAAAGGGTATCCCCATCGACTGTGTTGGCTGTAGTGGGCGAGTAAGCGGCGAACGTCGGGTCAATATTGCCGCGGGTCAAGATGTAGTCTTCAGCCGTCCACTTTGATGAATCCACAAGCTTACTCGTATCTACGCCGGAGGCTAGGCGCGGGGCGCGTCGAGCATCAAGCCCACCCATAGCGTCAATACCAGCCGTGCTCGGGTGCATCTTGGAGTAGTCATAAGCCAAATCCGGCACATTCTTTGCGAGAATAGGCTGAGCCGCCAGGTGGTCAGTGGGAATTGTTTTAATGAAAGCCGTGAACCTGGGGAGCAGTTCCTTCAACGTGTAGGTAGCACCCGTAACTTCGCCAGCCGTGTCAGACGCCTTCAAGGTAGATACGGTAATGGTCTTCGTCTCACCCGGTGCAACAGTCACCTCGGGTAGCTCTACTTTCTTACCGTCCTTAAAGAACTGTAGGTAGATGTTAGTATCCCCATTCGCTTTCATTGCGGCAATATGCGCCTCACCGCCACCATCTAGTGACGGGTACGTGGGCTGGTTAGCTGTGGTAGCCAGGTACGGCGTGTTATTCGTGTACGTAAAAGTAACCTCACCCTCAGCGCCAGGCTTCACGGTAACAGGGTTCTCCTGTGTGGTGCCCAACTTACCGATGGTGGTAGCGGCGTTACTCTCATTACAAGAACCTTCCAGGCTGGGAAGAGGGGAGCCCCAGTTAATCTGCTGGGTGATAGTGGAACCGTCTTCAGCTTCAACTGTGAAAGGGAGCGATACCCAGCCGAGGTACTTGTTTGGGATGGGCATGGTGATTACGCCGTTCTCATCGGCTGTGAAAGTCATACCGCTGTAGGTGAGGCTCTTTGTAGGTTCCTTGCTGAACACGGGGATGTTGTTGTTCATACCCCTAAGACCTGAAACACCGAAACCAATCTTTAGAGTGTCTGGCTTAATCTTGGTTCCGATAAGGTCTTGAACGTTCACCTTATAGGTTGTTACACCATCCTGCCCCTGAGCGGGTACCTTGTTGGTGTTCAAGTTCCAGTTTACGAACTCCTGCCAGGTGAGCGTGTCACCCGTTACGGTGAAGTCCTGTGCGGTGAGGTTTACCGTAGTGTTGCTTACACCAGCGGTAGTGGAGGTTGCAGATGTTTCTGCGTTAGCGGCTGTCATAACCGCCGGAATGGTTGCGCCTCCGATGATGAGTGGGAGGGCGAGCAGAGCGCCTGCTTGACGCTTTACGGTTTTCTTGCGTGCCATTAGAGAGACACTTCTCCTTCGTGGGAAATACACCCCCCCCCCCGCCAAAATTACTTAGCGGTTTAAATTGGGGGCGGAGCGTCTTTCGCTCACCCACAATATAGCGCAAATCTGCCCACATTTCTACACCCCCGATTTTCTTTCTCCTCCTTTTCTTCTTTTAAAAAACGATAGCCGACCAACTTGGAGCGCCGTGTCGAGGGACAAACCCCACGACGCTAGTGCGTCAATCCATCTCCAAGCCCAGTCGTAGTGCCCGGTGACTTTTCGGTCGAAACGGCACCCGCTCTTTAATCTAATCCACTATCTATAGTGCGACCTCCACGAAACAGCCCGAAAACCCCGGTATTTCAAGGCAAAACAGGGCACCCGGCTGGAGAGTTATTTACCGAAAAGTCACCCAAATCGGAGTTATCGACGGAAAAGTCACTCCCAAAAAGTCACAGTTATCGACCGAAAAGTCACCGCTACCGACCCGGAAGTCACAGTGGTTTTGACGGAAAAACCACCCAACGTAACGAGGGTGGTTCGAGTTATTTACCGAAAAACCACAGCCCCATGACGGGGTGGTTTATAGGGGTTGTAGTCAGGTAAATCACATCGCATGCGTGTGCCTGACGAGCTATTTACGGAAAAGTCACAGGGGCAATATTTGGGGTTCCTGATGGGTTATCCACCGGAAAGTCGCTGGGTAGCTTGCGGTGTTATTTACGGAAAAGTCACGCCCCTATTTTGGGGATGAAGTAATGCCGCCAGCCCGAGTGGTCTTTTCGGGTTGGCGGCATTACTTGTTTATGATGTTTTCACGTGGTTGTGTTACCGGCGGATAAATTCACCTATGCCAAAAGGTATCTTTGTTGTGCCCGCCCGTGTGAACTCTTTAGCAAGCTCTAATAGACCATCTATGGTATCTGTTTCCCAGGGGGCTTGTATGGGTGTTAGAGCCGCGTCTACGGCTTGGATAATGTGCCGTGCACGGTGCTTATCGAGTACACAGCGTGCACGGCGGTTCTTCCAGCGTGGGCTTAGTGTTGTGACTTTTAAGATAGTGAACGCGCTGTCGAGCCGTTCAACGGTGAGGAACACGCCCGTGTCCTGCTTATCGGTGAGAGTGAATGTGTGAGATATTCCGTCGAACTCGTACTTTAGAGCGTCTTTACCGAAGAGCTTTTTAATGGTTTCACGGAACGCCGGGTGCTCAATATTGCTGTTCTGGATTACCGCCATAGCGGTGACGGGTTCAAGATGTTCTACAGGGTTATTACCCTCAAGGGCGGCGATGCTTTTTTCAGGAATGCCAAGCTTCCACCGCTCAGGGTGAGTGAGGTTGAGGTTTTCTACCCGCTTACGCCATAACGGTTCGATGCTCTTTAGGGGCTCCACGGGTTCGTTGATGCCTGGTAGTGGGGCGTTCAATGGGTTGGGGATATGCAGGTCGCTGTCGCTGGCGGGGATTATGTAGAGCAGGTAGCCGTCAGATATGGCAGGTTGCGTGAACATCACCCACGTGCCGAGTAGGTGTGGCATAACCCACCAGCTACTTGTGTTGCTGTAGTTCCAGGATGCGCCGGAGAGTTGCATCTGTGTGTATGTCATTATTAGGTTCTTCCTTTATTCTTGTTTGCCGCTAAGCTCTTTAGCTACAGCGAGAAGCGTCTCATCATCACCCTTCCAGGGTTCCCGCACGGGGGTGAGGCAGTTATTAAACTGTTTAAGTATTCTCTTCACATCAGGGTTATCGAGCGTAGCGATACCCACCTCTTCGACTAAGGCGGTGATAACGATTTGCGTATATCTCCTGCCGTGAGATTGTAGGTTGATGCGAATATCAGGGCTATTTGCGACCCTGTAGAATCCACCTCGCAGGATTTCGCCCTCTGTATTTTCGTGTGGGTTATCTGGCTCTTTAATCTTTTTGAGGAGCCGCGCTACAGCTTTAAGCTCCGGGGCATCGTGCGCAATGGTTACGTAGAAGTCGCATGTTTTACGCCATTCACCTTGCACAAACGGGTTAATGCGCCACCGCGTAACATCCAGACCTAGCTCGAGTACTTTGTTACGCCACGCCTGTTCATCCTCACATAGCTTGTCAAAACCGTGCTGGTAGCGCGAGAGCGAGTTGCGTGGCATAAATCCAAGCGCCTCCAAGCACAGGTTCGCCTGCCACATCTGGTCGACCATGACGCAGAGGGTGTTCTCAACCACCATGTTTGGCTTGATGACCGTGAGCCACACGTTGAAGTCTTGACGACTGGAACTTCGCTCTGCAAGAAGGTGAGGTGTGATGTCGCGAACGTCAATATCCATTCTTTAAAGCTCCTTTTCCTTGTTGTTTAAAGGATTCCTCGGGTGCGGGCGGTCATCTCCATAATGCGCTTGCTCGGCTTGCTTTTACGGATGCCTCGGGTGAAGAACTGTTTAGGGGTGATTCCAAAGGATACGTAGAGGTAATTGAGATACCAGAGCGCTTCGTTGGTTGTTGGCTCAAAGGAGCCGGGGATATTAAACGTCGCCAGGTCAGATACTAGTCGCTCAAAACCGCGCATCCGTATTGTCTCCTCAATAGGGATAACTAGGTTACCCATGAAAACATCTAGAGCGGTGCTGGTTCCCTCGATGCGGGTTTCTTTGTCCAGCTCAACGGTTCGGTGCATCAAACTATCCTCTAACGTGCCGTTGGGCACAAGCGCCAGGGGGCTGGACTCTACAGCCTTCGTGTTACCTTCAAGGCGGGCGAAGTAGTGTAAAGCTATAGGGTCAGCTAACAGATATAAAGCGTAATAGAACATGCACTTACAATGTTCCCTATGCTTCTTGTGCAAGGTGGAGGATAGACACATTGTTACCTCCTCGGGTGCGGGCGCTTCTTTGAGTGCTTTAGCTGTCTGGTATAGGTACCATGTGTCGCTCTTTTCCCCTAATGAACCCCACATATTTTGAGGGTTACCCCCTGTAAGTAGATGCGGATGCTCCTTATTGCTTTTGAGGGGCTGTGCCTTACGTAAGTCCCATTCAAGCGCACCTATGGCGAGTAGCATTGTGGCGGCGTTTTGCACACCAGGGGTAACCCCTGTTAGATTAACCTCCGTATCGCCTCCGAACATGCTTGGGCTAACCTGCCCGGCGTTGATGAGACGTGCCGAGCCCGCCACATATACACCATTCGTTTTAGTACCTTCTACGTAACCGTTTCCCTCCACCCAAATCTCATGATGCTCCCCGCCACGCACAACAGCGTTATCACTAAGAGAACAAGGCTCAGTAGAGAACACATTTGTGAAAAGAGCCTCTGTAGCATATGCTTTACCGTCCATCACGAGACAGTTACCCATTTTCTCAGTTTTTAGAGATACCGTGGGGGTGATACGTGCCTCGTCAAAGATGTAAGCATCTCCAACAAAGCTCTCATTCACTTCAACGGTGCCACTATTGGGGAAGCCGTCAAAGTTATTTAAATTAGCGGCGAAGAAGCCGTGTTTAGGCACCGCTAGACCGTCACTTGCAAAGATTTTCTCGTCGGTTCCGTATGATACCGTCACATCTTGAATGATGCTTACGCCTCCCCGTGTGGGGATTTGTGTTAGGGAGAGTGTTTTCTTTCCGGTCATATTCTGTACCTTTCTGTGTAAAGCGGGTTAGATGATACCTCGTGTGCGGGCGGTCATCTCTAAGATACCCTGGTCAGGCTCGCCGTTTTTGAAGAACTGTTCAGGCGTGATGTTGTGGGTAACCTGTAGATAGTTGAGATACCAGAGAGCTTCGTTATGGTTCGGCAACCAGGCATTACGGAGCGCTTGCAGATTTCCCACCATGCCCTTAAAAGCGTCCAGGCGGGATACCGTCTCTACCGAGATAATCAGGTTTTCCTTGAATACATCCTGCGGACTTAGTTCTTCATTGTCAAACGCTTTTTCCAGCTCAATGGTGCGGCTCTTCATAACATCTTCTAGCGCGCCGTAGACTACAGATGCTAGAGGGCTAGAAGCTACACAGCTGTTACCTTCAAGCCGGGCGAAGTAATGTAGCGCGATAGGGTCAGCGAGAAGGTACAAGCCGTAGTAGAACATGCATTTACAATGCTCTTTCTGTTTCTTATGCTGGGTAGAAGCCAGGCAGAGCGTCACGTCGTCAGGGGCGGGGTTTTTCGTGAGGGCATTAGCAGACTGCCAAAGGTGCGGCACCTCCCATGTATCTAGGGTTCCCCACATGTCTTGTGGTGTATCTACTATGTCGGTAAGCTCACGCGGCGGCGTATGAGCGCGCCTCGTAAACGGTTGCGTGTCGCTTAGATTCCAGGAAAGATTCGATACAGCCATTAGCTCTGTAGCGGCGTTCTTCGCGTCTTTGCTAACCCCAGCAAAATTAACCTCAGCGTCGCTACCGAAAATACTCGACGTAACATCAGGCACGTTGATAAGCCGCGCCCTATCTGTCACATACACATAGGATGCAGATGAGTTTTCCACATACCCGTTTTCGCGCACCTGTAGCTCCCGGTACCCCCCACCCTTAACAACGGCATTCCCCGCGAGGCGTGTAATATCCCCACCAAACCCCGCGCCAATGGTCGCAGCCGTAATATACGAGTTGCCGGTCATCACTAAAATGTAACGACCTCTCTCGCCGTGCCGTAAATCTACAGTGGGCGTAACACGTGCGTTATCAAGAATAAGTGCGGAACCAGAAAAACTATCACTAACCTCTACAGAGCCTTCCTCGGGGAAGCCTTCAAAGTTTGCAGGGCTCGCGGCAAAAAACCCATGTGCAGGCACTGATACCCCGTATTTGCTTGCGAGGTCTTTGAAGGTGCCACTAGTTACAGATTCAGATGTTCCGTACACTACAGTTGCGCCACCCACAAGACTTGCGCCACTTCGTTCGGGAACCGGGGTTAGGGTGAGTGTTTTCTTGTCGGTCATGTTAGTGCTTCTTTCTTTACGGTTACGGTGCTCTATAAGGCACGTCAGATTAAAGATGGGCGGAAAACCCCTGATGTAGATTCAATTCCACGTCAGGGGTTACTTACCGTCGAATGGGTGGGTTAGAGCTTCGGGAAGAACGTCATGCTGAAACCCTTGCCGTCATCCCAGCGGTACCAGTCGAGCATGTAGGTGCCTTTAAGCGGCTGGTCGGTGGTTACGGTCAGCGTGTTAGCGAGCGGCACCTTTTTGTTATTGATAATAATGTGGTCGTTTACGCCGGTGGTTACGCCGTCTTTAGTGGTGAAAGTGAACGGTGTGTAGAACGTCTTCCCGAGTAGATATGTCATACCGGACAGGCTGTCCATGTGGAACTGGAAGTCACTATAGTTGTTGGTCTTAATCTTTACGGTGATGGTGTCGGTCATGATTGGTTACCTTTCGTAGAGTTGTTTGCTGTGTAGCTTGTGCGGGTTTACCGTCGCTACATTTCAATATTACCACATGTTTTGAATATTTACTGCCGCGTGGGTGGGGTGTGTTTTCAGCTATATTGGTGCTGTACTAACGGTACTAGAAACCCCTTATTTTTGGGGAGTTAGGAGTCCGCTTATGCGGTCTAAGAATCCTGTTATCAGTAAGCAGATGCAGTCTGGGTTTAGCAACCTTACACAGAGTGGTTCTAGTAAGCTAACTGGTGTGCCACTCACTTATCGTGGGCTTTCATCTCAGCTGTGGATTACTGCCCTGTTCCTGGTTGCTGGTGTGGCGGTCGGCTGGGTATTCCCTGTTGTGGGCGCTATTGCCGGTTTGATTGCTTTCATCTTCGGTCTGGTGGTCATTATCCGTGGCGCGTTTACGGGGCTTATTAAAGCACCCGCTGTGCTCACGTATGCTGTGTTAGAGGGAGCGGCACTTGGTGCTGTATCTGTGCTTACAGAGGCGAAGTATCCTGGTGTTGCTTTGGCGGCAACCGCCGCTACGGTGGTTGCTTTCTTTGCAGTGTTGATTGCGTTCTCTTGTGGTATGCGTTCTAACCCGAAGCTTACCCGTATCGTGTTTATTGGCATGATTGCGTATGTGGCTTACCTGTTGCTGGCGGGTGTGATTGCCGCGTTCACCGGCTTCGATATTACGGGCACGCCGTTCGGTATGATTATTGGTCTTATCGCTATCGCTATGGGTCTGTATTGTCTGCTGAGTGACTTTACGGATATTTCTCGTGCTATTGAGCAGGGTGTTGATGATGCTTACGGGTGGAACCTCACGTTTAGTTTGATGCTTTCTATCGTGTGGGTTTACATCGAGTTTTTGCGCCTGTTCACGAATCTGGTAAAGAGCAACTAACACGCTGTTTCGTTTAGCTTCTTGATAGGGGCTGAGCATGATTATAGGGGTGTTACCTGAAACCAAAAACGGTTTTTCAGGTAACGCCCCTATTTTTTGTGTCGTGTTCAAAATATGTTAGCTGAACACATCTAACATGTCGGTTAGAGCGTCCATGAAAGAGCTGAACCGTGAGCCGCGTTTCTGCTTCTGGTTGCTGGCGTTTAGCTCATCAAAATATTTACTATCCACATCCGCAATACTTTGAACAAGCGCGGTAGCGAAAGGTAACACACGCCGCCTATACGCATCCCGCGTCTTAATGGTTTCCAAAACCTCCGCCTCGTATTCGCGCACCACATCAGGCTCCGCGAACTTATCCGGCGCCAATAGGGCGAGTAGCGATAGTTCTTGCAACAGGTCTGCAAGATTATTCTCTACATAATCTTTGAGAGATTCTACGGTCACACCGAACGGGGAATGTTCTGCCGCTACACGCATCAGCCAGGTTGCTTTACGGTGAACCATTGCTTGTGCCTTATAAGCGGGCGCTAAACCAATAGGAGCCGTGCATGTTTCTGTATCTGTAGTGTTTGGAGCTGGGAGCTTTATTGAGCGAAATGTTTTATATGCCTCACTGTAGATTGTTGTGTTCGCGCACGGGATTCGCTCACCGCCGCCTTGCATACTCGCACCATTTTTAAGGCAAACCGCAGGCGTGTCCTCACTGTATGGTTGAATAATATCCCAGTTATCCCCACGTATAGAGAAGGGGCGGTAGTGTGTTTCGGAGTTTAGATATATTTGTCCGCCACACAGGTACTTAGGAACCATAGGTAGCGGTTCGCCATTTCTTTCTATGGGGTAGAGCTGAATACTACTAGCCGCTCCAAGAATGATATCCCCGCCTACTGTAACCTGTCCGGTGTTAAGTTCCACGCCGCCACCTATGAAAAGGTCGCCTCCTGCCAGAAGCCCGCCTAAAATATAAGTGTCTTTAAAGCTGGGGAAACTAGAGCGGGAACCCGAGCTCATGCCTGGTTCACCAATAATAATGTTTCCGCCAGCCACTAGCGGGTATTCATCACGTGATACAAACTCTGTGCCAGCTTTGATTCGGATGTCTACCTCAGCGGCGATAGAGCCTGCAATTTCTACGTCGTCGCCAATGTAGACGCTTTTGGCGTTAATGTTGCCGACGACGTGAAGCGTGCCGCCACCCGTGGAAGTAATATATACCGAGTGTTTGGGTTTATTGGGGGCTTTTACCCATTTCTCATCAGCTGTTGTATGCACAATGTTGTGTGTTTTGCCTGGCAGGTTAGCTAGAGGAGATGTAATTGATTGCACGATTATTGCACCTTACCGCTGAGTGGGGAGATTTACTGAAGAATGTACAGGATGCTGAGGTGGCTATCCGCCGGAGGTTCCTCCACCTGATTTGGAGCCGCCACCGAAGCCGCCCTTAGAACCACTCGAGGATGAGCTACCGCCAGATTTAGAGCCGCTGGAGCCGCTACTGCCCGACTTGGAGCTAGAGCTTGAGCTGTTAGATGACTTGGCGCTGGAACCTGAGCTGTTGGAAGAACCGGAGTTGCCGCTACTGCTCTTGCTAGTGTTACTGCCGCTACCGCTCTTAGAGTTGCTAGAGGAGTTACTAGAGCTACCAGCTGTGCCGCTCTTATTTGTTGTTGAGCTTGTGCCGGGGTTACTCTTACTTGTCGGGTTGTTCGCTGGGGCTGTGCTGGTTTTGGTTCCAGTTGAGCTGTTAGTACCTGCCTTGTTTGCAACTACAGCGCCAGCCGCCGCACCTGCGCCTGTTCCCGCTACAGCCGCCAACGTAGAGTTACCGCCGTTATTTGAGGTGCTACCGTTAGCGCTACCGGATGAACCATTACTATTACCGTTGGTCTTAGAACCTGCGGGTGGGTTGTTGTACTTGGTTACGGTAGCAACTTTGCCGTTTACTACGCCTGCTTTTGCGCGTGCGGCACGGTAAGAATCTGTGAAAGAACCACCCGATGACGGTAGCCCCTGGTAAACGGTGCCCTTATCTGGGATAACGGGGCTTCCAGCGCGGAGCGGTGAACCTACACTAGGGACGTTGCCGTTGTAATAGTTGTTCGTGTAGGTTACCCCGTTATTGGAGTTACCCCACATGTAGCCGATGTAGTACCAGATGAAAGCGTTAGTGGCGCTACCGCCGTGGTGCGCTTCCCCACCGGAGGAGCCACCATTATTGATGTTGATGTTTGTTCCACCGTTATTATTGCCGCTTGTAGGAACGCTGGTGGGGGTTTCGGTTGGGGACGGGGTACTGGTCGGGGATTCACTTGGAGAAGCCGACACAGAATCGGTCAGGGTAGGTGATGCTGATTCAGATGGCGCACTGTTTGATGCTTCTGCCGCTTCACAGTTAGCGTCCTCCGCGCGGGTTTCGTCAGCCGTGTTCTTGCACAGGCGGATGTATTCGATGCCCTGCGTGCTGAACGGTGTCTCGGTTACGGGTGAGCTGTTGAAGGTTTGGGTTTCCGGGGTGGAGCAACCGGCTAGGAGTAGCGCACCCACACCGGCGGTAGCGATAGCTTTCAGAAGCTTCTTAGAGCCTGTATTACCAGCGTAACGGTGCTCTTGCTCATTCCAGCTGTTCAGGGCGTTCTGCGCGGCTTCCTGAACCTTACGGCTCGGGTTCTGTGGGGTTTGGGGATTCATTAGATTCTATGTTCCTTTTAGTGTGGTGTTTGTATCAATCATATCGGGTTTTCAGATTCCATTATATAACGGAAAACCAGAGAACAGCCCGATTACCGTCTCCTCGCAATGGGTACGTTATCGGGGCACTCTCTGGTTTCACATATTGCCGTTGTTTCCCGGTTTGGCTTGGTGAGCTGTTAGGCGTGCTGTGCCTGAAAATCATTCGGGAATTTTGGGGCATTGATGCTGATTCCGTGCGGGTAGCCGTAAAGCTGATTTGGTTGTTGCTCGATAATCTTTGAGGTGTGTTCCAACTCCCCGTTATTGCCTGCGCGGTACAGTTCCTCCCCGGCGAAGCGAACATTAGCCGACTGGGTGTAAACATTCCCACCTGCAACAATTTCCCGCGAAAAGGTGCAATTATCACCAATATAAACGTTTCCACCCGCAATAACCCAACCATGAACAGCCACGTTATCGCCAATATACACATCCCCACCGGCAACAATATTGCCGTGAACCTGCGTAGCCGGATGAACATTATGGTACAGCTCACTTATTGCACTACTGGTGCCGATGCGAATATTACCACCCGCGTAAAGCCCACCACCTTTATAAGGGTGCCCAGGTTCCATATGGGGAATGAGGGAGAACAGGTCGCACATGTCCTCCAATGTGATGTTGTTTCGCGCATAGATGGTACCTCGGATAGAATTAGGAAAATCGTGGGCAACATTATTAACGACCACCACATTATTTCCCACAATAACGGTTTTAGGCGGCGAATCTTCCCGCCAGTCATCAATCACAACAATATCCGTAGCAGGGAGAACTAACTCAGTAGGAACGTCTAGGTTCGCAACCTGTAGCACCATCCCATCTAGAGATGTTGGCACACTACCCTGCTGGTTACTGGTTAGGTACGTAAATAGTCGTTTTAACGCGGTGCTCAATGAGTTCACCATTCCTGTCCTTGTAGTTATCTCTGTTGTCGCATATTACCCGGTCTGCTTCCACGGTGACACGGTAAGGGGTTTCTGAATCGTCAGCGCGTTTCGGGTCGCCGTACCAAACCTGCCAGCCTTCGTTAGGGTTGTCGTGTTTGCCTTTGTCGCGCCATTCTAAGTAACCATCTACCCAGCGTTGTGTGTACCTCTGGCAGGTCACCTGCTGGTTGCACGGATAATATTCTACATATGGTTCTACATATCCTGGTTG
>ERZ772932.98-NODE-98-length-50477-cov-29.203582_pt1 | contig 50477 bp, 43 predicted proteins | sample MGYA00511684_ERZ772932 | MGnify/ENA primary metagenome ERZ772932 (study PRJEB29015, sample SAMEA2738078) | human oral metagenome | biome: human oral; feature: human-associated habitat; material: saliva | place: China | collected 2210 ...
TGTAGTCGCTGACCTCGGGCAGCTCGACGGGGAGCATCTCCTCGGGCAGGGCGTGTGCGACGCCGTCCTCGTCCCAGACGATCGGGAAGGGTTCGCCCCAGTAGCGCTGGCGGCTGAAGAGCCAGTCGCGCAGGCGGTAGGTGACGGTGCGCTTGCCCAGGCCCTTTTCGGTGAGCCAGGCGGTCATCGCGGCCTTGGCCTCGTCCTTGCCGAGGCCGTTGAGGTCGATCTCGTCGTTTGCGGAGTCGACGGCGACGCCGTCACCCGTGTACGCGCCGACCTCGAGGTCGGGGCCGTAGGGATCGTCGGCGGGTCCGATGGTGCGCACGACGTCGAGGTCGTAGGCGCGGGCGAAGGCCCAGTCGCGGTCGTCGTGGGCGGGCACGGCCATGATGGCACCGGTGCCGTAGCCCCACAGGACGTAGTCGGCGACGAAGATCGGGACCTCGCGACCGTTGACGGGGTCGATGCCGAACAGGCCGGTGAACACGCCGGTCTTGGTGCGCTCTTCGTCGGCGCGCTCGGCTTCTGACTTGGCCGAGGCCTGGGCGCGGTAGGCGCTCACGGCCGCCGCGGGGGTGGCGGCACCGCCCGTCCACGCGTCCTTCGTGCCCTCGGGCCAGGAGGCCGGCAGGGTGAGGGCGGCTTCGTCGCCCGCGTCGCCGCCGACGGTGCCACCGAGGATCGGGTGCTCGGGAGCCACGACCATGAAGGTCGCGCCGAAGAGTGTGTCGGGGCGCGTCGTGTAGACATCCAGGGAGTCGAGGCAGGCCCCCGCCTCGCGCGCGCCGGGCACGTCGAAGCGGACGGTCGCACCCTCCGAGCGACCGATCCAGTTGCGCTGCATGGTGCGCACCTTCTCGGGCCAGTTGATGGTGTCGAGGTCGTCGGCCAGGCGCTTGCCGTAGGCGGTGATGCGCATCATCCACTGACGCAGGTTGCGCTTGAAGACCGGGTAGTTGCCGCGCTCGGAGCGACCATCCGCAGTGACCTCTTCGTTGGCCAGGACCGTGCCCAGGCCCGGGCACCAGTTGACGGGGGCCTCGGAGACGTAGGCGAGGCGGTAGGAGTCGACGACCTTCGCCTGGGCGGCGCGATCCAGGGAGGCATAGTCAGAGCCGTCCTCGGGGAGGATCTCACCGGACTCGAGCTTGGCGATCAGCTCGTTGATCGGGCGGGCGGCACCCTTCGAGCCGTCGGGTGCCGTGGCCTGCGGGTCAAACCACGAGTTGAAGACCTGCAGGAAGATCCACTGCGTCCAATGCACGTACTCGATGTCGGTGGTCGCAAACGAGCGGCGCGAGTCGTGGGACAGGCCCATGCGGCGCAGCTGGCGGCGCATGTTCGCGATGTTCTGGTTCGTGGTGATGGCCGGGTGCTGGCCGGTCTGGACAGCGTACTGCTCGGCGGGCAGGCCGAAAGCGTCGTAGCCCATCGTGTACAGGACGTTGTCGCCCTTCATACGGCGGTAGCGCGCCAGCGTGTCGGTCGCGATGTAGCCGAGCGGGTGCCCCACGTGCAAGCCCTTACCCGAGGGGTAGGGGAACATGTCGAGGATGAAGTAGGGGGTGCGGGACGCCAGCGGGCCGACCAGGGCACCGGTCGGGTTGTCCGCGTAGAACGTGCCCAGCTCCTCCCAACGATCCTGCCACTTCGTCTCGATCTGACCGGCGAGCTGCGCGGTGTAGCGCTGGGCCGGGGCACTCTGCGGATTTTCGCTCATCTGTGCGTTCCTCGCTTAACGATGGGTCGCGTAACAATACTCCTCACCAGGGTAGTTCACGCCCGCCCGCGTCGCCGGATGCGCCCGCCCACCGAAGCGAGCACAAATAGGTGACAATAGTCGCATGAGCACTGTTTTTGAAAACATCATCTCGGGCGTCTGGCCCGGACGCTTCGTGTGGGCCGACGACCTGTGCGTCGCGTTCGCCACGATTGAACCCACCTCGCCCGGGCACGTCCTGGTCGTCCCGCGCTGCCCCTATGAGGCGTGGACCGATGCCCCCTCGGACGTCGCGGCGCACCTAATGAAGGTGGCGCGCGCGATTGGTCTCGCCCAGAAGGCAGCATTCGGCGTGCCGCGCGCGGGCCTGGCCATCGCCGGCTTCGAGGTGCCTCACACCCACCTGCACGTCATTCCGCTGCGCGACGAGACCGACATTCTCCTGTCGAAGGCCGCCCCGGCCTCCGACGAGAATCTCGACACCACCATGACCGCACTGCGCGAGGCTCTCCTCGCCGCGGGCCACAAGGCCCACGTGCCCGCGACCATGAGTTCCCCGGCACTCGCCTGACGCTTACCCATCACCCTCTCACTCAGCTAGGCCGTGGCCTCGCCCCACTCCCGCCCACGCAGCGCGGATCAGCGGGCGCGGCCACGGCCTCGTCACTGGCAACGCTGAGCGAGAGACGAGAACACGCTCAGCCTCGCACGATGATGCCCGAGGCCTGGGTGTCCTCGATGTGCACCATCTGCCCGTCCTCGAGGGAGACCACAATCCCACCAGTCTCACTGGCAAGGACGACGACGTAGGCACCGGGTACGAGTCCCACTTCCTCCCACGCGCGCAACGCCTGCGGGTCGCGGTCGGGCAGGCGCTCAACCTCTCCCCCATTCCCAACCGGAAGGGTGTCCAGAGGCACTCCTGGGATCTCGGCGCTCGAACCGTCCGCACGCGGGATCGGGTCGCCGTGCGGATCGCGCGTGGGATAACCGAGCACCTTGTCGAGGCGATTGAGGAGCCGCTCGGAGACGGCATGCTCAAGAATCTCCGCCTCCTCGTGCACCTCATCCCAGGAAAAGCCGAGGGCCTCATGCAGGTAGGTCTCCAGGAGTCGGTGGCGGCGTACCATCCCCAGGGCAACCCCGCGCCCCTGCTCGGTCAGGCGCACACGCCCGTACGGTTCGTGCGTGACCAGTCCCTGTCGTACGAGGCGCTGCACGTTCTCCGTCGTCGTCGAGGGAACCACTCCCATGTGCTCGCCGATATCCTTCGGTTTCACGCCGTCACGGCCAGCTTCCTCGGCGCTCCACACGAGCTTCAGGATGTCCTCGACGACCGTTGAGTAGTCGCTCGACGCCTCCGACATGCTCTCCCCTTTCATCCGGGCTCCCATTGTAGGCAAGAACGCCCTCCCCAACCGCCCAGGATGCGACATAGGACACTGATGGGCGCATTAACTTGTACGCAGCCACCAATCTGTGTATATTTATCTCTCGGTTGCAAGACCCCCGCGTCATTAGCTCAATTGGCAGAGCAGCTGACTCTTAATCAGCGGGTTGAGGGTTCAAGTCCCCCATGACGCACAGCTTTCCCGGCTCCGGCCGGTGAGAGTTCCCGCGTCATTAGCTCAATTGGCAGAGCAGCTGACTCTTAATCAGCGGGTTGAGGGTTCAAGTCCCCCATGACGCACAGCTTTCCCGGCTCCGGCCGGTGAGAGTTCCCGCGTCATTAGCTCAATTGGCAGAGCAGCTGACTCTTAATCAGCGGGTTGAGGGTTCAAGTCCCCCATGACGCACAGAAGACCGGTGATCCTCGGATCGCCGGTCTTTCGTATCTGGATGACCACTCCCCTTCCACCCTCGGGCCATGCGGACCGCCAGCAGGCACCTCAAGACCCCCAGACACTCGCATGCGATTCGACTACCCGAACGTGGGGTTAAAGGACAAAACGTGTTGGTTTTGGGGTCATAGGACACTACGTGTTGCTGGAGGGGTGACTTTTCGGTGTGCTGGTGCGGGAAAGTCGTGGTTTTAGTTGGTCGTGTTTGCCTCGTTCCTGCCACTGTTGCACCGTGGGCGCGTGTGGCTGCCCCGTGATCCGTCACGGTCAGACGTCTACAGGTCGTCAGCGCTGGCGGTATAAACTCTGCCAAATCACGACGCTAAACGACATTGACTCCACGGCCAAGCACCTTGATGAGTTCGTGGCCTGGGAAGCTCTCGCGCCAACGAACGGTGACCAAGCACAACCCCAAGGAACAGCAACCAAGCACAACCCCAAGGAACAGCAACCGAGCACAACCCCAAGGAACAGCAACCAAGCACGACGCCGACCGATAGCGAGGCCGGGGTACCCCCATAGGGGAACCCCGGCCTCGTCCTTCAAGCGCTGAGTGTGGACATCTCTATCGATTGAACACAATGGCCTTTGCTGCGGCGAATGGCGCGACCGCTTCTGCGTGTCAGGCGCGCGCCCTTCTCACGGCAATAGCACCCGCCCCCAGGAGCGCGAGGATGCCTGCCGTACCACCAAGAATAGTCGCATCGCTGCCTGTTTTCGCCAGCCCATGGGAGGGAGCGGTCTTGCTCCGAACCGGAGTCACGGGAGCAGTGGGTGTCACGCCAGCGGGAGTCTGAGGAGTGGGAGTCGCAGGAGTGTGATGCGACGGGGTGGAGGGCGTCTGAGGGACAGGTGTAGACGGAGTGGAAGGTGTAGACGGAGTGGAAGGTGTAGACGGAGTGGAAGGTGTAGACGGAGTGGAAGGTGCAGATGGAGTGGAAGGTGCAGATGGAGTGGAAGGTGTAGACGGAGTGGAAGGTGTGGATGGAGTAGACGGCGTAGACGGCGTGGACGGGCTAGGTGCCGGCGTGGGCTGCCCAGTGATCTGACGGATCTGAATGTCCGTATCGGCACCAACAGCACGCGCGTTCGTGGGATCATTCGGATCAACCGTGCGAGCGGCAGCGTCGAAGCCTCGGATCGTCTGGCCCGGGACGATTTCGTACCCCTCGGGCAACGCCGGTAGCGCAGTGAGCGCTGCGCGCGACGGGTCATTCTGATCGTTGCCATAACGCTGCGTCGCCAGCACGGTTCCATCGGCGTCCACGAGGCGCACACTCCCCAGGGCGGAATAAAAGACTTCGCACACGAAATAGACATCGGGTTGGTCGGGATCGAAGTTGAGCGCCGGTGCACTGATTTCCAGTGTGTACTGGCCGGGAACGACCGGGCTGGGATGCACGGGAATCTCACCGGCCCCGTCATTTGGCACGTATTGACGTCGCGGCTCGAGGATGTTGTCATTCTCGTCCGCGAGGTAGCAGGTTGCCGGTCCCGCGACGTCCGCAGCATAGGTGGGCGAAGGCAGGAGTACGGGAAGAGCAGCGGCACTCAGGGCAGCCGCTACGACGAGAGAACGCGACATTGACGGGATACGCATGGAAGATTCCTCTCCATCGATGGTCAGGGTACAAGCATTACATTACCGAGTATCCTCATCCTTGTCCACAAACTAAGCCCATTTTTTCATCAATCTAGCGCACCGCGATGCAACGAACGCCTGGTCAGGAGCGCACATGACACCGCTCATCATCAGCGGCCATCACACCGGGACCAGGCAGCAACATTCTCGGGCACAAAGGGACGAGGCCGGGGCACCCCAATGGGCAACCCCGGCCTCGGGCAGGAAACGCAGAGCAGTGATCAGTGTCCCGGCCAGCTGCGAATCGTGGTGAGCGCGGCCACCGCGTAGCGATCCCAGACACGCCCACCGACGCGCACGGCACCCTCCAGGATGAGGATGGACCACGGCAGAGCAACCGTGTAGGCAACCCACATTGGAACGAGGCCGAAGGACGCCAAGGCGATGAGCACATAGGAGGGCAGCTGCAGAACCGCGACCCCCGCGAAGCCGATGAGCTGCAGGAGCATCGTCATCAGGAACGACCCGGTGCCCTTCGTCGCCATCGGTGAGACGCCCGGAGGCTGAACCGGATACACCCAGCGCGCATTCACGACGAGGGTCGTGGCGGTCGCGCCCGAAAAGAGGACGACACCCATCACCTGATGGAACACGAAGTCCACGTCACTCACTCCTGCGACGACATCATGAATGAGGTATCCGATGACCTGGGGAACAAGGATGATGAGGGAACCCACGAGACGACCGCGACGCTCCTCACACCCGCTCATGCCGGATGAGACAACGATCCACGCACCCGTCGAATCGTATTGCATGAGTGCGCCGACGGCCATGCCCGACGTGATGGGCACCAGGTAGAGGAAAATGCCTGTGTACAGGAGCTGACTCATGTGATCCTCGGTGCCCACGCGCCCCATAAGGACTCCGATGATCGGGAAGATCACGGCAAACACCAGGTTCATGTTCAGGCGGGGATCTACGACCCAGTAGCGCAGCGTACGCGCAGCCAGCGAAGCGCTGCGCACCCCGAGGCCCAGCCGCGTGAACGTATCGACGCTGCGCAGACCAGCCGCTCGAGATTGCGCGGTGCGCTGTCCTCGCGCGTCCTCCTCGACGGACTCGTCGATGAGGTGACGCCCCTCGTCGATGGCACGCTGCGCGTCGGCGCTAATGGGGCCGGCGTATCCGCTCATGACGGGGCGCAGGACGGCCAGCCAGGCGCGCCAGCCGACGACGGCCGTGGCCACCGTAATGAGCACGCGGATCGCGGCGGCCACCCACGCGCCCTCGAGGAGCGAGGCGATGACACCGAAGGGCGCGCCGACGGGCGTCCACAGAGCGACGTTCATCCCGGCGTAGAAGACCTCGGCTGAGAAACTCTCCGACAGGAGTTTCATCCAGTAGCCCAGAGGGGTCAGCACGACGAAGAAGGTCACGAAGCCGACCATGGTCAAGGTATCTTTCTTGCCCGAGCTATCCAGGCGCACCGCGAACCAGGTTCCGACCACGCGCGCCCAGAGCACTGCAAGAGGAAGGGTGACGATGCCCGCGAGGAGCCACCCGAGGGCCTCCACCCATTGGGCCCGCCACAGGGCAAACCAGGTGGGGACAAAGAGAGCCATGGCGGACAGGAGGCCGCCTGGACCCACGGCCGTTGAAGCCGCGAGCGCCGCACCGAGGCGTTTGCTCGGCCCGACGTAGGGCGACAGGCGCACGGGATCCAGCGAATTATCCATCGCTGAGAATAGGATCGGGAGGATCAGCCACAGGAGGAAGACGACGGGACCCACGATGGGCAGCACCGCCGCAAGGGTCGCTGCTCCTTCGGATTGAGCAAGGAAGGCGGTGCCCACCAGCGCGCCCACATACATGGTCCCGAACTGCAGGGTGCCGAGGATCGCGAGCACCAGCACGGCAGTCTGGCGACGAACCGTATTCCAGATGATGCGGAGCTTGAGGCGAATCAGTTGCCCAACCACGACAGGCCTTCCTCGGAATGAACTCCGCCGACCAGGGAGGTGAAGCGCTCCCCCAGGTCGCCGCCCTGGGCGACCTCGTCGGTGGTGCCGGCGACGAGGACACGCCCCTTGTCGATGATGGCCACGTGCGTGCAGAGCTGCTGGACGGTCGCCATCACATGCGAGGACAGGATGACGGTGCCGCCTCGACGCGTGTAATCGGTGAGGATCTGGCGGATATTGGCTGCGGAGACGGGGTCCACGGCCTCGAAGGGTTCGTCGAGGACGAGTACACGCGGGGAGTGGATGAGGGCGGCGGACAGCGCGATCTTCTTTGTCATGCCGGCCGAGTAGTCGCTGATCAGCTTCTTGCCCGCCTCGGCCAGATCGAGGGCGGCCAGCAGTTCCTGGGCGCGCTCGCGGGCGGTAGAGGCATCCAACCCGTGCAGCATGCCGACGTGGACGAGGAAGTCGGGACCGGAGAGTCGGTCGAGGAGACGCATGCCGTCGGGCATGACGCCAAGCAGGCCGCGCGCCCGCTGGGTGTCACCCCATACATCGACGCCGTGCACGTAGGCCGTGCCACGGTCGGGGGTCAGCAGGCCGGTGGCCATGGTCAGCGTCGTGGTTTTACCGGCACCGTTGGGGCCGACGATCCCGTAGAACGATCCGGTGGGGATGTCGAGGGAGAGGTCGGCGACAGCGACGAGGTTTCCGTAGATCTTGACGAGGCCTCGGATCGCCAAGGCAATATCGTCGCCGACGGGGGCGGCGGGCAGTGTATCGGACACAACAGGCTCCTTCACGCGTGACATGCCTGTCGATTTTACGGCGTTGCCGTGACTCATCCGACGCAATATCTCAGATCGTGATCCCTGAGATAACTCCTGATGACGTTCCTATCGGGCGCTCAGGACGACGCTGAGTCCATCCTCGGGGTGATACGTCCAGGTCACGCGGTAGACGTTCCACTCCTCGTGCTGGGCGCCGTCGACCGCGCGAGTGATCAGCATGCGCTCACGCACCGACGACGGAGTGTCGAACTCATCCAGGATGCAACGGAAGTCCGTCTGCGACAGGCCGTTGGCCCCGTCCCCGTAGGCCACGAGAGTCAGGGAGGTCTTGTCTGAGGCCAAGCGCGCGTAGGGACTGCTGACCGAGCACGCATCGAGCGAGTGCGCCAGGTTGTTGGCCGCCATGGTGCGCAGGTAGGACACCCCCACGTAGGTGCCGACAGCCAGGAGGATAGCCAGCAGGAAACCGACGATAAACATGGCGAGGCCGCGGATGGCACGCGTGCGCCGCTTGGGACGCTCGCGGCGCAGGGGTAGGCGCTCGTCCAGTTCCTCGTAGCGATAAGCACGCGCGTCCCGGCGGCGTTCCTTGTCGGCTTTGGCGAAGCGAGCGATAACCTGCTCACCCGGCACGCTCCGAGGAACGCGAGACGCTCGCCTACTCGGCTCAGCATCGGTGCGCGTGGGCAGGTCATGCTCGGCGCTCCAGTCATCGTCCCCGTAGAAGGCTGCCGAGGCCTCGTCACAGTGGGCGTATTCCCGCTCGGTGGGGGTCTCCTCGCGTGGCACAAAGCTCTGCTGCTGGGGCGAGAAGCGGCTCAGCGGCGGCGTGGGCGGGGCGACCTGTGGCGCGGGGGTCGTGCTCGGCTGCGTGTAGGAGGCGGAGGGGGTCACGACCGCCGAGGTGTATTCGTCCTTCGGTGCGGGTGTGACGACCGGCGTGGGCTTGGTCGTCGGCGATGACTGCGCGATTAAGGGGTACCCGTCCCGGGGTGGGACGCGCGCGATGACCGTGCGTTCGACGTCGGACGAGAGGGGAGCAATTCGCGGCTGGCCGTCCTTCGTCGGCGCTTCGGGCGCGGGGGTGAAGGCTTGTTTCGTGGGTTCCGCGGTGAGGGCCGAGGCCTCGGCGGGCAGGACGGGACGGTCAGCCAGAGGCGTGGGCATGCCTCCCGGATAGTCGGGCGTGACCGATCCTAAGCCGACCCGGTATGCGTCCGGCATTGCAGCCCCCATGAGTCCTCCACCAACACTCACCTATCACTTATTGAACAAGCATAGTAGGTGATTACTCAGGAAGCAAGAGGTTAGTCGATCTCGAGCGCCTTGCGCAGACGAGCCACGTGACCGGTGGCCTTCACGTTGTACTGTGCCAGTGCCACGGTGCCATCCGGGGCAACGACGACGGTGGAGCGGATAATGCCGACGTACGTGCGACCGTAGTTCTTCTTCTCCCCCCATGCACCGTAGGCCTCGAGGACCTCGTGATCGGGGTCGGAAGCCAGCGGGAAGGTCAAAGATTGCTTCTCCGCAAAGCGTTCAAGAGCAGCCATCGAGTCGGCAGACACGCCGATAACGGAGTAGCCAGCACCGGTCAGGGAGGCCAGAGAATCACGGAAGTCGCAGGCTTCCTTCGTGCAACCGGGCGTGGATGCCTTCGGGTAGAAATAGACGACGACACCCCGCGAGGAAGCGGCGAGGAGATCCGACAGGGACAGCGTCCCCTGGGTGGTATCGACGGTAAAGTCTGGGGCCTGCTGGCCGATGTCCAAAGCGCTCATGCCCCTCAGTCTATGAGGGTCGCGCCCCCACTGCGAGGGGGCGATGTCGGTGCGCGAGATGGGACTCGAACCCACACGTCAAAGACACTGGAACCTAAATCCAGCGCGTCTGCCAATTCCGCCACTCGCGCGCGCACCCAAGTTTAACCGATGGGAGCCACCACGTCCGAACACAATGTGACGAGGCATCCTACCACCACAGGGTGGTGTCCCTCATACGCGTGGCGGGTAGGGCGTGTACGCCTGGGTGGACGACCTGTCAAGAAGGGACAGCACGGTCCGGGAAGCGCCTGCGCGCAGCACGACTCAGCGCGCGGTGGCGTTGATCGTGCCTTCGCCGAGGACACGTGTCCTCCTGTAGACGACCATCGACTGGCCCCGCGCCACGCCACGCGCGCCCGCTTCGAGGACAACGCTGATGGTTCCAGCTTCCTCGTCCCGCATCAGCGACGCGACGGGAACGGGCGTACCGTGCGCGCGCAGCTGCACAAAGAGGTCGGTGGCATCGGAGCCGTCGTCGTCGGAGGCGAGCCAGACGGCGTCCGTCGCTTCAATACGGGAGATGGACAGAAGCTCGGAGGCACCGACGACGACTTGGTTAGTCTCGGGCCTGGTCTCGAGGACGTAGCGGGGGCGACCGTCGGGGGCAGGCGCTCCGATGCCCAGGCCTTTGCGCTGTCCGACCGTGTAGTTCCAATAGCCCTCGTGGCGCCCCAGAACCTCACCGTCGGGGGTAACGATGTCGCCCTCGGCAGCGCCCAGGTGGGAGCGCAGAAAGCCCTGCGTGTCGCCGTCGGGGATGAAGCAGATGTCGTAGGAGTCCGGCTTGTTGGACACGCCCAGGCCCAGGCGCTCGGCCTCGGAGCGCACCCATGCCTTGTTGGGGGCATCCCCCAGCGGCAGGACGACGCGGGTCAGTTCCTCGGCCCCCATGACGGCCAGCACGTAGGACTGGTCTTTGAGGGTGTCAGCTCCGCGGTGCAGCTCGGGTCCTGCCTCCCCGTCCACGATGGCGGCGTAGTGGCCGGTGCACACCGCGTCGAAGCCGAGTGCTCGGGCGCGGCTGGCCAGCTCGCGGAACTTCACGAACTCGTTACAGCGCACGCAGGGGTTGGGGGTGCGCCCGACCCGGTACTGCTCGACGAAGTCAGTGATGACGGTCTGCTCGAATTCCTGAGCGAGGTCCCACACATAGAAGGGAATGCCGATGATCTCGGCGGCGCGCGCGGCGTCTCCCGCGTCCTCGATGGAGCAGCAGCCGCGCGAACCGATGCGGCACTCCTGCAGCTGAGAAGACAGGGCCATGTGGACGCCGACGACGTCGTGCCCAGCCTCGACGGCCTTCGCTGCGGCGACGGCGGAGTCCACGCCGCCCGACAGTGCTGCCAGAACTCGCATTTAGCGTTCCTCGTTTCGTTCGTTGCGCACGTGGGAGACGCCGTCCAGGGCGGCTCCCGCGCGGATCGCGGCGGGCAGGGCGGCCAGGAAGGCATCGATGTCGGCAACGGTCGTCTCGTGTCCCAAAGAGATACGCAGGACGCCGAGGGCTTCCTCCTCGCTGCGCCCCATCGCCATGACGATGTCGGAGGGGCGCGTCACTCCCGCGTGGCACGCGGACCCGGCGGACACGGCGATGCCGGCCATGTCGAAGGCCATGAGGACGGCCTCGGGGCGGGCGGTTGGCAGGGACAGGTGGATGATCGCGCTCGACGAGGCCGACTCCCCCACCGTCGGGTACGTGCCGTCCGGCAGGCGGCTCAGCAGGTGGGCGCGCAGGGATGCCGCGCGCTCGGCGAAAGCGGTGCGTTCGGAAACGGCCTCGGTGAGGGCGGCGGCGAGCGCGCAGGCACCCGCGACGTCGGGCGTGCCCGAGCGGATCGAACGCTCGTGACCACCGCCGGGACGGTCGGTCGCCAAGGGGATGCCACGCCGGGCGAGAAGGACGCCAATGCCGGCGGGCGCGCCGACCTTGTGCCCGCCCACACTCATGAGGTCGAGGCCAAGCTCTGCGAAAGAAACATCCAAAGTCGGGATCGCCTGAGCAGCATCAGAATGCGCGAGGCCTCCGCTGGCATGGACGAGGGCAGCAAAGTCGGCGACCGGCTGGATCGTACCGATCTCGGAGGACACGAGGGTCATGGATCCGAGCGCGAGGCGTCCGTCCCAGGACACGGGCTCACAGCTGCCCTCAGTCGCTGGCAGCACCGACAGACCACCCGCGTTGACGGGCAGAACCTCCCACTCGAAGCCCTCGCGCGACGCGACCTCTCGCTGGTGGGCGACCGCGTCATGCTCGAGGCCGGAGACAACGATGAGGTCGCGAGCACTCTCGCGGCGACGCACACCTCGGGCGGCGGCCATCACGCCGAGAGCGTCGGATTCAGTGGCACCGGAGGTGAAGATGACCTCGTGGATGTCGGCACCGAGTGCAGCTGCGACCTGCTCGCGCGCGTCGCCCAGCATGCGACGGGCCCGCCGCCCTCCAAAGTGGAGGGCGGCGGGGTTGCCGGGGGTGGCGGCCAGGTCACGCTGGGCGCGGGTCCACGCCTCGAGGGCGCACTCGCGCAGCGGCGTCGTGGCCGCGTGGTCGAGGTAGACGCTCACGCCTGGGCGCGCGCCTCCTCGATGATTGCCAAGGCAGCCGGGACCACCTCGGCCACGTCGCCGACCACGCCGAAGTCCGCGATCTCGAAGATCGGGGCATCCGGGTCATCGCACACGGCGACGATGTGGGCGGCCGACTGTATGCCGACCGTGTGGTGAATGGCACCGGAGACGCCCAGGCCGATGTAGAGGTTCGGCGTGACAGTCAGGCCTGTCTGACCGATCTGCTCAGCTCGCGGAGCCCAGCCCTCGTCGCAGGCAACGCGGGTCGCGCCCACGGCACCGCCCAGGGCGTCGGCGAGGGAATGAACCAGCTCGAAGTCGCCGTCCACGCCGCGGCCGCCGCACACGACGGTGGAGGCGTCGGACAGGGACACGCCTTCCTCCTCGTCGGCCACGCTGGAGACAACCTCAATCACGGACGCCTCGGCGCTCAGCTCAACGGCGAGAGGCTCGGGGGTCAGGGATGCGGGCGAGGCCACCGGCGCCTCGTCGATGATGCCCGAGGAGATACCCACGATGGGGGTCTGTCCCTCAAGGACGATGCCCATCGACCAGGAACCACCCAGGGCGGTCTTGCCGACCTGGAGGACGCCACCGTCGAAGGACACGGAGGAGGCACCGGAGACGACGCCAGCCTCGGTGAGGGCGGCGACGCGGCCAGCGATCTCGCGACCGCGGTAGTCCGAGGACGCCAGCACCAGGCCGTAAGAGTCGGTGCCCAGAGCGGCGATGACCGCGTCGGAGGCGACGACAGAGGAGTGACCCGCAGCACCCAGGTCGGCGTGCAGGACGCGGGTGGCACCCAGCTCTGCCAGGGCAGCCGTGTCGGGGACGGAAGCGACGGACAGTGCGACCACGTCGCCGGAGGTCAGCGACGCCGCGAGCGTCACCGCCTGGCGCGCCAGGGACGTCAGGCGCGACCCGGCCTGGTCGGCCAGGACGAGGATCGGGGAATGCATCTGCTGCGCCATGTCACTTCACCACCGAAAGAATGTAGTCAGCCAGCGCGCGACCGCCCTCGCCGGCATCCTGAATGATCGTGCCGGAGCCGTCGCGCACGTTCTCCTCGCTGAAGGTCACGGAGGTGAGCGCGCGGCGCAGGACCAGGTCCTGCCCTCCGGGAACCTCGACGAGGTCGTCAATACCCCACTGGTCCAGGGGCTTCTTGCGGGCCGCCTTCATCGCAGCGAAGGCCGGGTAGCGCGGCTCGTTGATCTGGTCGGTCACGGAGACCACGGCAGGCAGAGCCGCGCGCAACGTCTCGGTGAAACCGTCGACGGAGCGCTCAATCGTCACGGTGCCGTCCTCGACGCTCATCGAGCGGGCCAGACCCAGCAGCGGCATGTGAGCCTTGGCAGCCAGGGCACCGGGCAGCATGGAGGTCATTGCGTCCAGCGAGGCCATGCCGGTGATGACCAGGTCGACCGGGCCGCACTCGTCAGCGATCTTCGCGATAGCGACAGAGAGCACGGACGCCGTCGCGATGACGTCGGAACCCTCGAGGAACTCATCGGACACGATGTAGGCGCGGTCAGCACCCATCTGCAGGGCGCGCATAAGCGCGTCTTCGGCGTCCTCAGGCCCCATGGTCAGGGCAACGACCTCGGCCTCGCGGCCTGCGTCCTCTTCTGTTTCCTTCAGCTGGACGGCGGCCTCGATGGCGTTCTCGTCCAGCTCGTTGAGCACATCGTCCTCACCGCGCACCAGGCGGCCGCCCTCAAAACGGCGTTCGGACTGCATGTCCGGGACATGCTTCACACACACGACAATTCTCATGCCTCCTAGCGTGCCACATTCCGCGCCCCACGCCCATATGAGGGTCACCTCACCGGCGCATGCCGCAGTCCGCGCGCCCCTCACCCGGAGTAGGTGGACCTCAGTCGCACGTGCGCCTCGTCATAGGCCTTTCTTCCCATCAATCCGACCGGCATGTGAGTGGTCCCGTATGATAGGGGGAGGCTATATCCACGACGTAACGGTTTGATCAGCCGTTCACCAGGAAGAGGCACAATTGTATGTCCGAGCGATCCGGCTCGTCCCACGCTCCCACAAGGCGCGTCACTGAACCTAACCCGCTGCCCACACGCTTGGGCGTTCACCCGTCGGGCGACGGCCTCGACGTCGCGGTGATCGCGCGCGGTGCTTCCTCCGTGGATATGTGCATCTTTGACGAGGCTGGGGCTGAGACGCGCTTCGCCCTCCTGGGTCCGAAAACGGGCGTCTGGCACGGCCACATCCCCGGATACGGCGCGGGCACGCGCTATGGCTTCCGTGCGCACGGTACGTGGGACCCGGACGGTGGAAAGTTCTTCAACTCCCGCAAGCTCCTGCTGGATCCCTACGGCCGAGGCGTGGACGGCGTCGTGGACCTGAAGCCGGCGGTGTACGCGCACTACGTGGACGATGAGCTGTACCCGTCGGAGTACCCAATGCGCCGCTCACCCCTCGACTCCGCGCCGCACATGCCACGCTCGGTCGTGGTCGAATCCTCTTTCCCGATCATCCCTCAGCCCCGTACGCCCTGGGAAAACACGGTAATCTACGAGATCCACGTCAAGGGCTTCACGAAGAACATGCCGGGAGTGCCCCAGCCCCTGCGCGGGACCTACGCTGGCCTCGCCCACCCCGCCTCCGTGTCCTACCTGAAGGACCTGGGTATCACCGCCGTTGAGCTGCTGCCGATCCACGCCAAGTGCGACGAACCCTTCCTCACCGAACGAGGCCTCACGAACTACTGGGGGTACTCGACGCTCTCCTTCTTCGCTCCCGAACCCTCCTACGCGACCGCCGAATCGCGTGCCCGCGGCGCCCAGGCAGTCGTCGACGAGTTCCGCGGCATGGTCTCCCTGCTGCATCAGGCGGGCATCGAGGTCATCCTCGACGTCGTCTACAACCACACGTGCGAGGGCGGAGACGCCGGCCCGTCGCTGTCGTGGCGCGGCCTGGACTCCGACATGTACTACCGCCATACGACCTCGCGTCCCATCCAGACCATCGACGTGACCGGCACCGGCAACACGATGAACATGGACCACCCCAAGACCATCCAGATGGTCCTGGACTCCCTGCGCTACTGGGTGCGCGACATGGGCGTGGACGGGTTCCGTTTCGACCTGGCCGCCACGCTGGGCCGTTTCTCCACCGGCTTTAGCCCGATGCACCCGCTCCTCATCGCGATGGCGACGGACGACATCCTCACCCACACGAAGCTCATCGCCGAGCCGTGGGATGTGGGTCCCGGCGGCTGGCAGACCGGCAACTTCCCGGTGCCCTTCTCCGAGTGGAACGACCACTACCGCGGTGCCCTGCGTAACTTTTGGCTCGCGGACGTGCGCGCCCAGGCCTCGGGCCACATCGTCTCGGGTCCCAACGACCTGGCGACCCGCCTGTCCGGCTCCCAGGACGTCTTCGAGCACGGCCTCGGTCGGCTGCGCGGACCTCGCGCGTCGATCAACTTCGTGACCGCTCACGACGGCTTCACCCTCGCCGACCTGACGGCCTACGACCGCAAGCACAACAAGGACAATCTCGAGAACAACCGCGACGGCTCCGATGACAACCGCTCGTGGAACCACGGCCTCGAAGGAACGCTCGCGTCGGGCGCGACCCACCCGGACGCCGCCACCCCCTACGCGATCCTCGCCAACATGCCGATCGCGCGCCTGCGTGCCCGCTCGCAGCGCAACATCCTGGCAACTATGTTCGTCTCCTCGGGCACACCGATGCTCACGGGCGGCGACGAGTTCGGGCGCACGCAAAACGGTAACAACAACGCCTACTGCCAAGACAGCCCGATCTCGTGGGTCGACTGGGATCTGGCCGAAGGACAACAAGCGCAGATCGACGCCGTCTCCTGGCTGATCGCCCTGCGTAAGGCGCACCCGGTGCTGCGCCCCGACAGCTTCGCGACCGGCCACCCCTACGGCGGTGACTCGCTCCCCGACCTGTCGTGGTACACCGCCCAGGGCACCCGCATGCCCGATTACGGTTGGACAGATTCGCGCCACCGCACGTTCCAGATGCTGCGCTCGGGCGTCAAATGGGGCGACCGCGACGCTCTCATCATCATCAACGCGAACCTCGACGACGCGCAAGTGACACTGCCCGAGGGCCACGATCTGGACTGGCTGATCGCCTATTCCACCGTGTGGGAAACCCCCGCGGACGGTGGTGTCAGTTCCTCGCTCGACCCGAATGAACTCTCCATCGAAGTCGAGCACGTCATGCCTCGTACCACGCTGACAATTGAGGCTCTGTCCGTGACGATCCTGCTCTCCGACATCGCGTTTCAGCCCGAACACTGACGCGCCCCGACTTTTCTTTCCCCCCCCTTCCACTCGTTAGGATCAACCATGACTCGCAGTGAAGATGCCCTGGAAACCGCAACCTCCGACGCCTCGCTGGCCCGCTCGAAAGCCCGCAGCGCCGAAATCGACCTGGCGATCGACCAGGATCCGTCGCGTTTCCGCATCCTCACCGGTGACCGTCCGACCGGTCACCTCCACCTCGGCCACTACTTCGGCACTCTGCGCAACCGCGTGCTGCTGCAGAACCGCGGTGTGGAGACATGGGTTCTGGTCGCCGACTACCAGGTGATCACCGACCGCGACGGCGTGGGTCCGATCCGCGAACGCGTCCTCGGCCTCGTCGCTGACTACCTGGCCGCAGGTATCGATCCGGAGCGCTCCACGATCTTCAACCACTCGGCAGTCCCGGCCCTCAATCAGCTGATGCTCCCCTTCCTCTCGCTCGTCACCGAGTCGGAGTTGCACCGCAACCCGACAGTGAAGGCCGAGCTGGAGGCGACCGAGGGCCGCGCGATGACGGGCCTCATGCTCACCTACCCGGTCCACCAGGCCGCCGACATCCTGTTCTGCAAGGCCAACATTGTGCCCGTGGGCCAGGACCAGCTCCCCCACCTGGAGCAGGCTCGCCTCATCGCCCAGCGCTTCGACAAGCGTTACGGTCGCGCCACTCCCGAGCGTCCCGTGTTCCCACGCCCGGAGGCCCTCCTGTCCGAGGTCCCGCTGCTGCTGGGCACGGACGGCCAGAAGATGTCGAAGTCGCGCGGCAACACCATCGAGCTGCGCATGAGCGCCGACGAAACCGCGAAGATCCTGAAGAAGGCAAAGACGGACGCCGAGCGCCGCATTACCTTCGATCCCGTTGGCCGCCCCGAGGTCTCTAATCTCCTCATGCTCGCATCCCTAGCTACGGGCGATGCGCCCGAAGTGATCGCGGACCGCATCGGCGACGCGGGCGCGGGCACCCTGAAGGCCCTCGTCACCGAGTCCCTCAACGAGATGCTCGCTCCCCTGCGCGAGCGCCGCGCCGAGCTCATCGCAAACGAGGACTACCTGCTGTCCATCCTGCACGCCGGCAACGAGCGCGCCAACGAACAGGCTGATCAGACCCTGTCTGAGGTCCGCACCGCGATGCAGATGAACTATTAATCCCACGCACAACTCTCCTTAGGAGGCACCATGGCATACAACCAGTTCCCTGAGCACCCCGACGATTCCGTCGGCGGCTGGATGCTCACCCTCTTCCTGATGGGTCTCCCTCTGGTCGGCTTCGTCTACCTGCTGGTTCTTGCGCTCGGCTCCGGCGGCTCCCCCGCCAAGCGGAACTTCGCGCGCGCCGCACTCATCTGGCAGATCATCTGCGGACTCGTGGCGGTTCTTTTCTTCGTTCTCTTCGGCGCAGCGATTATGGCGTCGCTCCCGGACTCGAGTATGTAACGTCGAGGCGCACGGCAAGCGTCCTTGTGGGGGCGGCATCCGAATCACTCGGCTGCCGCCCCCACATTGTTTGGGGATTCACGCTACCCTCTGAGTACGCACAACACGTCTAGGAGATCGGTCACATCCCGGGGTGTGACCTTCACCTATGCGCAGGTCGGTCCATAGGTTAGGGTTGGACATGTGAGCGAGAAACTGTTGCCCCGTATCCCGATCATCGAAGTGTTCCCCGTCATTGAGGACGGAACGCTTCCCGCTAAGGCGACCGAAGGCGAACCTTTCCCCATTCGTGCGACCGTGTTCCGCGAAGGACACGACGCATTCGCCGCCGAGGCCGTCCTTCTACGCCCGGACGGAGGTGAATACTCCCGTACCCGCATGGTCGACATTGCCCCCGGCCTGGACCGTTACGAGGCCTGGGTAGCCCCCGACGCTCCCGGCGCCTGGTCGTTCCGCGTGGATTCCTGGTCGGACCCCTACGCCACCTGGCGTCACGACGCAGCCGTCAAGGTCGGCGCCGGTGTCGACGTCGAGCTGATGCTGGAGGAGGGCGCGCGCCTCATGGAGCGTGCGGCCGCCGGCAAGGCCTTCCACAACGCGAGCCAGCGTCCCCCGTCGGACGCTGACATCGAGGCCCTGCATGACGCCGCACGTCGCCTGCGCGACAGCTCGCATTCCCCCCAGCAGCGCCTGTCCGCCGGTATCTCTTCGCGCATCCGCCTGATTTTCCGCGACCACCCGCTGCGCGATCTGCTTGATTCGTCGCGCGTCTACCCGCTCGACGTGGCCCGCACCAAGGCCCTGGCCGGCGCATGGTACGAGATCTTCCCGCGCTCGGCGGGTGCCTACCAGAACCCCGACGGATCCTGGGTGTCCGGCACGCTTGCGAATGCCGCCGAGGACCTGCCACGCATCGCCAACATGGGCTTCGACGTCGTCTACCTGACGCCGATCCACCCGATTGGCACGACGTTCCGTAAGGGCAAGAACAACTCCCTGATCGCAGCCCCCGGTGACCCGGGTTCCCCCTATGGGATCGGCGCGCCCGAGGGAGGACACGACGCCATCCACCCGGACCTGGGTACCTTCGATGACTTCGACCGTTTCGTCGAACGCGCCCGAGGCCTCGGCATGGAGGTGGCGCTCGACCTGGCCCTCCAGTGCTCCCCCGACCACCCGTGGGTCACCGAGCACCCCGAGTGGTTCACGACGCGCGCCGATGGCACGATCGCATACGCGGAGAACCCTCCGAAGAAGTATCAGGACATCTATCCGCTGAACTTCGACAACGACCCGGAGGGCATCTACCAGGCGGTGCGTGACGTCATCGAACTGTGGATCAACCACGGCGTGACGATCTTCCGCGTCGACAACCCGCACACGAAGCCGATCCCCTTCTGGGAGCGCCTGCTCGCCGACATTAAGGCGCAGTACCCGGGCACGCTCTTTCTGGCCGAGGCCTTCACGCGTCCCGCCATGATGCGCACCCTTGGCGCAATCGGCTTCGACCAGTCCTACACCTACTTCGCGTGGAGAACGTACAAGCAGGAGATCGAAGAGTACCTGGTGCAGATCTCCCAGGAGACCGCGCACCTCATGCGTCCCGCCTTCTGGCCGACCACGCACGATATCCTCACCCCGCAGATGTGGGACGGCGGCACTGCGATCTTCGCGATCCGCGCCATGCTCGCTGCGCTGGGTGCGCCGACGTGGGGCATTTACTCGGGCTACGAGTTCGTCGAAAATGAACCGCGTGGCACCTTCCAGGAACCCAACGACAACGAGAAGTACGAGTACCGCCCGCGTCACTGGGAGGACGCTGACGCGATCGGTATCTCTCGCTTGTTCACGCTGCTCAACGCTGCACGCGCCAAGCACCCGGCGCTGCGTCAGCTGCACCAGATCCGCATCCACCCGACCTCCTCGGATCGCCTCATCGCGTTCTCGCGTCAGGTACCCGGCAAGTTCACTGAAGACGGCAACCCGGATACCGTCATCTGCGTGATCTCGCTGGATCCGCACGAAGGCGTCGACGGCGCGGTCTACCTGGACCTGGCGGAGATGGGCCTGGCCACGCCGGGCGGCCACATCACCGTCGTCGACGAACTCGATGGGCACTCCTACGTGTGGGGTTCGTCTAACTGGGTGGAGCTATCCCCCGTGACGCGCCTTGGCCACGTCTTCAAGGTCGAACCCGCCCATTCCTCGCCCTGGTCGCAGGCCTAACGTCGCTGCTCCCGCTCGGTGTGACCACCCACCTACACCGAGCGGGAGTACCCCGTCAAAATCGACCACCTGAATGAGACCCGGCTCCCATTTTTGCTGGGCAAACGATAGACTATAAACACGACAGTGAACTGAGCAGTTCACACCATCTGGAGTAAGGACAATCCATGAGCTGCGAACTAACGCCGATTCAGGTCAATGACGACATTCTCGACGCCGTTGCCTCAGGCTCCTACTATTCGCCGCACTCTGTGCTCGGCGCTCATCTGAGCGAGGCTGGTGTCACCGTCCGCACCATGGCTCGCCTGGCCGACGCGGTCGACATCATCACACCGACCGGCGCTTACGCTGCCACCCATGAGCGTGGTGGCATTTGGGTCGCGGTTCTGCCCGGCAAGGAGATCCCCCCTTACCGCCTGTCCGTCACCTACGGCGACAACACCACCGTTCGCGACGACCCCTACCGTTACCTGCCGACCCTGGGCGAGATGGACACCTACCTCATCTCTGAGGGCCGTCATGAGAATCTGTGGCACGTCCTCGGTGCCCATGTGAAGACCTACACTGACGAGCTGGGCGAAACCACCGGTACCGCCTTCGCCGTGTGGGCCCCCAACGCGCGCGCCGTGCGCGTCGTCGGCGAGTTCAACTTCTGGGACGGCGTGGCTACCTCCATGCGGTCGCTGGGTTCTTCCGGCATCTGGGAGATTTTCGTCCCCGGCGTCGGCGTCGGCATGCGCTACAAGTTCGAGATCCAGGGACCCGGCGGCAACTGGTTCCAGAAGGCCGACCCGCTGGCTCGCGCCACGGAGATTCCCCCGGCCACGGCCTCGGTCGTCACCGACTACTTCCACGAGTGGACCGACGACGAGTGGATGTCTACCCGCAAGGACCGCAACCCCCACGCCGGCCCCATGTCCATCTACGAGGTCCACGCGGGTTCGTGGCGTCAGGGCCTGGGCTATCGCGAGCTGGCCGACGAGCTGGTCCCCTACGTCAAGCAGATGGGCTTCACGCACGTGGAGTTCATGCCGCTGGCTGAGCACCCCTTCGGTGGTTCCTGGGGCTACCAGGTGACCTCCTACTACGCTCCCACCTCACGCTACGGCACGCCGGATGATTTCCGTTACCTGGTGGATGCCTTCCACCGCGCGGGCATCGGCGTCATCCTGGACTGGGTGCCCGCCCACTTCCCGAAGGATGATTTCGCCCTGGCGCGCTTCGATGGCACCCCGCTGTACGAGGATCCGGACCCGCTGCGCGGCGAGCACCCCGACTGGGGCACCTACGTCTTCAACTTCGGCCGCCGCGAGGTGCGCAACTTCCTGGTCGCCAACGCCCTGTACTGGCTCGAGGACTTCCACGTCGACGGTCTGCGCGTTGACGCTGTGGCCTCGATGCTGTACCTGGATTACTCGCGCAAGGACGGCCAGTGGCGTCCCAACCAGTACGGTGGCCGCGAGAACCTGGAGGCCATCGAGTTCATCCAGGAAGCCAACGCGACCGCGTACCGTCGTCACCCCGGCATCGTTATGATCGCCGAGGAGTCCACGGCGTGGCCCGGCGTGACTGCCCCGACGTCCGGCGGTGGCCTCGGCTACGGCATGAAGTGGAATATGGGCTGGATGAACGACACCCTGCGCTACCTCAGCGAGGATCCGGTCAATCGCCGCTGGCACCACGGCGAGCTTACCTTCTCTCTGGTGTACGCCTTCTCCGAGAACTACGTGCTCCCGCTGTCGCACGACGAGGTCGTGCACGGTAAGGGTTCGCTGATTTCGAAGATGCCCGGCGACAAGTGGCAGCGTCTGGCTGGTCTGCGTTCCCTGTACGCCTACCAGTGGAGTCACCCCGGCAAGCAGCTCCTCTTCATGGGCCAGGAGATCGGCCAGGAGCAGGAGTGGAACGAGTCCTACTCCCTCGATTGGTGGCTGCTGGACCAGGAGGGACACGCCGGTGTCGCTGCGCTGGTGGAGCGCCTCAACAAGATTTACGCGAACTCCCCCGCCATGTGGGACGACGACTACACGGGCTTCGAGTGGATCGATGCCTCAGACGGCGATCACAACCTGATCTCCTACCTGCGTAAGGGTACTGACGCTGACGGCAACCGTGAGGTCGTCGTGTGCGTCTCGAACTTCGCTGGCAACCCGCACGAGGGCTACCGCGTGGGCCTGCCGTTCGGCGGCGAGTGGGTCGAGATCCTGAACACGGACGCCGAGGAGTTCGGCGGCTCCGGCGTGGTCAATGTCGGCACGATCATCGCGGAGGACACCCCGTGGAACGGTCGCCCGGTCTCCGCGTCGCTGCGCGTGCCGCCGCTGGGTGCCCTGTGGCTGGTGCCCGCCTCCCAGGCGCGCTGATCGAGCATTCCTCGAGACACGGACGAGGTCGGGGCAGGGATTCCTGCTCCGACCTCGTCCGTTGTGCGCTTGGTGCGCGTCTCTCAGGCGCACGTCGATATCACATGAGGAGCATCGCCAGGCGCGTGCGCGTGGACGGGGTTTAGAAGCCTGCCCTCCCCCGGTCTATCTGCCCCTGTAGCTTGATGAGTTCGCTTCTGATCTCCGGGTCGGACTCTCGGTCGATCTTCTTTGTCAGTTCGTTGTGCGTGGAATGCCATCCGTACCACACGACGACCAAGACGAACACAACTGCGACAATGATCCATGATGCCATGATGACGGCCCCTTTCCGCAACTGTGCGTAGGCATGACGATATCACATGAGGAGCATCGCCAGGCGCGTGCGCGCCTTGGAAACCTCGGGGGACGAGCCTGCGACACGGAAGAGGTCAAGGAGCCGCAGGCGCAACGCGTCGCGTTCCTCGGCGTCGGTAGTGGCGGCAAGGAGTTCGAGGAGCACATCGAAGGCTCCGGCTGCGTCACCTGCCGCGAAAAGTGCGTCGGCACGAGAGGCCGGGTCGTCAGCATTCTGCTCACCGTAGGCACGCGCGGCGAAACGCACGCGGGACAGGTGAGACTTCGCGTCCTCGTCGCGCGGGTTCAGCTCGACGACGCGCTCCCACAGGGTGATCGCCTCATCGAGGTTGCCGGCCTCCTCCGCGGCCAGCGGTGCCTCATGCTCGGGGGGAATGGGCGCGGCGGTGTCCTCAGCTGCAACCGCGATGCGCGCGGTGATACCCATCTGCGCCGAGGCCTCGAGCAGCTGAGAGACGACCGGAAGGACCTGCTCCTTGGACGCGCCACCCTGAAAGAGCGGCACCGGGCGACCGCCGACGAGAGCAACGACCGTGGGAACGGTCTGGATCTGGAAGGCCTGGGCAATGGCAGGAGCCTTGTCGATATCCACCTCGACGAGCTGGAAGGCACCCGCATGCTCGCGCGTGATCTCCTCAAGCATGGCCAGCGCGGGCTTCGATTCGAGCGAGCGCGGCGACCACATGACCATGATGACCGGCACGGCCTGGGAGGTGGACATGACGTCCTGGAAGTTCTCCTCATCCGTCGTGGTAATCAGCGGGATGTGCAGCCCCTCCCCCGAGGGCGCGGCCGCGTCCTCGGCTGCGGGCGCGCTCGCGCGTGCCGACAGGTCAACGGCCCCGTGTGAATCGGCGGGAATCACGGTCGCTTCAGGGGCATCAATGCGGGGGTCAGGCGTGTTCATAGTGGTCCTCTCGAGAACGCGTAGCTATCCTCAAACGATGATAAGCGTCGTCCCCACGCCGATTGGCGTGGGGACGACGTGTGCGCTATGGGTGAAACTCAGCCCGGACTGTTGGACGGATCCAGCGCGACCTTGGTGATCGCTCGCTCGCCACCGACGATCTGCACGTTTCCGCCCGCCTTCTGCGAGGGGATACGCATAATGATCGTCGCGATGCAGTCGGCGGTTGCGGTACCTTCCACCTTCGTCCCGCTGGGACTGAGCGCGGCGGTATTCCCGGCGAGGTTCATCGTCGAACCGGCAACCGTACGCTGATAGGTCAGCGTGTACTTGACGTTCGCTGCGACCAGAGCCGAGCCATCCTGCAGGACCAGGCCCGAGACCGGGTAGCTCGTCGCGCTGGCCGCCATGGTCACGGATCCGGCGCTGCTCACCGACGAATTTAGGTCGCTCACCTGCTGCAGCGTCTGCTTGGTGAAGTCGTCGGCCACGAACTGCGTCGTATCCTGGGTGCCGGAGTTCAGCATCGTGATGTACTGCGCGAGAGCGGTGTCGGGGGTAACCGTGAAGCCCTGCGAGTCTCCGGTGACGTATGCTGATCCAGTACCGACGGACGGCAGGGTCAGATGCGTGCCGCCGAGCAGGCGCGCATAGTTCGTGAGCTTGTAGTCCGAACGCGCAGAGTCCTGCACGTAGACCTCAAGGACGGGCAGCGTCGTCGAGGACGTATCAGAGATGTTAAAAATCGCGCGCGGCCACGAATCCGAGTTCGTGATGGCCAGCGACGTCGGTTCGAAGTCCAGAGGCGGCAACGCCTGGCTGTTCGCGTTCGCCAGCGCGTACTGGGCGGTACGCATCTCCAGGGCACCCTTGGTCACCTGATCGCCGAGGTCGGCAGCGTTCAGCGAAGCATCAGCCGTCGCCATGACTCCACCAACCGTCTCGAGCACGGACGAAATGCGCTCGTGGTCCAGGTTCGCGGCGCTCTGCGCGGAGCTACTGCCCGACTGGGCGACAAGCTCACTCGAGCAGGCGCTCATGCCGAGCGCAGAGGTCATGAGCAGGGCGGCGGTGGCAGCCGCGAGGGTCCGTCGTTTCATCACTGTTCTCCCTGACGGTCCTCGAGCCAGCCGGACATAATCGAGGTCCAGCCTCCGGTCGCCGACGCGTCATCGTCAGGAGCGGACGTGGGTGCGGGCGGGGGGGCCTGCACCTCGGTGGTACGCGGGCGCGTGACCGGAATCAGACCCGTGTTGAATTCCTGGCCGTCCACGACGACAACCTCTTCACCGTTGTTGCGCGCCTCACGCAGAGCGCGCCGCGAGGGCAGGTTGCGGCCTCCGCGGATGCCCGACAGGTCGATGACGCCGGTATCCGTCGTCGCACGCTCCGGGGGATCCACGTCGAAGGGGCCGGTGTTGAGACCGTGTCGGCCGCGGCGCTCGAACGTGTCCATCATCGGATCCGGCGCATAATCGGGTGCGGACAGGGCGCTGATATCCGGGGCGGGGACACCAACAATGGACGCGCGGACGATGGACTTATCCCTCGTCGAGCGTAGCGGAAGAGGTTCACGGACTGCGGCGTCCCGAGCGGACAGTTCGTCGCGTGTCCTATCCGAGGCAGGGGCTTGGCCGGTTGAAGACACGAAGGCGGCAGCGCCCCACGCTGGAGCAGCCTGTTTCTGGGTACTATCCTCGATCTCCTCGGACTGAGCATCCTCGAACATGTATGCCACAGCCTCGTCATCGTCATCGTCAGCGTCGACGGGTTCGTCTACGAAGGTCTCATCGGCGGCGGGTTCCGCAGCGGGGGGCGGCGCGACCGGGGGCTCCGCGACAGCGGGGGCGGGGGCAGCGCCGGAACCGGACTCGCGGGCGGCGGCAACCATCTCAGCCACCTCAGCCGCGTTGATCGTGGAGGTGTCCAGGGAGTCGGCCTTGCGGCGCTCCTCAATGCGCTGGGCGCGGATCTTACGTAGGCGCAGCAGCTGCCAGCGCGTCAGGAAGAGAGCAAAGGCCAGGAGGGCGAAGAACGCAGCAGTCAGGAATGCAATGATCGCCAGCATGTTCACCTGCTCGACCTGCCACGTCAGCGTGAACGTCAGGTCGCCGGGGCCACCCGCGGAGGCGGCGACAGCCGACCGCCCACTGGGGACGTTTTCGAGATCAAGGGAGACACTACCCGTGCCGCTCTCCTGCTTGAACCACATGGGGGACTTCGCCAGCTGATCCGTCAGCTGCGCTGAGGTCGGGTCATCAAGGGGCTGCGCACCGGACTGCACGGCATTCTGAGCGTTCGGGTTCACCATGCCGGTTCCGTTCGCGGCATGCGATTCCGCCTTCAGCTTGGTGCGATCAGCCTCGACGCCGATGACCTCGGTGAAGGCTGCATTGCCGATCCAGCCCTTCGCGTCCTGCGAGGTGCCGATCACGAGCGTGACGGGGGCACCCGACTTCGACGTGGCGGTCACCGTGACGTCATCCTTGACGATCGACAACACATTGTCACGCGTCATGATCAGGTCCGTCGCGGATTCCACCGTCGAGACCTGCTGCGACGGCGGCCGTAGCACGGTCACGCCGAGCAGCCCAATTAGGATGCATACGAGTGCGACAGCGCCCATCGACGATGCCGCCACGTATCGCTTTAAGAGTTCCACGGTAGCTCCTCAGATCCAACGCCCACACTGCGGGCATTCTTCAGCCCCCACTTTACGTGCAAACCCAGTGAACAGGCGCATTCGCAGGCGAGGCAGTGATACATCACATTTCATTTCACAGGGGTCGAAGCCCACGCCGCCAGCATTCGGAGTGCCAATGCCGACGGCCCTCAACACCCTGCGGCAGACCGAAGGGGGCTTCCTCGGGCCACGCCACAACATGCGGCGTTCCCCTCGGGATGGGACACAGGCACGCGGGGCAGGTGTATTCCTTGGCCGCACTGGGCAGACGGCGAACCTGATAGTCGCCTCCGTCCGGGCCTAGCTCCGTGCGTGGCACGGAAGCGAGGCGGTCCATCTGGAGCGGACGCACCTCGCCCCACGGCCGTTTCTTGCTTCGTTTACCTCTCACGCAACCACAGTGCCACGACGGAACACACGGCGCACGTTCAGCTCCTTGTCGACCTCGACAATGTCAGCTTTCTTTCCGGGTGAAAGCGTGCCCACGGTGTCATCGCCCAGGATAGCGGCCCCCTGCGCCGACGCCATGTAGACCGCGTCCACGAGCGGGATACCGCCCTTCGTCACGGCCACGCGGACGCAGTCCAGGAGGTGAGCGGTGCCGCCTGCAATCGCATTGCCCTGCGCCAGGCGGGCAACCCCGTCCTTGACGACGACATCCTGCGGACCCAGCGTGTACGCGCCGTCAGCCATACCGGCCGCCGCCATCGCGTCGGTAATAAAGACGACGTGATCGCGGCCCACCATTTCGTAGACGTCTCGCACGAGCGTTGGATCAACGTGGATCGAGTCGCAGATCAGCTCGGCGACAGCACCTCCCCGCGCCGCGTCCGAGAGGAACTCGGCGATGGGGCCAGTGTCGCGGTGGTGCAGCGGGCGCATGCCGTTAAAGAGGTGCGTGATCGTCGCGCGGGGTCCGCGTGTGGTCTGCACCTGAGCGAAGCGCTCGCGCGAGTAGGCCAGCGCCTCGCGTGCCTTCGTCGAATTGGAGTCGGTGTGTCCCCACGAGGGCAGCGCTCCCCCATCAATGAGCGCTTCGGCAACGGAGCCGGACCCATAGGAGTTCGGTTTCTCGGGGGCAAGGGTCATCGACAGGGCGTACCCCTGGCAATCCTCCAGAAGAGTGCGGGTCAGATCCGCGTCAGGATCGATGATGTATGTCGGGTCCTGAGCACCGCAGCGTTCATGGGAGACAAAGGGACCCTCGAAGTGGATGCCGGCGATCTCGCCAGCGGCGGCGAGCTGAGCGAGCGTCTTGGCACGGGCGCGCAACACGTCGGCAGACGCAGTCACGCACGAGGCAACGAGGGTCGTTGTGCCATGGCGGCGGTGTTCCTTGACAGCGACGAGCGCTGCCTCGGCTGTCTCCGCGTTCGGGAAAGACTCGCCACCACCGCCGTGGCAGTGCACATCGACGAGACCGGGCAGGAATGTCGAATCGGTGGCCTCGGGAAGCTCACCGTCATAGTCGGATACGGGGCAGGCACGAGTAATAGTCGAGCCGTCAATCTCGATAACTCCGTCATCAACAATGGAGTTTTCGAGGACCAGGCGGCCGCGTAGCACAGAATCAGTCATGATCTTCATTGTGGCACACCTGACACTCAAGCGCTCTCACTTCGACATCCAATTCTCCCAGTCCTTCATGAGCGCACGTGCCTCCTGCGCATGCGTCTCTCCCCCGTCTGCGAACGAAAGAATTCCACCCGGCGCGCGCACCGCGACAACACGTCCACCCGACACCACGATAGGACGGAACATACCATTCTTCGCCGGACAGATGAGTCTCTCCCCGGCCTCGTCCGTCAGACAGGTTCGATCCCTGTACCCCACATGCAACTCATCGAAAGCTGGCAGCGCAAAAGTTCCCCTGGCCTCGTCCCTGCCTGACGCCACCAGGTCCTCCAGGTCGGCGCGAGCAACCGCATCGCCGCGTCTCGACAACCTCATCCCCGCCGTTTCTGCTACCTCGAGGGCACCCCCTAACGCACGCCGCGCCTCGGTGAGTGTCAGCCCGGTCCACCTGGCCAGGTCGGCCGCATCGATGGGGCCATGCCCCCACGCGTAACGCGCCGCAAGCAGAGCCAGCGCTTCCTCGTGCCCAGCTTCCCCCTTCGCAACGCCAGGAGCCTGCGGGAGCGAACGCGCGTCGATCAACAGATGCTCCCCCGCCCGCACTGGACCCGAGGTGAGAAAACCATCGAGGTGCAGGCGCATCATGAGATGACGGCGTCGCAGGCCAGCCTCGGAGGAGGCTGAAGAAATTACCTCGATCCCAGCGCTCTGCCACGCCTCGATCAGCTCCGCGCGACTCACGCCCTGCGGCGCGTTATCCAGCACGGCATACGAGGCAGCCGCCGCCCGTTCAACGACCGCGTCGACGAGGCCCAGCTCGATCGCCCTACGCTCCCACGACCCACGACGATGGCGCAGCACACGTCGCAGCCAGTGGTGGTCTCGAGCACTCGTGACGTGCACCGTACCGCGCATCGGCCAGGAACGAACCAACTCGCCGCGCGCAAACGACTCCTCAACCTGGGCGTGAGACACACCCGGGCAGCGAACCCCAATCGCCCAGGGAATGGCACTCACCAATTGGCCTTGAAGCGCGAGCAAAGACTCGACCGCCTCCACCGGGCTGTGCGCACAGGTCGCACTCACCAACCCCTGGGAAACGATGCGCGACAAGCTCGCATGCAGGTCAGCGGGCATCAGAACAGACGCGACTCGGGGTCGTCAAAGCCGCGCATCGCGTCGTAATCCAGGACCACGCAGCGAATACCGCGATCCTCGGCGAGCGTGCGAGCCTGCTTCGTAATCTCCTGTGCCGCAAAAATCCCCGCGACGTCGCCGAGGAGGGCATCTCGACCGAGAAGAGACAGGTAACGAGTCAGCTGCTCGACGCCATCGATGCCACCGCGGCGCTTCACTTCAATCGCCACGTACGCTCCATCGGCGTCACGCACCATCAGGTCAACGGGACCCACCGGTGTGGGGTACTCCCGGCGCACCAGCTCCCACCCCTCACCAAGAATCTGAGGGACCTGCTCGGCGAGGAGCTCCTGCAGGTGAGCCTCCACGCCGTCTTTCACGAGGCCGGGGTCCACTCCCAGATCCTCCGTGACGTCAGCAATGACGTCGTGGATGCGAATGACTAGCTTGTCATCCGTCTTGTCGGCCTGAACCGTCCACATCTGCTCCACGCCTTCCTCACCCTCCTCCGGCTCACCGAAGGAAACTGTGCACGGAGCCGTCATCCAGTTGAGAGGCTTGTACGAACCGCCCTCCGAGTGAATGAGCACAGAGCCGTCACCCTTGAGCATGATGACGCGCTTAGCAGGGTCCAGGTGGGCGCTCAGTCGACCGGAATAATCAACGGTGCAGGTAGCAATAACAATACGCACCCCGTGAGCTTACCAATCCCGGTCACGGGCGGCGCGGAGGACCGGACTCGACCCAGGACACCAATCCGTTATATGTCAAGCGTTCCACGGCGACCTCGTAACGATGCTCACCATAGGCCAGGCGCACCTCGACCATGGCACCATCGTCCGAGTGAGAGATCGGAGCGGACACTTCCATGCCGCGACGAGGAATCGAATACACCGGCTTCAGGGACATAGCCACCAGGCGATACCACTGCAGTTCTTCGACGCCATAGACGCCGATCCCGGCCGTCCACCCCGCATGGTGGTCCGGGCGCGACCAACAGCGGAACGCGCCCAAACGCGCAGCGATCCTGCGGGCGCGCACATTCATGTACGCCCACAGGATCACCGCCGCGCACGCGAGGAGAACCACTACCGCGATCAAAACATGTATCAGGCTCATCAGGTTCTCCTCGCGTTGCGTCAACCTACTGTGATGCCACTGTAGCGCGGTCCGCCACGACCGTGATGAAATCGGAGTCAACTGAGGCGAATCCCCCACTGACCTCGACGGACACGATCTCATTGGCACACGTCACCGTGACAATTCCATCGCCCAGCTGGGCGAGCAGCGGCTGACGGCCGGGCAGAATGCCCAGGCTGCCATCAACCGTCGGGATCTGGACGGCGCTCGCAGCGCCGTGCCACAGGCGCGCCTCATGAGAGACGACCTCAACCTGCAGGGACTTCGCCGACGCCATCAGGCTTCCTTGGCCAGCTCGTGAGCATTGCGCTCCAGATCGTCGATGCCGCCGCAGTTGTAGAACGCCTGCTCCGGAACATCGTCGTAGTGGCCCTCGGCGATGCGCTTGAACGCTTCGATGGTCTCCGACAGCGGCACGGTCGAGCCGGGCACGCCCGTGAACTTTTCAGCCATGTACATGTTCTGAGACAGGAACTGCTCGATGCGACGAGCGCGCGCAACCGTGACCTTGTCATCCTCGCTCAGCTCGTCGACGCCGAGGATCGCGATGATGTCCTGCAGTTCCTTGTTCTTCTGCAGGATGGCCTTGACGTGCGTGGCGACGTCGTAGTGCTCGCGGCCCACGAGGGCCGGGTCGAGGATACGCGAGGTCGAGGCCAGCGGATCCACGGCGGGGTAAATACCCTTGGCTGCGATCTCACGGGAGAGCTCGGTCGTCGCATCCAGGTGAGCGAAGGTCGTCGCCGGAGCCGGGTCGGTGTAGTCGTCGGCGGGAACGTAGATCGCCTGCAGCGACGTGATCGAGTGGCCACCGGCCGAGGTAATGCGCTCCTGAAGCAGACCCATTTCGTCAGCCAGGTTGGGCTGGTAGCCAACGGCCGAGGGCATGCGGCCCAGCAGCGTGGAGACCTCGGAACCCGCCTGGGTGAAGCGGAAGATGTTATCGATGAACAGGAGAACGTCCTGGTGCTGGACATCGCGGAAGTACTCCGCCATGGTCAGGCCGGTCAGCGCGATGCGCAGACGCGTGCCCGGCGGCTCGTCCATCTGACCGAAGACGAGAGCGGTCTTGTCGAAGACGCCCGCCTCTTCCATTTCGCCGATGAGGTCGTTGCCCTCACGGGTGCGCTCGCCGACGCCGGCGAACACAGAAACACCGCCGTGGTCCTGAGCAACGCGCTGGATCATCTCCTGAATGAGGACTGTCTTACCGACGCCCGCGCCACCGAAAAGGCCGATCTTGCCGCCCTGCACGTAGGGGGTCAGCAGGTCGATGACCTTGATGCCGGTCTCGAACATCTTGGTGCGCGCCTCGAGCTGGTCAAAGGCCGGGGGCTGGCGGTGGATCGGCCAGCGCTCGGTGACCTCGAGGGTCTCGCCCTCTGCGAGGTTGAGGACGTCACCGGTCACATTAAAAACGTGGCCCTTCGTGACGTCGCCGACGGGCACGGAGATCGGGGCACCGGTGTCAGTGACGGGGGTACCACGCACGAGGCCGTCGGTGGGCTTCAGCGCGATGGTACGCACGAGGTTGTCGCCGAGGTGCTGGGCAACCTCGAGTGTCATCGTGAAGGTCGACTCGCCCTCGCCCTGACCGGCGAGGTTCACTTCGACGGTGAGTGCGTTGTAGAGCGGCGGGATGCGATCCGGGGGAAACTCCACATCGACGACAGGGCCGACGACGCGGGCGACGCGCCCCTCGGCGATTGCAGGTGTATCAGTCATTGTTTTACTCCGTGTCTCGAAGGGGTCAGCTCGCGCTCAGAGCGTCGGCCCCGCCCACGATTTCGGTGATTTCCTGGGTAATTTCCGCCTGGCGGGCCGAGTTCGCCAGACGCGTGTACTTCGTGATGAGTTCCTCAGCGTTGTCCGTCGCCGTGTGCATCGCACGCTGACGCGATGCGAGTTCGGACGCCGCCGACTGGAGAAGGACGTTATGGATACGCGCCTCAACGTAGAGGGGTAGCAGCGTATCCAGGACCGCTTCGGGCGACGGGATGAACTCATACTCGGGTAGCGCCGAAGCAGGATCATCCGCGTAACCGCGCTCGGCCTCGCGTTCCTCGTCTGATTCAGGGGTGTCCACGACCGTGAGGGGCAGCATCTGACGTACCTCGGGCACCTGGCTCATAACCGTCTTGAAGCGGGTGTACACGAGGTGCAGAGAACCAACGCCGGTCGTCGGGTCCGGGTCCAAGAAGCGCTCGAGCAGCACGGATGCGATGTCACGCGCGGTCTCGGGCGAGGGCGAATCGGACTCGCCCTCCCACTCGCGTTCGATAGTAACGCCGCGGAAACGGAAGTAGGCAGCCGCCCTGCGTCCGAAGGTGTAGAGCAACGGCTCGAAGCCGTCAGCCGTCAGGTCGGAGATGAGCTTCTCCGACTCACGCAGAATGGTCGCCGAATAGGCTCCGGCCATGCCACGATCCGATGCCACAACCAGGATCGCAACGCGCTTGGTGTCCTCGCGTTCCAGGGTCAGTGGGTGGTCGAGGTCCGTGTGGACCGCAACCGCCGCAACCGCCTGAGTCAGAGCCTTCTCGTATGGTCCGGCCTCGGTGGCAGCGCGCCTCGCCGCGCCAATGCGAGACGCAGCGATCATCTCCATGGCGCGGAAGACCTTCGCGAGCGTCGTCGTCGAAGCGATGCGCTGCTTGTAGATCCTCTGCTGTCCGCCCATCGTTTAGGCCTTCTCGTTCGTGCGACCGCGCGAGATTTCCTCGCGGGTGCGCTCCGCCACGACCTCGCCGTCCTCCGCGGAGGCGGCACCGCGTCCGGCGCTGATCCACTGGCGGTGGAACTCTTCGACGGCTTTCTTCAGGGCTTCCTCGGTATCCTTGGACAGGTCACCGGTTTCGGCAATCGTGTCAAGGACGGTGGAGTTCGCGCGAAGGTGGTCGAGGAGACCGCGCTCGAAGCGCAGGACATCCTCGACCTCGATGTCATCGAGGTAGCCGTTCGTGCCCATCCAAATCGAGGCGACCTGGTCTTCCATCGCGTAGGGCGTGGACTGGGGCTGCTTGAGCAGCTCCATGAGGCGCTCACCGCGGGTCAGCTGACGACGGGTCGCCGCATCCAGGTCGGAGGCGAACATCGCGAAGGCGGCCATCGAGCGGTACTGCGCGAGCGTGAGCTTGAGCGTACCGGCGACCTTCTTCATCGCCTTGGGCTGGGCGGCACCACCGACACGGGACACGGAAATACCCACGTCGACGGCGGGACGCTGATTCGCGTTGAACAGGTCGGACTGCAGGAAGATCTGGCCGTCGGTGATCGAAATGACGTTCGTCGGAATGTACGCCGACACGTCGTTTGCCTTGGTCTCGATGATCGGCAGGCCGGTCATCGAACCGCCGCCGAGGGCATCCGACAGCTTCGCGCAGCGCTCCAGCAGGCGGGAGTGCAGGTAGAAGACGTCGCCGGGGTATGCTTCGCGGCCCGGCGGACGGCGCAGCAGCAGCGACACCGCACGGTAGGCCTCGGCCTGCTTGGACAGATCGTCGAAGACGATGAGGACATGCTTGCCCTGGTACATCCAGTGCTGGCCGATGGCGGAGCCGGTGTAGGGAGCCATGTACTTGTAGCCGGCGGGGTCCGAGGCCGGGGAGGCGACGATGGTCGTGTACTCCATGGCTCCCGCATCCTCGAGCGTAGAACGCACGGAGGCGATGGTCGAACCCTTCTGGCCGATCGCCACATAGATGCAGCGCACCTGCTTGTTCGGGTCGCCGCTCTTCCAGTTCTCACGCTGGTTGAGGATCGTGTCGAGCGCAATCGCAGTCTTACCGGTCTTACGGTCACCGATGATGAGCTGACGCTGGCCGCGGCCAACCGGGATCATCGAGTCGATGGCCTTCAGGCCGGTGGCGAGGGGCTCGTGGACGCTCTTACGCATCATGACGCCGGGAGCCTGCAGCTCGAGCGCGCGGCGCCCATCCAGGTCCGTGATATCACCGAGGCCGTCGATCGGGCGGCCGAGGGGATCAACCGTGCGGCCGAGGTAGCCGTCACCAACGGGAACGGAGAGGACCTCGCCCGTGCGATGGACGAGCTGTCCTTCTTCAATGCCACCGAAGTCACCGAGGACGACGGCACCAATCTCACGCCGGTCGAGGTTCATGGCCAGGCCCAGCGTCCCGTCCTCGAAACGCAGCAGCTCGTTTGCCATGGTGCCAGGCAGGCCCTCGACGTGGGCAATACCATCGGCCGTTTCGATGACGTGACCCACCTCTTCGGTGGCCACGTCCGCCGGACGGTAGGACTCCATAAAGGAGTCCAGTGCTCCGCGGATTTCCTCCGGGGAGATGCTGAGGTCAGCCATGAGGATTCCTAACTAAGAAAAAGTGAAGTAAATGATGGACGAGGGGCGCTAGCTAGCGATGGCGTCCCGAGCGGCGCTGATCCTGGTGGCCAGCGACGCGTCAATGGCGGTCAGACCGGCGCGCAGGCGGAAGCCTCCGATAAGCGTGGGATCCACCGAGATTGCCAGGTCAACGGTGACGCCGTAGCGCTTTTCGAGAATGGCTCGCAGACGGTCAACCTGAGCCTCGGTCATCGGCGAGGCCGTGGCGACCGTGACGAAGAGGCGGTCCTGCATGGTGGCTGCCCACTGGGCGTACCTGCGGATGTTGTGCAGGAGTCGTCCGTGGTTGGAGCGGCCGACGGCGCGACGCACGAGGCGCATCGTCCACACGCTGACTCGCGAGCCAAACAGGCTCGTGGCCAGGTCACCTCGCTCATGCGAGTCGCCTGTGGAGATGTCGGAGAGGCGCACGCGCACCTCTCGGTTATGGTCCAGGAAGTAACGGACCTGGAACAGCTCCTCACGAACCTGGTCGAGCGCCCCCTTCACACCTGCGGCATTCAAGACGCTGAGGATGCCCAGCACTTCGAGTGTGTCATCGACGTCAGTGGGGCGACGCCAGTGGTCGGCGACGACAAGATTGACGACGGCCATCGTCGCAGTTGTCACGTGGGAGGCGAATGCTTCCTGTGCGAGGGATTGCTTGTCCGCCAATGACCGGGCCGGGTCGGTCAGCGCACGCGCGAGACGAGTGTTTTCCTTAAACAGGTCGGCCAAGCCGAAGAAGTCCTCGGCGACCCGCATCGCGTCGGTGCCCGGGGTGGCGAGGGCCGCCGCCAGGTCGGTCGCGAACGGGACTGACTCGATCGTGCGCATCTGTGTCATCGCTTCTCCTCGACCAGGGCGTTGTCGGCCTCGAGTTCGTCAAGGAAACGATCAACGACGCGAGAGGTCAGGGCCGTGTCGGTGAGCTGCTCACCGATGATCTTTTCGGCCAGCTCGGAGGCGAGCAGACCCACCTCGGAGCGCAGGGAGATTTCCGCGGCCTGCTTTTCAGCGAGGATCTGGCGCTGCGCACCCTCGAGGATGCGGCCCGCTTCGTTGGTTGCCTCGTTACGGGCTGCGGCCACGATGGCCTTGGCCTCATCGTTGGCGCGCTCACGAATCGTGTGCGCCTCGGCGTGTGCCTGGCGGATGATCTCTTCACGCTCGCGCGCAGCGGCAGCCTGGTCGGCCTTCGCTTGCTCGGCAGCACCGAGACCCTCCTCGATTGCGGCAGCTCGCTCGTCCATCGTCTTGTAGATGCGAGGAAGCGCGTAGCGTCCGACGAGGAGCAGGACGATAAGCAGAACGAGAGCCGACCAGAAAATCTCATACAGCGGCGGCAGGATGACGGCGAGGCCGCCGACCTCCTGGTCCGCAGCGGCGACAATCTGGTGCATGGCGATCACTTAACGATGAGCGGCAGAACGAAGCCGATGAGGCCGAGAGCCTCAACCATGCCGGCACCGATAATCATGTTGGTGAAGAGACGACCGGCAACCTCGGGCTGACGGGCGGTCGCTTCCTGGGTCTTGCCGACCATGAGGCCGATGCCGAGGCCGGGGCCCAGGGTGGCGAGACCATAGCCGATGTAGGCGAATGCTGCGGTTCCCATAATGGTTTCCTTCTGTTAGTAACGCCGGATGGCGTTGGGGGTCAGTGATGTTCGATGGACAGCTTGATGTACACGGTCGACAAGATCGTGAAGATGTAGGCCTGCAGGAAGGCAACGAAGACCTCGAAGCCGGTCATGACAAACATGGCGGCACCGGTCAGTGCGGAGGCCGCTGACAGGACGGAGAGTTCGTGCAGCAGAATCGCCGTGCCGAAGTAGGTCATGCCCAGCAGCAGGTGCCCGGAGATCATGTTGCACAGGAGTCGCAGCGTCAGTGTGACGGGGCGGACGATGAAGTTCGACAGGAATTCGATCGGCGTGATCAGCAGGTACATGGGCACAGGCAGGCCGGGCGGGAAAAGCTGGGAGGAGAAGAATCCGCCCACGCCCTGCTTGCCGATGCCCGCTCCGATGAAGGTCACGTAGGTGATGAGCGCGAAGACCATCGGCACGGCTACGACCGACGAGGCCGCGATGTTGATACCGGGAATAATGCCCGCGATATTCATCGAGAGCACACCGAAGAACAGGAATCCGATAAAGCCGGAGAACTTGCGCCCCGTCTTGGGGCCGAGCATGTCGAGCGCAACGTTGTCACGGATGTACCCGGCGATGGCCTCGACAGCCATCTGACCACGGGTGGGCACGAGCTTCGGCTTACGCGCAACGGCCACCAGCACGAGGCACACGACCAGGCCCATGATGACGCGGGCCAGAGTCAGGCGGTTGAACTCGTAAAAGGTTCCCTCACCGAAGATTACCGAGGGGAAGAAGTCCTCCAGGGCGGGCTGATGAGGATGCTGGGTGAACGCCGGGTAAGCGGTCGCGCCAATGATGAGGAGCAGGATCGCGAGGCTCACCCAGTACCAGCGCGGCTTGGACGCGGAAGCGCGGCGAGCGGGCGCGTTATTGGACACGGAACGTGCCTCCTTCATCGGAACTCCATTGGTTGTGTTGCCTCACTAGCAACTCGTTTCATTCTATACAGATCGGCGCGCCCGCGGCGCGCGCAACAGTTAGTCGTTGTGAGGGTGTGGATCCACGTTTATCGTACGCCTACGGGCCATGACGATCATCTCAACGGTCGAGGACACAATGATGGCGATAATCGTTGCAATCGCAGCAATGCGCACGTCCATACCGAGCATGCGCGGAACGTACAGGCCCAGGGCAAGCAGTGCGATTTTCGCGACATATCCGCCGCTCACCCACGCGAGGAAGCGGGCGGGTGAGGCCAGGGCACGTGAGGTGAAGAGCCACTGGGCACCGCAAATGACGGCGACCATGGCGAGGGCTAGAAGGTAACTCATGCTGCGTCCGTCCCGATCTCGTCCTTCGGAAATTCGCGAGTTGTGACTGTCACACCCACGGCGGCCGCAATAACCGCCCCTAAAGCGACCTTCCACCACGCGAAACCGAGCAGCCCCGCGGAGGGGAGACACACGATGGCGGTCCACATCCACAGGATTGCCACGACGCCGCGGTGGGAGTGCCCGGCAACGAGGAGGCGGTCATGGAAATGTGAGCGGTCAGCGATGAATGGACTCTTTCCACGGCTCATCCGTCGCACGGAGGTGACGACGAGGTCGGCGACGGGCATGAAGATGACGGCCATCGGCAGGATGAGCGGCAGGGCCGAGACGATCACCTGCTGGCGCCCGAGCAGTGACGGGTCGATTTTGCCGGTGACGATGATGCCGGCGGCGGCCAGAACGAGGCCCATGGTCTCCGCTCCCCCACCCATCATGATCGAGGACGGGTGGAAGTTGAACCAGAGGAAGCCCGCGCATACTCCGACGAGAGCAATAACGATAAGGCTCGCGGTTGTCGCGTAGGAGGCAGACCCCATGAGGCGCGTGATGACATACGAGTAGATAAAGAAAGATCCGGCACCAATCGCAATCATGCCGGAGGCCAAGCCGTCGAGTCCATCGATGAAGTTGACGGCGTTCATGATGCCCACGATGAACAGGACGGAGATGAAAAGCCAGAGCCTTGAGGAACCCAGCGTGATACCGAAAATCGGGAAGGACGCGAGCTGGACGCCGCCGAAAGCCATGCCGCCTGCGATGAGGACTTGCCCGCCGAGCTTGGCCATCCAGTCGAGCTCGATGATGTCGTCGATGATGCCGAGGACGCACATGGCACCGGCACCAGCCATGACGGCCCACGGGACAGTGGTCGTGAACAGCGGTGCCATGTAGGGAATGCGCGAGGCGACGAGCATTGTGACGATGAGCGCGATGGTCATGGCGACGCCGCCCAGACGCGGGATCGGTGTCTTTTGAATGTCGCGCCCACGCACGGGCGGCAGGATATGAAAGCGCAGGCAGGCCCAGCGCACGGCTGGGGTCAGCAGGATCGTCAAGGCCATTGCCATGGCGGCGAGCAGCAGGTAAACCTTCACGAGTGGCGTCCCTCCGTTTCCCGAATGGGCATGTCGGCGACCGCGCTCAGGTCGGCGAGGCTGATGGTCCCCTGGCGGATGACGCGAGGGTCGCCGTGGGCACAGTCGACGATAGACGAGGCCGTGGTCCCCCGGGTGGGGCCACCGTCGAGGTAGGCAGCGACGGAGGTGCCGAAGTAACCGATGGCCTGCTGGACCGACGTGGCGGGCGGGTGGCCGGTCAGGTTCGCGGAGGTCACGGCCATGGGACCGAAGTCGCGCAGAAGGGTCAGGAGCGCGTCCTGGTTCGGCATGCGCACGCCGATGGTGCCGCCAGTCTCCCCCAGGTCCCACCCGAGGTCGGGGCGGGCACGCAGGATGAGTGTGAGTCCGCCGGGCCAGAAGGCGCGCGCGAGGGTTCGCGCATAGTCGGGAACATCGACGCACAGGGAGTCGATGGCGTCGACCGAGGCGACGAGGACGGGCGGCGGCATCTGACGACCGCGTCCCTTGGCGGCCAGCACCGCGTTCACGGCATCGGGGTTGGAGGCGTCGCATCCGATCCCGTAGACGGTGTCCGTGGGAACGACGAGGACGCGACCGCCGTTCAGTTCGCGGATTGCGTGCGCTAGCGCGTCGGCCTCAAGGTTCGGTGTTGCGCTCAGGATCGTCTCAGTACTCATCGGTGCCATTGTGTCACGGATCGCGGTCGGGGTATCAGCGGGGCACGCGGGCGCGCAGGAAGCGCATACGACCGGCCAAGTCCGCCTCTGTCGCAGCGTCGACCATTCCGACGGAGGTCGCGTAAGCGCGCAACGCCTCGTCCTGGCTGGGCGAGTGCTCCATCAGAAGCAGGCCGCCCGGACGCAGAAGCGTGAGGGCACGGCGGATGATCCGCGCGGGAATATCCAGTCCGTCCTCGCTTCCCCCGTAGAGGGCCGAGTGCGGATCGGCGCTGGCCTCGGGCTGGGTGGGCATCTCGTCGGCCGGAACGTAGGGCGGGTTGGTGACGACCACGTCGACCAGACCGTTCAGGAAGTGGAGGGTCGCTGGGTTCGTTGCGTCGCCGCGTTCCAGGTGCACGCCGCGCGCGCCGATACGGTCGCGGTTATGGCAGGCCAAGGCGAAAGGATCCGGTTCCTTTTCGACGGCCCACACTTCGGTGCGCGCGGCCTCGGTGGCAACGGCCAGCGCGATCGCCCCGGAGCCGGTGCACAGGTCGACGACGCGCGCCTCGCCGCGGCTACCCACGACGGAGCGCGCCTCGTCAATGGCCAGGCCCGCCAGGACCTCTGTCTCCGGGCGCACGATGAACACGCCAGGCATTGCGGTCAGGACCAGCGAGCGGAAAAACATGCGTCCCGTGACGTGCTGGAGGGGAATACGCAAGGCTCTCTCTGCTACGCCGCCGCGCAGCTTCTCCGCCTGTTCGGGGTCGAGGACGGTGGGTAGATCCCACTGCGTGGTGACGTCGCACGCCCACTCGAGGAGCTCGCGCACGTCGGCGTCGACCGAGTCAACCCCGGCCTCGTCCAGGCGTGCGCGCACCCACGCCCGGGCCTCGTGCAGTCCCCACTGACCCTCCACCTGCGCGCTCATGCGTTCGCGGCGGCGGCCAGGCGTTCGGCCTCATCGGCCTCCTGCAGGGAGGAAATGACGGCATCGAGCGCGCCCGACAGGACGGCGTCGAGGTTGTGGGCCTTGAAGCCCGTACGGTGATCCGCGATGCGGTTCTCCGGGAAGTTGTAGGTGCGGATGCGCTCGGAGCGATCCACGGTGCGCACCTGGGACAGGCGCTGGGCCGAGGCCTCGGCCTCCTTCTTTGCGCGAGCCTCCGCAGCGAGGCGAGAGGCGAGGACGCGCAGGGCCGCTTCCTTGTTTTGCAGCTGGGACTTCTCGTTCTGCATCGACACGACGATGCCCGAGGGAAGGTGGGTGATACGCACGGCAGAGTCGGTCGTGTTGACGGACTGGCCGCCGGGGCCGCTCGAGCGGTAGACGTCGATGCGCAGGTCGTTAGGGTCGATGACGATCTCGTCGTCGTCCTCGATCTCCGGCATGACGAAGACACCGACGGCGCTCGTGTGGATACGTCCCTGGGATTCGGTAACGGGCACGCGCTGCACGCGGTGGACGCCGCCCTCGTATTTGAGGTGGGCCCACACGCCCTCGTCGGGGGCGGGTGTGCCCTTCGCACGGATCGCGAGCGTGATGTCCTTGAAGCCGCCGAGCTCCGTATGGGTCGCACTCAACTCAGTAACGCTCCAGCCGTGTGCCTCGGCGTAGCGACCGTACATGCGCGCCAGGTCGGAGGCAAACAGCGCGGATTCTTCGCCGCCTTCACCGGCTTTGATTTCGAGGATGACGTCCATCGCGTCCTCGGGGTCGCGGGGAGCCAGGATTTTGACGAGGGCCTCATGGGCCGCTGCTTCCTCTTCTTCGAGGGCTGGAATCTCGTCAGCGAAGGATCGGTCTTCGGCAGCCAGTTCGCGGGCAGCCTCAAGGTCCCCCGCCGCCGTGCTCAGCCGATCAGCGGCGGCCTTGACGCGGCCAAGCTCAGCGTACCGGCGGCCGACGCGGCGCATCAGCTGGGGGTTCGTCAGCGTCTGTAGATCAGCCATCTGGGCCTCCACCTGCGCATATTCCTCCAACAGCGGGCCCAGTGCGCCCAGCTCATCCGTCGCCGCCACGATTCACCACATCCTTACGAGTCAAACGTTTGAAAAAGCGGCGGTGCCGCCAGCCTTCAGGCCGACGACACCGCCGTCGAGCTATCCGCTCACCCTCATCACTTCGAGGGGCGCACGCGCTTGCCGTAGCGAGCCTCGAACTTGGCGACGCGGCCGCCGGTGTCGAGGATCTTCTGCTTGCCCGTGTAGAACGGGTGGCAGGCCGAGCACACGTCCACGCGCATCTCGCCGGAGGCGAGCGTGGAACGGGTGTGGAACGAGTTGCCGCACGTGCAGGTCACGACGGTGTCCACGTATTCGGGGTGGATGCCCTTACGCATGGGATACTCCTGGATCGTTTGGTGCCCCGGGTCCGGACATGCAGCGGTCCTCGCATCTGACGGGGATTCGCCCTCCAGCGCGCGCAAGCGCCTGGGGCATGCCGGTGAACCGGTAAGCCGACATGTCATTATGGCACAGCAGCCCAACGCCTTCAACGATGGACGCCATCAGGTGAGCGTGAGATCGGCTATGGGGGTCGGCCTCTGCTCTGCTCAGAACGACGAGGATGAGCCTGAGCCGTGGAAGCCACCCGAACTCGACGTGCCGTGCGAATGGGAGGACGAGAGGCTCACACGACTACGGTTGCGATAATCATTCGCGGTACCAAGGTTTGCCGGCGACGTCAGATAGGTCTCGTATGAGGAGCTATATCTCGTGATTCCGTCATAGACGATGTAGCGGTTGAAGTACGCGGGCGGCACGTAGACCGGCGCGTTGTAGGCCATGAAACGCCCCGATGGGATGGCTGCGCTTCCACTCAGGTCAATGCCCGCACAGTGCGCTGTCAGGCGAATCGTGACAGCGGGATTGTAGGAGTGCGACCAGCCGTCGACGGAGTACGTGCCGATGTAACGCAGATCGTACTCCTTGAGTTTTTCTCCCTTGCCCGCCTGCCAGCGGGAGTAGCGCCTGCGTCCCATCCACGACGTGTCGGCCGCCAGCGCGTTCTCGACGAACACCGCCAGGCGGAGCCTGGCCTCGTTCGCAATCCAGTCAAGGCACTCCAAGGCCTTGGCAGGTGTCACCTCTGCTCGCTCGATGCTGCCTTGCAGGTTCTTCACGGCCACGCGCTGCTCGTTCGTCCACGCGCTGAGGGTGGCATACAAGGTGATGACGTGCTGATAGTTTGTCCGGTCCGCAGCCGTGCGCGCGACCAGGTCCACCACGTCCAGGTCCTCGAAGACCGGCCCCACCTCATTGGCCCACACGCTGCGCCAGTTCGGGGAAAGCGCGAAGAACTCACACGCCGCCTCCATCGCTGTGTCCGCGTCCGACAGGTCCTGAAAGGCTTGGGTGAGCGACCGCATCGTTGCCTGTTTCCCACGAGCCGAGGCGATGCGGGCACGCACCTTCTCGCGCTCCGCCCGCGCAGCCTGGTAGCGTGCGGTCAGGCCACGCTCATAGCACCCTTCGGCGAGGAGCGCGGCAAAGGAACTCTCGACCCCGATGTGACGCTTCTCCATGTCATTCCACTGTTCGGCGAGCGGCCTCGCGACCTCACCTGGCCGACGGCGGGCTTTCCCACCGATCAACCAGACGACGATTCCGGCGGCCGTCGTCGTCCACACGTAAAGGGGAGGCCACGGAACGATATTCCCCTGACGCTGAGTGTTCTCGCCCGGGATCAGCGCCGCAGCCTTGTTCACCGCGGCGACGATGCCTTCGCTCCAACGCCCATTGCGGAAGTCATCCTTCGCCGCATCCTGGACGTCCTTCTGAGCAGCCAGGGGAAGAACGACATCATCGCCGACATAGGAGGTACCCACCATATGATCAGCGGGCGACACAACCAGAATCACGTATCCGTTTGCCCAGGTCGAGCCGCCCGCGCTCAGCCACTCCGGATGATTGGCGCGCGCGTAGGTGACCACCGCCTGATCCATGTCGCCTCCGCTGAGACTATCGGTCGACAGCACCACGAGGCGAACGGCGCGCGAGAATCGAACGTCCTCGAGGACAGCGTTCAGGGGCCGACCGCCGATGTCGCGAAAACTCCCCGTCTCGTCGTGGACCTCCACGACGGGCGTGACCGGGTTACTCTGCTTCGGTACCGCATGGACATTGACGTAGTAGGCAGTGCCCAACCACACGGGCGCGACGAGGAACAGGAGGAGACTGGCCACGAAGCACAGGACGCGCAACGATGTGGGTGGACGCTCTGCTTCCCTGTCAGCCCCGTTGAGTGTCATAGATGTCATGGCTCCACTCTGGCATGAATGACGGTCGGTTGCTCGGTATCCCGCGTTCCTGCTGTCAAGCAGTCTGACGGGCGACGTACATGACTGCTGCGCCGCTCAGGCCGACGAGAAAGCGTCGCCGCTGCCGTCCACATCCTCAGTCAGGTATCGATCAAGATACATCGGCAGCAGATAGACGAACGAGCGACCAGCCGTCAGGACACCGGTCGCCGGGGCTGCCAGCCCGTTCAGGTCGACGCCTGCGGAGTTTGCAATCAGTCGGATCGTGGCTGCCGGATTGTACTCGACGTCAGTGTCTGCGTCCTCGCTCCAGTAGGCCCCGTCATACTCGGCGTTAGCCGCGGTCAGGCTGATTCCCGCGCCCTTCCACCGCGCGTAGCGTGCGCGTCCCTGAGACGAGGCATCGGTGGCGAGCGTCGCCTCGATGAGTTCGGCGATGCGCGTGCGCGCGTCATTGGTGATTTGGTCGAGTTCTTCCAGCGCCTGTGCGGGAGTGATCTGCCCGCCCTCAAGGCGCTTCCCGAGGTCGTGTACGGCATCTTTGTGATCACCCACACACTCCCTGAAAGTCTCAATATCCGTCAGGATGTGCGGGTCCGTACCGATTGCTTCGAGGCTGTCTGCGACGTCATCGAGAACGTCCAAGTCTTCGAAGACCGGGCCGACCTCGTTGCTCCACACATCGCACCAGCCGGGCGCGACGGCAAACAAGTCGCGCGCCGCCATGATTGCGGCATCCGCATCCGCCAGGCGATCAATGCCCGCAAGAACCTCATCACCGTCACCTCTTGACGTCTCGCTAAGCGATGCGAAGAAACCCGGCGACTGGTGCTCGGCGATTCGAGCACCGACCCTGGCGCGTTCGGCTTGGGCGCGCTCGTAGCGCGCTGACAGACCGGCCTCGTAGTGCCCGGCACCGACGAGCGAGGAGAACACGCGCTCAACCTGCCCGTGCTGCCCCTCCAGGGCCGCCCATTTGTCTGCGATCATCGTCATTTTCTGACGTCCCGAGCGCCGAAGATCCCAGCCGTGCCACAGCACGCCTATTCCGCACAGTACCATGACCCAGCCGGTCCAATTCGGCCATTCCACCGCGTCCCCCATCCCGTGACGGGACTGGGCATAGATGGCAATTCCCAGCTGAAGAGGAGCCACGAGGACAAGAAAAAGCCCCAGCACGAGACGCAAACAACCACGCACGCCGCTCCACAACCGGCGCGAGGTTTCCCGCGTAGCCTGCTCATCGCTCTCGTTCGGTGTCGTGTCCGCCATGCCCCAACTCTGGCACACACCACAGCCGGTTGCCCGGTATTTACGCGCGCGCCCGAGAAGAAAACGGGGCGAACGGCTCTCGCCACTCGCCCCGCGTTAACCCGCCGCTCACTCGGAGGGCGTCGTCTTCTGGATAAGCATGAGGAACTCAGCGTTCGACTGGGTTTCCTTGAGCTTGTCGAGGACCAGCTCGAGGCCCTGCTGCTGGTCGAGGGTGCCCAGGACGCGGCGCAGCTTCCACATGATGCGCAGCTCCTCGGGCGCAAACAGCAGCTCCTCGCGGCGGGTACCCGACGCGTTGAGATCGATCGCCGGGAAGATGCGACGCTCGGCAAGCTGACGCGAGAGGCGCAGTTCCATGTTGCCGGTGCCCTTGAACTCCTCGAAGATGACCTCGTCCATCTTCGACCCGGTCTCCACCAGCGCGGAGGCGATGATGGTCAGCGAGCCGCCCTCGGAGAGGTTGCGGGCCGCGCCGAAGAACTTCTTGGGCGGGTAGAGCGCGGACGCGTCGACACCACCGGAGAGGATACGACCCGAGGCGGGCGCAGCCAGGTTGTAGGCGCGCGACAGTCGCGTCAGCGAGTCGAGGAGAACGACGACATCCTGGCCCAGCTCCACGAGGCGCTTGGCGCGCTCAATCGCAAGTTCGGCAACGGTCGTGTGGTCCGATGCGGGACGGTCGAAGGTGGAGGCGATGACCTCGCCCTTAACGATCGAGCGCATGTCGGTGACCTCTTCGGGGCGCTCGTCCACCAGGACGACCATGAGGTGCACCTCGGGGTTGTTCAGCTCGATGGCCTTGGCCATCTGCTGGATGACCATGGTCTTACCGGCCTTGGGCGGCGAGACGATGAGGCCTCGCTGCCCCTTGCCGACGGGCGCGACAAGGTCGATGACGCGCGGCGTGTAGGCCTTCGGTGAGGTCTCCATGCGCAGCTGCTCGGAGGGGTAGACCGGCGTCAGCTTGCCGAATTCGCGACGCGCCTGCGCCTGCTCAATCGTCATGCCGTTCACGGAGTCGACGCGCACGAGGGCGTTGTACTTCTGGCGCTGACGCTCGCCCTCGCGGGGCAGGCGGACGGCACCGGCGACCGCGTCACCGGCGCGCAGGCCCCAGCGGCGCACGTTGCCGAGCGTCACGTAGACGTCGTTCGGGCCGGGCAGATAGCCGGAGGTACGCACGAAGGCGTGGTTCTCCTGGATATCGAGGATGCCGGCAATCGGGGCGAGGTTATCCTCACCGCCGCGCGCAGGGCGCGCCTCGCGATTCTCACGGCCCTCACGATTCTCACGGTTGTCGCGGTTCTCGCGCTCGCGACGGGAGCGACGTCCGCGTTCGCGGCGTCCACGCCGTCCCTCAGTGTCGTCGCCGTCGGGCAGCTCGATGTTCAGGACGGTCTCGACGACAGTCGTGTCGGGTTCAGGCGTGGACTCACTGCGCTCGGAAGCGGGCAGCGGCAGGTCGAGAGTGACATGCGCGGGTTCCACGGCTCCCTGACTCACCGCGCGGCGGCGACGTGAACGACGCGGGGCCTCGGCTGCGGGCATCTCAACGGCAGGCATGTCGTCCACGGAAGCCTCGGGCTGCGCAGGAACGTCCGGGGTTTCAGACGACGAGGCAGGGGTCTCCTCGCCCGGAGCGGCTTCCTGCGTGGTCGGAGCGCTGGCGTCGTTGCTCAGGAGCTCGATCAGCTGGGGCTTGCGAAGCTGGGAAATGCCCTTGAGACCGCGGGACGCGGCCAGAGCCTTCAGCTCAGGCAGCTTCATCGCCGACAGCGACGCGGTCGTCATCTCGGCGGGGGTTTCGTTGCTCACGAAGTGGTCCTTACTGGAATGCGCCCAAGTCGGGCGAGGTGAATTGCTCAAGCACACGAGAAAGCTTGATGGAAGAAGATGCGCAATGAGGGCGCACCGCAATGATCGGAGTCGAGCATTCGACTCGGACCTGAAAAAAATATAGCAAGACCGCCAGCCAGCTGTCGATCAGACAGCAAAACTGACGGTGCTTGCGCAGAAACTCACAGATGAGAGGCTAGTTAGAACTCCACCTTCACTAAAGATCCACGTGTGATCTGCACGCCGGAAGCGGCCACCGTGAGGGGGAGGACACGCCACCCGGAGTCCGCGGCATCGCTGCGGATCTGCGCACCAACGGGTTCCAACGAGATAACGGTGGGTCCGGCACCCGAGACCACGGCGGCGTACCCCGCACCGCGCAGCCAGTCGACGAGGGCCAGCGAGGGTTCCATGGCACCGCGGCGCTGCTCCTGGTGGAGGCGGTCGCACGTCGCTTCCATGAGCACCGCGTGCAGATCCGCTCCCCCACTGGCCTGCGCATGACCGGACAGGATCGCAGCGAGCGCGCTCGCGCGGGCGACGTTGAAGCGCGCATCCACGTGAGACACGTTCTCAGGCAGCGCAGCGCGGGCGGTGGCAGTACGCAGCTCGAAGTCGGGAATGAAAACGACGGGAGACACGCCCGCTGGCGGGTTCAGCCGAAGCGCACCCACCTCCTTCGTGTCCTCGTTCATCCAGGCGACAGTGGCCCCTCCATAGACGGCGGGCGCAACGTTGTCGGGGTGTCCCTCCAGCTCCGAGCCGATCTCGAGGATCTCCTGGCGCCCCAGCACGTCCGGATCGCCGATGAGCGCACGGGCCAGCGTCAGGCCGGCGACGATTGCGCTCGCGGAGGAACCCAGGCCTCGCGAATGAGGAATACGGTTCATGCAGCGCATGCGCACCCCCACCTGGGGAGCGCCCGCATGGTCCAGGGCCAGGCGCAGGGCGCGAACGACCAAGTTATCCTCACCGAGGTCGACGTTGCCGGACCCCTCGCCTTCGACGACGACCGACGTCGCCCCCGTCGTCGCGTGGACCGAGACCTCGTCCCACAGGTCGAGCGCGAGGCCCATGCAGTCGAAGCCGGGACCCAGGTTGGCGCTCGTCGCGGGAACCTTCACTGCGACAAAGTCATCGTGCACGCGCACCTCACTCCCCCTCAACGCGGATCGTGGAGGTCACCTCGCGCACAGCGTCGGACACGGCGAGCGCACGAGCGACGGCACGCAGGTCGGCCTCGCGGGCCTGGTGGCTGGTCACGACGATGACGCACGCACCGGGAACCTCGTCGTTGCGCTGGTGCACCGACTGGATCGAGACGCCGTGGCGGGCGAAAATACCGGCGACGTCGGAAAGCACGCCGAGACGGTCCTCGACCTGTAGGCGGATCTGGTAGCGCGTGTGGGTCGATCCCGGATCGAGGATCGGCAGATGGGCGTAGACGGATTCGCGCGGGGCGTGGCCTCCGAAGGCGCGGTGATGCGCAGCAGCCACGAGGTCGGACAGGACGGCCGAGGCCGTGGGAGCTCCGCCGGCACCCTGGCCGTAGAACATGAGGCGTCCGGCGTTCTCACCCTCGACCAGAATCGCGTTGAAGGCACCGTCGACGGAAGCCAGCGGATGGTCGGATGGCACCTGGGCAGGGTGGACGCGCATGGCGACGCCCTCGCGGCCGTCCTCACCGATGCGGCGCTCGGCAATGGCCAGGAGCTTGATGGTATGGCCGACACGAGCGGCTTCTTCCATGTCCTCCTTGGTGATATTGGAGATACCTTCGACCGCGACGTCGTCGATGCCGACGCGCGTGTGGAAGGCCAGCGAGGCCAGGATGGAGCACTTCGCTGCGGCATCCAGGCCCTCGACGTCTGCGGTCGGGTCGGCCTCGGCGAAGCCCAGGTCCTGCGCCTGCTTGAGGGCTTCCTCGTAGCTCAGGCCCTTGGAACTCATCGCGTCCAGGATGAAGTTCGTCGTGCCGTTGACAATGCCCATCACGGTGGTGACGCGGTCGCCGGCCAGCGACTCGCGCAGGCCGTACACGACGGGGACCGCGCCGGCCACGGCGGCCTCGTAGTACAGGTCTGCGTCGTTGGAAGCGGCGGCCTCGTACAGTTCGGGACCGTGGGCAGCCAGCAGCGCCTTGTTACCCGTCACGACCGAAATTCCCTGCGTAAGGGCGCGCAGCACGAACGTGCGCGCGGGTTCGATGCCGCCGATCAACTCGACCACGAGGTCCATCCCGTCAATCGCCTCAGCAGGGTCCGTCGTCAGCAGCTCGCGGTCGATCAGCGAGTCACGCGGAGCATCCACATTGCGGACGAGAACGCGGCGGACCTCCATCTCAGCGCCGGAACGTGCCGCGAAATCCTCGCGGCTCGACTGCAGGATGCGAATGACCTGGCTACCGACGGTTCCAGCTCCAAGAACGCCAACTCCGAGGACCGGACGGGGTGCAGACATAGGAATTTTCTCCTTCGTGAAACGGGCACTGACACCAGTGTATGTGGTCAAAGCCCCCACTTTCTTTACGGGGACCTTCGTCCTACACTTAAAGCGTGGGAGACTTAAGACCCACACCCCTGAGACACAGAACATAGGTCGATAGACGAAAGCGGTTGTCCCACCCCATCGGTCGTAGGACAATGGACCCAAGCGCCGGAATCCGGCGCACTGACGGAGCTTTGCTCCCTACAACCGTCCCCACAGGGATACGGAAAGATCCGAGAAGAGGAAGAATGACGACAGCAGACCAGAAAGCCTGGGAAGGTTTTGTCAAGGGTAACTGGTGCGATGAAATCGACGTACGCGACTTCATCCAGCTGAACTACACGCCGTACGAGGGCGATGCCTCGTTCCTGGCGGGTCCCACCGAAAAGACCATGCGGGTCTGGAACACCCTTGAGGAGAAGTACCTTTCCGAAGAGCGCAAGGTGCGCATCCTCGACGTTGACACCGACACCCCGGCTGACATCGACGCCTTCAAGCCCGGTTACATTTGCGAGGACGACAACGTGATCGTCGGCCTGCAGACCGACGCCCCGCTCAAGCGTGCAATGATGCCGAACGGCGGCTGGCGTATGGTCGAGACCGCCATCCACGAGGCCGGCAAGGAATACAACCCCGAGGTGAAGAAGATCTTCACCCAGTACCGCAAGACCCACAACGACGCGGTCTTCGATATCTACACCCCGCGTATTCGCGCCGCTCGCTCCTCCCACATCATCACCGGCCTGCCGGATGCCTACGGCCGTGGTCGCATCATCGGCGACTACCGCCGCGTGGCCCTGTACGGCGTGGACCACCTGATCGCCGAGAAGCAGAAGGACAAGGATCGCTACGCCGACCAGCCCTTCTCCGAGCACTGGGCACGTTACCGCGAGGAGCACTCCGAGCAGATCAAGGCCCTCAAGAAGCTGAAGAACCTGGCGCAGTCCTACGGCTACGACATCTCCGGCCCGGCCACCAACGCGCACGAGGCCGTGCAGTGGACCTACTTCGGCTACCTGGCTTCCGTGAAGTCCCAGGATGGTGCTGCTATGTCGATCGGTCGACTCTCCGGCTTCTTCGACTGCTACTTCGAGCGCGATCTGAAGAACGGTACGCTGGTTGAGTCCGGCGCGCAGGAGATCATCGACGCCCTCGTCATCAAGCTGCGCATCACCCGCTTCCTGCGCA
>ERZ772932.101-NODE-101-length-49693-cov-10.438313_pt1 | contig 49693 bp, 32 predicted proteins | sample MGYA00511684_ERZ772932 | MGnify/ENA primary metagenome ERZ772932 (study PRJEB29015, sample SAMEA2738078) | human oral metagenome | biome: human oral; feature: human-associated habitat; material: saliva | place: China | collected 2210 ...
CCAACGAAAAACCCACCTCAAAACCCAGACCCCACCAAAGTGTCACGAGTCAGGTCATACATCTAGGCTGGGGGTGTGCGCACCTATCTCGATCATGCCGCCTCGGCCCCGGTCCGTCCCGAGGTCGCCCAGCAGGTTGCCGAGGACCTGGCCAGTGGGCTGGGTGGCTGGGCGAATCCGAGTGCGCAGCACACTGCGGGCCGGCGGGTGGGGGCCCTGCTGGCGCAGGCGCGTGCCCGCCTGGCCAGTGCCCTGGGGGTGGATGCGCATGAGGTGCTGCTGACCTCCGGCGGTACGGAGGCCGATGCCCTGGTGGTCTCGGGGCGTGCGCGAGCGGTTCCGGGCGGGAGGCTGGTGGTCTCTCCGATTGAGCACCCGGCGGTTCTGGACTCGGCGCGCACCGCCGTGGACCAGCTGGGGGCGGGGCTGAGCCTGCTGGAGGTTGACGGCTCGGGGCGGGTCGAGCTCGACTCGGTGGATCGGGCGCTGGTGCCAGCGGGCAGTACCGACCACTCCCCCGCGTCCTTGGTGTCGGTGATGACGGCGAACAATGAGACCGGCGTGGTACAGGACATGGCGGCGCTGGTGGAGCGCGTGCGGGAGGCCAGTGGCGGCAGGCGTCCCGGCGAGAGCGGGTACGTGCCCGTCCACTCTGATGTGGTGGCGGCACTGGGGAAGGTTCCGGTGGACTTCCATGGCTGGGGCCTGGATGCGATGAGCCTGAGCGGCCACAAGCTGGGGGCGCCGGTGGGCGTGGGGACCCTGGTGCTTCGCCGCGACCTGGCGTTGACGCCGGCCACGGGTGGGGGCCGTCAGGAGCGGGGGCTCCGCTCGGGCACTCAGGACGTGGTGGCGGCTCGGGCGCTGGCGCTGGCGGTGGAGCTGGCGGTCGCCGAGCGGGAGGAGCAGGAGGCCCGGCTGGCGGCGCTGCGTCGTCGGATCCTGGAGGGCGCCGGGGCGCTTCCGGGCGTTCACGCCACGTTGCCGGAAGGGGCCGATCTTGTGGCCTCCACGGCGCACCTGTGGTTCGAGGAGGCCGACGCCGAGGCGCTGCTCATGGCCCTGGACCTGGCGGGGATTGATGCGTCGGCGGGGTCGGCCTGCCACGCCGGGGTCACCCAGCCCAGTCATGTGCTCCTGGCGATGGGCTTTGAGGAGGGGCCGGCCCGCTCCACACTGCGCTGCTCCCTGGGCCGGGAGACGAGCCCCGACGACGTCGAGCGCCTGCTCGCCGCCCTGCCCGCCGCCCTGGAGGGTGCCAGGCGCGCCTGGAGGGTGACGCACAAGGCGGCCGGGACACGCCTGTAGCAGCATCCAGTCCGACGACTCACGAGGAGCACCGCATGCCAGCCACCTCCAACAAGATGATCGGCGACTTCGGCGGCAAGCCGGCATCGGCCGCCATGTACGCGGCAATCGAGTCCTACGCCCTCTCGCTCGGCGCCGTCACGAAGCACCTGACGGCCCAGGTGAGCTTCTCCGTCAACCGGAAGTTCCTGTGGGTCTGGGCCTATGAGAGGACGGGCGACGGCACCCTGTTCCTGAACGTGAGGCTCGACCGTCCCGTGGAGGAGCCGCGCGTCCACCGCGTTGACCAGGTCAGTGCCAACAGGTGGAACCACCACGTCGTCGTCAAGACGATGGAGGCGGCGCAGAGCGACTGGCTCAAGGACCTCATTCGCGCCGGCCATGAGTTCGCCGCCCGTTGAGCGCCCCTCAACGGCCACTCAACAGCGCCGGACAGCCGGCCATCCGCTCTGGAGCTCGAGTTCCTGGTCATCGGGGACGTACTTGTTGATCGAGGACTGCGTTGTCCCCCAAACGACTGGTGTCCGTCAGCAGTCGTTTGGGGGAAAAGTACGTCCTGGGCGGAGAACGCAGTTCCCGATCCAGCGCAGCCCCTCTCACACGCGGTCGACGAACTGGGCGGCGATCTCCCGAGGGACGGGGTCCCATTCTTGTACGTACCTGATGGCTCGCGCACTCCCGTCGCTTCTCCCGGAGTCGCGCAGGCGCCGCACCTCGTCGCGATCCAGCGGGCTCTCGGAGAGCATACGATCGATCGACAGGCTGTAGGTCTGCCGGAAGAACATGCGTTCCTGCTCGCTCTTCGTCATCGGACGCTCTCGACTGTCTGCTATCCGCCAGATCGCCAGCAGCATGGTGAAGATAATCAAGAAGGCCAACCACGCATCTGACATCGCAGCTCCTTTCGTGAACGATGAGGCATGAGCACACTGACACGGACTGCCACACCTTCGTCGAGTCGAGCCCGACGAACAGCATGACGCCGCTGGTCAGGCGCTGCTGGAACATGCCTAGGACTACCGTCACATGCTCAGCCGCCACGCTGAGAATGCGCTTGCACTCCCCCGACGGAAAAAGAAGGACCCTGAGCATCAACGCTGATCGCGAAGGGGCCGGGCGAAGCTGCCGGTGCCAGTGCCGCACTCGTCAGGTATGACCTCCCCGTCGTCAGCGCCTTCTTTGGCGGGCGCCACGAGGTCCCCTGGGTTGTTCCGGTTGCCCCGTCGCGGCCGACCTGCGGTAGCCTGCCACGGCCGTAGCAACGGCTACCCGTCTGCCTGAAGGAGATCCTCGTGCGCGTCCTGGCCGCCCTGTCCGGTGGAGTCGACTCCGCCGTGGCCGCGGCGCGCGCCGTCGACGCCGGCCATGAGGTCGTGGGCGTCCACATGGCCCTGACCCGCAACCGGGCCCAGACCCGTTCGGGCTCACGCGGCTGCTGCTCCATCGAGGACTCCGCCGACGCCCGCTGGGCCGCCCAGATCCTGGGCATCCCCTTCTACGTGTGGGACCTGTCCGAGGAGTTCGAGGAGCGCGTCGTGGCCGACTTCCTCGACGAGTACCGCGCCGGGCGCACCCCCAACCCCTGCGTGCGCTGCAACGAGCGCGTCAAGTTCGACGCCCTCCTGGAGCGGGCCCTGGCCCTGGGCTTCGACGCCGTCGCCACCGGCCACTACGCGCGCCTGAGCGGCGGCGCCTCCTCCGGCCGCCCCGGCGACACCGAGGGCCTCACGCTGCGCCGCGCCGTCGATGCCGCCAAGGACCAGTCCTATGTCCTGGCCATCTCCGGCCGTGAGGGCCTGGCCCGGGCCCTCTTCCCCTTGGGGGATGCCCCCTCCAAGGCGCAGGTGCGTGCCGAGGCCGAGGCCCGGGGCCTGCCGGTGGCCTCTAAGCCGGACTCCTACGACATCTGCTTCGTCGCCGACGGCGACACCCGCGGCTTCCTCACCCGCAGCCTCGGCGTTCACGAAGGCACCCTGGTCTCCCCCGACGGCGACGTCCTCGGCACCCACGACGGCTACTTCGGCTTCACAGTCGGCCAGCGCAAAGGCCTGGGCCTGTCCCGCCCGGCTGAGGACGGCCGCCCCCGCTACGTCATCGAGACGCGCCCGGCCACCAACGAGGTCGTCGTCGGCCCCGAGGAGCTGCTCAGCCGCACCGCGGTCGACGGCGACGGGCTCGTTCTGCTCGCCGACCCCGAACCTCTCACCACCGGCCCGGACACCGGCACCACCGATTCTGACGGCTCCCCCGCCGTCGGCTGGCAGGAGGCCAGCGTCCAGGTGCGCGCTCACGGCCGTCCGGTCCCGGCGAGGGTCCGCGTCGATGCGGCGCGCGGTCTCCTGCACGCCGAGCTGGGCGAGCCGCTGCGCGGCATCGCAGCCGGTCAGAGCCTGGTCATCTACGGCGGCCCCGACGGCGACCGGGTCCTGGCCCAGGCGACCGTCGCCTCCGCTCAGGTCCCCAGTCACCCCGTTGCCTGACGTCCCACCCGGGCTGCGCCGGATGCGGAAATGACCGAGCATTCCTCCGGACATGAGTCCATGCACCAGAAGGGTTATTCACCGAACGATAGGCGCCTTATTCCGCCTCCCGGCCGGCTTGTTTCCTTCTAGGCTGCGGTTATGTCTCCGTCTCCTGACTCTCCGGCTCCTGACTCCTCTGCTCCCGAAACGCCCTCCCCTGAGGCCCCCGCATCCGCGACCCCGCCGCCTGCGGCGCCGCCCCAGGGACCTCCTGCCCTCGCCTCACCGCCCCCACCTCAGCGGCGCCGTCGGGCACGCCTCGGGATCCTCAGCGCCGTCGTCGCCCTGGTCCTGGCGCTCGGCGGCGGAGGCATCTGGGCGCTGACGCGCAGTTCCGACCCGCTCTCCATGGTCACGGCCCCGATCCTCCAGGCGCAGCAGGACCTGTCCAACATGGGTAAGGAGCTCACGGCGGCGCCCTTCGACGCCAACGGCACCACGACGATCACCAGCAAGCAGCTGACGATCCTGCGGGTGATCGCTGATCGACGTGAGGCACTGGTGGCTTTGAACCCGAGCTCATCGTCGTCCTACGCCGCGTGGCAGGTCCCCATCCCCGATAATCTGGCCGGCCAGGACCTCAACTGCCGGATGAACGCCAAGACCTTGGACTGCGGTGACCAGATCAGCATCGATCTGGCCTCGGGGATCAACTCCCCCGCCAAGCCCTCAACCGTCTCCGCCGAGGCCCCCACGGCGCCCGCCTCACCGGTTGCACCCCAGCCCAGTGACGCCCGCTCGGCCGCCCCCTCCCAGAGCGGGCCCTCGAAGATCCCCAATGGCATGGCCCCCACGAACCCCGTAGGCCCCACGGCTCCCTCCACCGCCCCGTCCTCCACTCCTGGCGCACCGGCGTCACCGAGCACGCGGACGTCGGGACCGGCACCCGCCTCGGTGCGGCTGAGCGACACTCCCGGGGACGGAAAACCCCTGTCGGTCAGCTCCGACGGGACCGTGAGCGTCAACCGGGAGAAGGTCTCGGGGCTGAAGCTCGACGGCTCCAAGCCGGTGTGGGCAACCCGAGTCGAGGCGCCCCGCAAGCTCGTCAGTGTCAACCTGCCGATGAGCCGTGACGTCTGGGTCGTCAGTGACGGCGTCACGGTGGCCGGCCTGGACGGCAGCAGCGTGCTGTGGTCGAGCAGGCTCCCCGAGGGCGCGGGCGCTCTCAACACCTTGGGCACCGAGGTGGTACCCCGCTGGCAGACGAGCAAGGGGGCCCTCGTCATGGCCTACCCGGACTCGCTGCGCGCCCTCGACCCGGTCGACGGGAGCACGATCTGGCGGGTCTCCACCCCGGTGACCTCGTGGGCGGCCGGCGATGGCTACGTCGTGGTCTTCAACGGCTCGACGACCTCGATCATGACCTTCGACTCCGGCTCGAGCTCGACCCGCGCCACAGCACTGCCGACCTCGGCCCCGACCTCCGCGGCCAAGCCCTCCCTCAGCCTGGAGGAGCTGGGCGGCGCCACCCTCGATGTCCCAACCGTCTGCGCCGACGGCTTCGCCTCCGTGGTCCGGGGTACGACGAAGTCGCAGGTGGTCGAGAGGATGAAGGATGAGAAGACCAGCCTCACCTTCTCCGGCGGCACCGCGACCGGGGCGGGGGCCAACGGCCCGGGCGGAAGCAACTCCACGGTTGCGCTGAAGGAGGCGCAGCCGGGCTTCTTCGGCTCCTCCCCGGTGACGGTCGTGGTTCTGGAGTGCAACAGCGGCACTCCTGCGGCCTTCGACGTCATGGCCGCCTACAACGGCGACAAGCAGATGGTCGGCTCCCTCGTCATGGAGGGCAGCAACGAGATCGGTTACACCCCGGCGCCCCATATGGAGAACCTGCGCGTCGTGGGCGGGACCGTGCTGTTCAACATGCCCCAGTTCATGGTCGCAGGCGACATGGACTGCAAGGCCTGCTCCGGTTCGGGGACGGCCGCCGTCGCCGCCCAGTGGGACGGCGAGTCCCTGGCGCTGTTCGACGTCGTCTACCACCTCCCGACCCAGGACATCCACCGCCCGTCACTGGTCAAGGTTCAGGCCGTCTACGACGCCCTGGCCGCTAAGGAGGACAGTAAGGTCACCGACCAGGTCGACTCCGCGGTGCTCTCCTCCCTGGATGAGCCGGCCGGCTCCTCGCAGGCCGGTGACGCCACGGCGCGCAGCGCCTACCTGCCCAAGGGAGGCAAGGTGGCCTCCTGCCTGCTGGCGGGCCCCAAGGACTCGTTGTTCGGGACCATGGTGATCTCCGAGGATCTGGCTCCCGGGTCGATCCTGTGCCCGATCACCTCCGAGGATCAGTCCAAGCCCTGGATGCAGCCGCTTCCCAACCACCGCGCTCAGTTCGAGTACGGGTCCTGGCTCGTCCTCACCCCCAGTGAGGACGGCTTCAAGGTCACGGGACTGGGGCACCGGAGGAGCTGATACCTCGTCGGGTACGCAGGGGGTGGAGCGGATACCGATCCGGTCCACCCCCTCTTGCTGCCGGCACGCTGAGGGCGACTCTGAACCGCGTCAGGCCGCCTTCGACGAGCACGACCGAGCTCCGCGGGCCCTCGCCACCGCCTCTAGAACAGTCTTGTCCTGTCCTCCCAGTCCGGGTCGTAGGCTCCCAGCGCCGCCAGGGCCGCATAGTCCGCGTAGCACTCGGCAAGTAGCGGCGTGGGCACCTCGTCCAGCGCCACCAAACGACGACCGGTTCCGCGACGCAGCTCCAGGCTGTCGGTCGCACACGGGGTGTTACCCCACGACACGAAAGCACCGGTGAAGGTCAGCACGACGGTGAGGCCCGCTGCGGGGATCGTGCGGAGATACTCGGTGAACCATCCCCCGTCCTCCGTTCCCCCGCGACGGTACCCGCGCTGAGAGGCGACATTGCGCACGGAGTAGGCGTCGGTCATGTGCCCACGAAGATCGGTGAGCCGCTGCTGGCCCGGTGTGATGACGGGTGCGAGCGCGGAGAGCTGGTCGAACAGCGGCTCGACCTCGTAGTCGGCCAGGTGCTCTCGCCACGCTGCCACGGCGTCGGGCCCGATGATGGTCCCGTGCGCCACCGTGATCTCCCCCTGGCCCGGGAGGTCGACGACGGCGTCGTCGACTCCCAGCAGGTCCCCTTCCGGTGTGGGACGGAAGACGAGCGGCTCGCCGCCGTCAACCGGGGTGAGCTGCCAGATGACCCGGGTGACGAGGTGCCTCATGAGCGGGTGGAGAAGCAGAAGGTCACGCCATTCGACCGGGCTCCATCCCCGTTCCACGCACATGGCCTCGTAGAGCCGGCCGCTTTGGACGGAGAGCACGTTCTTGGCCTCCTTGCGGGAGGCGGTGAGCTGTTTCTTGGCGGTTTTGACCGCGTCCGCATCGTCGTCGGCCCTGGGCGCGGGCAGTGAGGCCCGGGTCTTCCCATCCGGCCCGGTCAGTGCGATCTTGAAGTCCGCGGTCAGCCGGCCGGTGAAGGAACGGGCTCCGTAGCTCAGGTGCAGCAGGCCGTCAGAGCCGAAGCCTGCAGTGGGGACGGTCCGATCCTCCAGCTGCTCGGCGCTCCAGCCCCGTTCGACGGCGACCTCGTCCACCAGCTCGCGGGCGGTCTTCTGCAGGCTCGCCATCTTGTGACGCTGCGCCACGCCGATCAGCACCTGGAGAGCGGGGTCCTGGCCGTTGGCTCGAAGAGCCCGAATGAGGACCTCGTACTGGGGACGACGGTTGCGGTGGCTCCGCATGTAGCTGTGGGTCAGGCTGGCGAGCTCGCCGCCATCGGCTCCGACGGCGAAGGCCATGAGGCCCTTGTCCGCCATCGCCGAACCCAGATACGTCCCCTGATGCTCGTCATAGACCTCCTTGACGTAGCTCTCCAGAGGTCGAGCCAGCTTCTGCCTGGCCGCCTCCCGTTCCTCGGGGTCGTCGCTCTGGGCCGCCGAGCTCCACTGCTGCTGGATGGCCTGATGCCGCCTCGCCCCGAGGCTCTGGGCGTAGGAGAGGCTCTCTTCCGGGCTCGGGTGGGCCGTATCGTGCGCGATCCAGGCCCGCACCAGGTGGAGGGCCAGCCGACGGGCGTCCTGAGGATCAAGCAGGGAGAGGTAGAGGCCGATGAGGCCCCGGCCGTCGGGGTCCTTCATGATCACGGCCAGGGTCACCCACCACCGGATCACCTGTGGGCTCACTGGACCGCCGTCTCGCCAGTGCACAGTGGGCAGGCCGTCCCAGTCGAGCCAGTCCGGGCCGGCAGCCGGGTTGGCCTCCAGCCCCTCCACGGCCTCCTGCTGGAGCTGGTCGGCAGACAGCAGCTCGGTGACGTCCTCACCGCAGGCTCGCATGGCCTTGAGCATGCTGGCTCGAACCGCAACATCCTCCTCCGTGGCGCAGGCCGCTCGAAGGGACTCGACGGACTGCTGAGGCGCCAGAGAGGCGAGCCACTCGGCCGCTGATCGCCTGACCTCTGCTGACGGATCTTTCAGCATGGGCTCAGCCAGGGTGGGTGCGGCCAGGGAGGCGCTGAGCAGGCGCTGCGCCCGTCGACGCACCCGCGGGGAGGCCGTGACGGCCATGCGCGCGAGCTTGGGAAGGATCTGGGAAGGCAGTCGCGGGAAGACCTCAAGGATGTCCAGCGCTCGAGGAGCGTTCTCCGAACTGTCGAGCCCTTCAGCCAGGACATCGAGGTGCTCCCACACCCACGGCCACAGCAGCTCAGGATCCCCCGTACTCCAGAACACGTGATGCACCGCGGCGTCAATCGGGAGGTTGAAGTGTCTCAGCACGGCTTCGATGGCTCGAGGATCAGTAGCCGTGCCCTCTCCCCACAGCAGCGTGTCTCTCCATCTGATGGAGGGGTCGTTGATGGTCAGTCGCAGGCGGTGGACGACCGACAGTGCCGGCACGAAAGAGCCCACCCATCCGAGGCGGTACCTCTCGAGGATGGCCGGAACCCCCGTTGACCGCCCCTCGGCGACTGCGATGAACTCCTCCACGTCCTCTTCGGTGGCCAGGAACCTCGCGGCGACCTCCTCCCGCGACTCCGCACCGTGAGGATCCCAGGCGTCATCAACAAGCCTGTTGAGGATCCGCCAGAGCTGCTGCCGGGCCGTATCGGCCGGCTGGTCGAGAGCGATGTGCTCCACCTCCGGCAGGACGACGGGAGCCTGTTCGGACTCCTGGGCCGCGCACCGGGAGAAGACCGCGCGGGCACGCATCTGCTCAACAGCAACGGCGAGAACGGGGTTGTTCTCGGCTGCGACGTCGAGGAGATCCGCATCCGGCCCCTCGGCCAGGTGCTCGAGCAGGTCGGTGGAGCGCTTGCTGCCCGCCTTGCTGCGGATCGCCTTCCCGGCCAGGAGCTCGGTGAGGGCCTGACGGCGTGGGGCATCGGGAACCCGGCTCAACATGTCGATGGCTCGGAGACGCGTTTCGCGTTCCTCCTCCAGCGTCAGTGGGACCAGGAGGTGGGCCACTTGCTCAAGATCCATGTCGAGATCGTCCAGGAGCAGCACAAGATCACGACGGTTGTAGTCGCCCAGAGTGCGGATGGACGAGGCCGGAATCCGTGACCCCTGCGACTGAAGGTACTCCGTGATTCCCGGAAGGTGGCACGGAGCTCGGCCCTCGCCGTGAGAGTACGAGTCTCTCGACAGCCATAAGGTCAGTACCTGGGAGAGGAGCTTGCCCGCTTTGACTCCATCCAGAGCCAGGACCTCGGCGAAGCGTTCAGGCACCCACGTCGGGCGTTCCTTCGCCATATTCACTGCCTTCTCCTCCCAGGGGGAGACGGTTTTGACGACGTCCTCATTCAAGATAAGCAACCACAGAGGGGTGAGAGGCTTCCGGCGCCAGTCCTTTTTTCCCGGAGTATCATCAGCCCAGATCGCGTGAAGCAGCTGACCATATCGCCACCACTGGCGAGCGCTGAACGCATCACAACGATACAGACTGTCGCGTAATGAATACAGAACCCGACGACGATCTCCAAGCGGATCTCTCATATCCGAGGGCCATTCGACACCTACTGCAGACAGTCGATCTGCGAGGTCATCACTCACATGAAACCTGGTGTTCAACGCGCCAACGCCACCGAACAACGCGTCCGTCCCCGGCTGCTGCCTCACATGCTCCACGACGTCCTCAGGATCTCCAGAGAGCACATAGGAGACGGCCTTCTCGTGGAGGTCTTCGCCGACCGCCCGCAAGGGCAGGAGGGCCCTGGCCAGCTCATCGGACGGAGCGACCTCGCACATCTCAGCGACTTCTTCCAGATTCACAACACTCTCCATGAGTATCCGCGCGACGTATTCGCCTCACTTGATATACCGGTCGGTAGGCAGCCATCCTACAGGTGCAGTATTGCGCTCTGGTCGCATTCTCCAGTTCGAGCGGTTGGCCTCCAGCGATATCAGGGCGTCAAGGCGTCGAGCCGGTCGATGACGGCGCAGGCCCGCAACACAGCGCTGGGACTCGGCCGGTCGTCCACCTCGGTAAGCACGGCCGCCAGAGTGGTGAGCTGGAGGTCACCGGCCATGCGGACTCGCGCGCGCAGCACGTGCGCCACCGTGCTCGTGGGCCGTGTCGTCCCGGAGGCCGCGAGCGCGGTGAGCGCCTCGCGCACGTCCTGGACCAGTGCCCGTATAGGCATGCGATCCTCCCGGTTCGTATGGGCCTCGTGAGTGTGCGTCTCCTCCACGCGTCTGCGCAGCCGGCCGTATCCCCTCCCGGAAGCGCCGCGAGAAGGAGGGAAAGTGGCTGCCAGAAGGCTGATCCGGTCGTGCTCGCGCACGAAGACACCGGATGGATGGTCGCCCTCGACCGTGATGGCATGCACCTGAAGGTCGCGGGAGAGCACGTCGGAGACCATCTGCATCTCCCAGCCTCCGACCTCCATGCACAGCAGGTGCCTGCGCCCGTCGGTGCTCGTCACCGGCAGCAGGTAGTGCTGGTGGACCTCGTCGATGCTGATCGGTCCCAGGCCGTCGTGGGCAACCAGGATCAGACGGAGCCGGGGCATGGGGGCCTCGAAGCGGGTGGCTTCCGGCCCGGAGCCGGTCTGTTGGAGATGATCGGCCACGGCTTCCAGGTTAATGTCGTCGTAGCCGGTCTCAGCGCTGCGGCGGGTGACGGACGTGCGGTTGGAGGGGGCCAGGGAGCCGTCGGGCCGGCGCTCGGCACCGGTCAGGTGCAGGGGGCCGGACAGGATGTTCCTCACCGATGTGCCCCACAGGAGGGTGGCATCCTGTGAGTAGTGGAAGGCGGCGTCGGTCCCGGCGGCTCGCCCGGTAGTGACCATCTCCGGCTGGCCGTTGTCCAGGTCCCAGAGTCTGATGGTCAGTCCTCGGCTTCCCGAGGGGGCCGTCCACCAGGTGGCGCTCAGCGGGAGCAGCAGCCCGGTCTGGGCCGCCTCGGTGTCGGTTCGCCCGATGAGAGCGGGGTCGGGCGAGCCGGTGACGGCTGTGAGCGCCTGGGTCAGGGACCAGGCGGCGGCCAGGGCGCTGAGGACCGTGGCCTCGTCGAGGGCGTCGTTGCGCTCGGCAAGGGCTCGGAGCCTCCCGGCGGCGGAGGTCAGCAGTCGGGACAGGCGGGGCAGCTCTTCCAGGCGGGTGACTTGGGCCAGGCGCTCCAGGTTGGTGGCGCTGCGGAGGCCTGCGTGTGAGAGCCCGGCGGAGAGGAGAGTCTCGATGGAGGTGGCGACTGTTGAGACGACGTCTCGCTTCCGGTCATCGAAGGTGGTCTTCTCGTCCGGCCACGGCCAGGCGCGGCCTGCGCGGGCGAAGAGCCGGATGACGGCCTGAAGGCGCCAGGCCGCCTCGGCGGCCGAAGAGAGGCGTCCTGAGACGATCATGCCCCGGGGTCCCAGTCCCGCGATCACGACGATCTCGGGGGCGTCGGGCCAGGTGATGCTCAGGCGTCCAGGGGCAGTGGTCACCTCGGTGCCGGCAGTGAGGCGCCCCAGTGCCATTCCGGCTAAGGACGCCTGCACGCGCCGCCGGGCCTCAGCCCCCAGGGACTTCTCGACGTCGGCCGGCTCCCAGGCGAGGACCTCTTCCAGAACCGGATCGCTCAGAGTCTCCTGGGCGGGCGCAGAGGTCACACAGGCTTCCGGGGATGCGGGGGCGGTTGGCGTGTCGCCGGCCGTCGTGCTCTCGTCGGCCCCGTCCCGGTGGATGGCTTCGCGCATCCACAGGCAGGCGGCGAGGATGTGCACGCAGATGCCGGCCACGGGGCAGGGGCAGCGCGCGTCCTGCGGGCCGGAGACGGTCAAGGTCACGGGAACCGGTGGCCGGCCGACGCCGATGGTCACCTCCTCGGCTACTGGCTGTGCCCCTGCTTCGGGATCAGTGGGCCCGTTGACGGGCTCGACCCGGCCGGCGGCCAGCTCGGCGCGCCCGCGACGCAGCAGACCCCGGTTACCCAGGGCGATCAGAGCGACATCGTCCAGCACGCCGTAGACCGAGAAAGCAGCGGTCCAGGGGCCACTGCCGGCCCCCGCTGACCTGCCAGGGGCGCCGGCAGAGCGTTGATACTGGCCGGTGTGCTCGCTCATACGGTCACCTCAGCCAGCCAGGCGGCGAACCGGTCTGGGGTCATGGCGGCGATCCTCATACCGACCTCGGCCAGGCGCTCGGCCACGTCATGGTCGTACCAGGCGTGGCCCGCCTCGTCCAGGGAGACCAGCCCCAGCACGGTCACACCTTGGGAAACCAGGTCACGCACCCGCTTGATGAGGGTGGACGCCGATCCTCCCTCCTCGAAGTCACTGATAACCGTCACGATCGTCCGACTGGGACTTGTCACCGTTCCAGCGGCGTAGCCGACGGCGTTGGCTATGTCCGTCCCGCCTCCCAGCTGACTGGTCATCAGAACCTCCACGGGATCGTGAACCGTGTGACTGAGGTCGACGACGGTGGTGTCGAAGACGGCCAGCCGTACGGACAGACCGGGTAGACCCGCGAGGATCGAGGCCATGATGGCGCTGTGGAGCAGGTTGGAGGCCATGGAGGCGGACTGGTCCACCAGGATGATGACGTCCCAAGTCAGGTTGCGTCTCCTCTGGCGGGATATGAAGCGCACGTCCTCAACGATCATGCGGCCCGTGCCCGGGTCCACGTTGCCCAGGTTCGCGGAAATAGTGCGACGCCAGTCGAAGTTGCGCGCCAAGGCATGAGGACTGTTGCTGCGCCGACGGGCTCCGCTCAGGGCCGTCGTCACGGTGTGCTGAAGGCGCTCCATGATGTCGGTGACGATCCGGGAGATGAGGGCACGCAGCCCGTCAGTGAGTTGAGGTGAGATCGTCCCCTTGATCCGCAGCAGTGCGGCCCCGAGCTCGGGACTGGTGTCGATGGCCTCAATGGCGTCCGGGTCGGCCAGCAGCTCGGAGAGCCCGTACCGGGTCAGCGCGTCGCTCTCGAGTCGTTGCAGGGTGGAGACCGGGAAGAGCCTGCGGGCGCCATCGAGCCAGTCGACCGCCCGTATGACCGATGGTCCCAGGGCGGCTCCCGTCCGGTCTCCGCCTCCCGTACCCAGTTGGTGCCCACGGCCCGTGTACTCACGGTCATAGACGTAGCCCAGGGCGTCATCAAGGTCGGCGTCCTGGTGCCTGCGCGGCAGATTCGGCTCGGCGTATCGGCCCAGCACCATGCGCCAGCGACGTGCCGCCAGGTCACCGTCCGACTCCTCCCCGGAGGCGGAGAGGTTCAACGGCGTCTCGTTCGTCATTCTGCCCACTCCCCCAGGCCATCGCGCACCAGGGAGGCGACCAGGTCCCGTTCGAGCCGGGCGCCGAGCGCGGCGTGGACCGGATCCACGTTCCAGACGGTGTCGAGATCGGAGGCGGCGGCCCCGACGAGCTGCGCCACCATCCCCGCCAGGCGATGGGTCTCCATGGGCCTCAGCGTGGTGAAGGCCCGGCGCAAGTCGGGCAGTGCGGCGACGAAGTCCCGATCGTCCAGACCGGTCAGAGCCATGGTGACGGCCTCCACGGCGTCGGGAGAGTGCAGAAGCACGTCCGGGGCGGATCGCACCAGCCCCACGATGAAGTCTGCGGCCCGCGCCGGATCCGCGCCCACGGCGAGATGAGTGACGACGGCGCGCACCGCCTCCTCCTGGCTGAGTACCCGCACGGAGGCCGCGATGCCGGTGGCACAGCCAACAAGGACTGCGGCTGCGTCGCGGTCTCGACGCAGAGTGTCGATCTCACGCAGTACCGCCCCGAAGTCGGCGCCCTGGGCGGCCTCACCGGTGCGCTCGTCATCGGCAGCTGACCGGGGGATCCGGATGATGAGGTCTCGTACGGAGATGAGAGCCTCAACGGCCCTGACCGCCTCCTGGTCCTCCATCCCGACCAGGTCGGAGACACGTCGGGCGATCATGGCGTCAGCCCTGCGCAGCATGGACCGGATCCGGGAAGCGGCATGGTCCAGGCGCAGTCGGGACGTGGACTCGATCAGGTCCGTCAGCCGGTGCAGGACCTCGACGAGCTTCCCCAGGTCGCTGAGCTGCCCAAGGCTGTTCTCGAGGCGGTCACAGACGTCGCCGGCCTCGACGTCGAGTCCCATGACCGCGAGCTCACTGACCAGTGCCACCAGGGTCTCGGCACCGAGCTCACCGGTGAGCCACTCAGCCAGTCGGGTTCGCACGAGGACATCGAGATCAGGGGCCTCCTGGGCGGCGCGCACGAGTGCGGCCTCCACCATCGGGGTCCAGCTGTAGACCCACTCCTCGAGGAACTGCCCCATACCGGTTCCGGCGACGAGGTCGGCCCCTGAGATCTGGTGGGCGAAACCGGAGCCGACGAAACGCAGGCGGGCGAGCAGCTCGCGGCGCTCGCGGTGGCGAGGTCGACGGCTGGTGTCGAGGCTGACACGGTGCTCGACGGCGTCGTCGATGATGAAGCGCGCGGCGCGCAGACGGTCACGCACCTGGCGGACCAGTGGCGGGGTGGCGATGCCGTCGGGCACCTCTCCCACGTCGGAGGTGGCCAGGACGGAGTCGACGGCTGCTCCCAGATTGCCCGACAGCCCGGTTTCGTCCTTGACCAGGCAGCTGGTGAGGGCGTCAAGGATGTCGCAGCGTCCGGGCCATGCCCGGCTGCGCAGTGCGGCCAGTCCCATGGTCTGCTCCACGGTGACCAGCACCTGGGCGGTCCCTAGTGGTTCACCGAGCCCACGCAGGGCGGTGGCGACGTCGATGACGACGGAGGAGGCGAAGGCTCGGGCGGCCTCGGCCGGCTCTCGGGGCGTCTGGGCGGTGGGCCGCGTGGGTCGTCGGGAGCCTGTGCCGCTGCGCGCGAGAGGAACGGCCCCGGTGCGGGCCCGCCAGGCTCGCTGCCACAGGCCCGGTGAGGGCATGCCGGCGCCGTATCCGCGCAAGGCGTCGAGGCGGGCGAAGTCGTAGCGGATGAGCCATGCCGGCCCGCCGGGTTGGGGCTGCGGCTCGGGCAGCCACGCGGCGTGCTCGGTCGCGTCGAGGCAGTCGAGCAGTGCCATGGTGTGAAAGCCCCCGGTGACGACCACGACCGGGGCGACCGGAGCAGCGGCCTTCGTCTCACCGGCACCAGTCGATGCGGATGATTCTGGCAGGTACCGTCTCAGGGCGGCTGCCATGACAGCCTCGCGGGCGTGGGTGCCGTCGGCGTCGAGGACCTCGCGGTCAACGTCGAGCCGTGCCAGCCCCGCCCATGCCAGGGTGTCGGAGAAGAAGTCCTGCCAGGATCGGATATCGGCGGTGGCCCGGTCCTCGAAAAGATGCTCCCAGACCTCGTCGTGGTCACGGCAGCCCAGGCGCCGGGCGAGGGCATCCAGGCTGCGCGAGCGCGCCAGGTACCGCTCGGCCTGGAGCGTGCGGGCGACCGCGCCTCGAGCATCACCGCGAGTATCGCCAGGGAAATCGTCATCCTCTCGGAGGCAGGCGCTGCGGTCGATGAAGGCGACCTCGGCCCCGTGCTCCCCCGCCCACCGCAGGGCCACCCACTCCGGGGAGAACTCGGCCAGCGGGTAGTAAGAGGCGGTGCGCTCCCCCAGGGAGAGCAGTGCCACCGGCGGAACGGTCCGTGAGTCCTGGAGGGAGGGCAGAAGGGCGGCGTACTCGACCGGCCCCTCGATGAGAACCGCGGTGGGACGCACCTCATCCAGAAGCGCCGACAGGGCCAGGGCGCAGGCGGGCGAGTGGTGGCGGATGGGGACGAGGTGAATGCCCGCTTCACCCCAGCTCCGCTGGGCGTCCAAGGCGCGCTGAAGCCGGGCGGGAACCTGCGTCGTCGGAGCGCTCACTCCCACAGTCCTTGGGAGGCGACCAGGAAGTCTCTCCACTCGGCGCTGCTCTCGGCCCGTTCGCGCACCACCGAGTCGAGGTAGAAACGGATGCGTGTGGCGTCCTCGTCCTCGTCCTTGAGCGCTACTCCCACCATCTGGCGGGCGATGTCGGAGGCCCTGACTGTGCCGTCGCCGAGGTAGCGGGCGCTCAACGACGCGGCCACACCGACGTTGACGGCCTCCGCGGTGGACATGACAGTCTCGGGGCGCTTGACCGGGGTACCGGCCTGCGTGGTCCCGGTACGCAGGTCGGCGAAGGCGGTGACCAGGACGTCGAGCACCTGAGGGCTCATGGGCACTCGCTGCTCGCCGAGCTCGGCGTCCAGGGCACGAGCAATGAGCTCGGCCTCGAAGGCGCGGTCGGCGATGGGGCGCACTGTCTCGAAGTTGAAGCGCCGCTTGAGCGCGGAGGACATCTCGTGGACGCCGCGGTCACGCAGGTTCGCGGTGGCGATGACGTTGAATCCCTGAGCCGCGCTGACACGAAAGCCGTCGCCCAGCTCCGGGACCATGAGCTGCTTCTCCGAGAGAACGGAGACGAGCGTGTCCTGGATCTCGGGCGGGCAGCGAGTGATCTCCTCGAAGCGCACGATGCTGCCCTGCTCCATGGCCTGGTAGACCGGCGAGGGCACCAGGGCCCTGCGCGCAGGGCCCTCTGCGATGAGAAGCGCGTAGTTCCACGAGTAGCGGACGTGGTCCTCGGTGGTACCGGCCGAGCCCTGAATAGTCAGAGTCGAGGCGCCGCTTACCGCTGCGGCGAGCAGCTCGGAGAGCATGGACTTCGCGGTTCCCGGCTCGCCGACGAGCATGAGGCCCTGACGTCCGAGCAGCGTCACGATCGCCCGGTCGACAAGCGGGTCGTCCCCGTAGAACTTCCGGGTGACGCCGAGGTCCTCGTCCCCGACGATGAAGGCGCGCACGGAGTGCGGCGACAGGCGCCACCCCTGGGGGATCTCCGCTCCGCGCTGGGCGTCGGCGGCGGCCAGGGCGACCAGCTCATCGGCCCACCGCTCCTCAGCGGCAGGACGCAGTACCTTCCTCGTCTCAGGCACAGGCTGCCCGCTCGATCCTGCGGTCATCTTCCTGCCTCCTGATCGATCAGTGCTGCGTCATCCGTCCGCCGTCGCCGTCTCAGCCGCGTAGCCTGGCGAGCTCCTCGACGAGCTGGGGCACGACCTCGGTGACGTCGCCGACGACGCCGAAGTCGGCCATCTCGAAGATCGGGGCCTCGGAGTCGTCGCAGATGGCGACGACGGTGCCGGCCCCCTGGATGCCGCTGGTGTGGTGGACAGCGCCGGAGACGCCCAGGCCGATGTACAGGCGCGGGGAGATGGTCTCGCCGGTCTGACCGATCTGGGCGCTGCGCTCGATCCAGCCCTCGTCGCAGGCCACGCGGGTGGCTCCCACGGCGGCGTCGAGCGGCTGGGCCAGGGAGCGGACCAGGTCGAAGTCACCGTCCACGCCGCGGCCGCCCACGACGACGGTGCGCGCCTCGCTCAGGGCGGGGCCGGAGGCCACGGAGGTGGCCTCGCGCGAGACGAGGCGCACGGCGGCGGCCTCGGCGCTGACGGGGACCTCGAGGGGCTCGGCCGTCAGGGGCGCGCCCTCGGCCCCGGTGACCTCGGCGATCCCGGGGCGCACGGCGATGATCGGTGCGTTGCCGCCCGAGGCGACGCCGGCGGTGGTGGACCAGGAGCCGGACAGGACCAGCTTGGAGGCGCGCAGCTCGGTGCCGGCGGCCTCCAGGGCGGTGACGTCGGAGACGCAGGCCGAGCCGAGCACGACGGCGGCCCGCCCGGCCAGCTCCTTGCCGCGGTAGTCGGAGACGACCAGGACCGCGGCGGGCGCCACGGTGCTCACGGCCGCTACGACGGCGTCGGCCGCGGTGGCGGGCAGGTGGGCGGCCTCACCCAGGTCGGCGGACAGCAGACGGGTGGCTCCGGCGCCGGCCAGGGCCGCTGAGGCGGTCTCACCCAGAGGCTGGAGGGCCAGGGCGACGACGTCGCCGCCAGTCAGCTCCCGGGCGGCGGTGAGCAGCTCCAGGCTGGGGCCGGTGGGGGCGGCCTCGGTGGTCTCGAGGTCGACGAGGACGAGCAGAGGGGCATCGAGCATGGGAATCAGCTTCTTTCGCGAGTGGTAGGAGGCGGACGGGCGGCACGACGGCGTCCAGCGCCCCTGCCGGGACGTGGGCGGGCGCTGCGGCCGGCCGTCAGACGAGCTTGTTCTCCACGAGCCAGGCGGCGAGCTCGCGGCCCGCCTCTCCGGCGTCGGTACGGATGATGCCGGCCTCACGGGCGGGTCGGGCCTCGTCGTCGACGACGGCGACGGCCGGGTCGGCGATCTGGAGGCCGAGCTCGGAGGCGTCCCAGAAGTCGATGGGCTTCTTCTTCGCGGCGCGCATGGCGGCGAAGTTGGGGTAGCGGGGCTCGTTGGCCTGGTCGGTGACGCTGACGAGCGCGGGCAGCGGCGCGCTGAGGACCTCGCGGACGGTGCCCACGGTGCGGGTGACGGTCACGGCACCGCCGTCGACCTCGAGCTGGTTGGCCAGCGTCAGGGCCGGAAGGTGCAGGGCGGCGGCCAGGGCGCCGGGCAGCATGGAGGTCATGGAGTCCAGGGAGGCCATTCCGGTGACGACCAGGTCGACCTCGCCGATGCGCTCGATGGCGGCGGCCAGGACCCGGGCGGTGGTGGCGACGTCGGCGCCGGCCAGGTCGTCGTCGGCCACGACGACCCCGGAGTCGGCCCCCATCTGCAGGGCGCGACGCACCCCGTCCTCAGCATCCTCCGGCCCCATGGTCAGGGCGATGACCTCACCGTCGGCCTCCTCGACCAGGGTGACGGCGGCCTCGACGGCATTCTCGTCGAGCTCGTTGAGGACGTCCTCCTCGCCGCGCACGAGGCGACCGTCCTCGATGCGACGCTCGGACTGGACGTCAGGAACGTGCTTGATGCAGACCACGATTCTCATGGGCTCAAGGTTGCCATAACAGCGGCATCTCGCCACTGAGCGCTCAGTCACCCTGACACGGCGTCAGGACAGGGATGAAGACGGCGCGATGATGACGAGGCTGTCACGGCGGGTGGGTTGAACGCGACGGGGCGCACTCCCACGAGGGAGACCTCACTTCCCTTCCAGTGGTAGCAACCAGCGGCCGCCAGGACAATGGGCCCATGCCTTCGACGCCAGAGCCCGCTCCAGCACCGCGCGCCGACCTGCCCGCGGCTCCCAACCACGGGCTGGGCGTCACCCTGAACGGAGACGGCGCGGACTTCGCGGTCCACGCCCCACACGCCACGGCCGTGGACCTGTGCCTGCTGACCATGGATGCCGACGGCGCCGTGGCGGAGGAGACCCGAATCGGGATGCACGGGCCCTCGCGGGGCCTGTGGAGCGCGCACGTCCCCGGTGTCGGTGCCGGTCAGCGCTACGGCTACCGCGCCCACGGCCCCTGGAACCCGCACGAGGGCCTGCTCTACAACCCCCGCAAGCTGCTGCTGGACCCCTACGCCCGGGCCCTGGACGGCCACGTGGACCTGGGGCCGGCCGTCTACGCCCACGAGGTCACCGACGACCTGGTGCCTGCGGCCGAGCCGTGGAGGCCCTCGCGCCTGGACTCGGCCGGCAGCACCGCCGTCGGCGTGGTCACCGGTGACACCTTCCCGGTGGTTCCGGGCCCGCGTGTGCCCCGCGAGCGCGCCGTCATCTATGAGGCCCACGTCAAGGGCCTGACCTACCAGCTGCCCGGGGTGCCCGAGGAGCTGCGCGGCACCTACGCGGGGCTGGCCCACTCGGTGACGGTCGAGCACCTCAAGGCCCTGGGGATCACCACGATCGAGCTGCTGCCGATCCACGCCTCGGTGAGCGAGCCCTTCCTGACCAAGCGGGGCCTGAGCAACTACTGGGGCTACTCCACGCTGAGCTACTTCGCGCCCGAGCCCTCCTACGCCACGGCCGCGGCGCGTGCGGCCGGCCCGCAGGCGGTCCTGGACGAGGTCCGCGGCATGGTCTCCATGCTCCACGAGGCCGGCCTGGAGGTCGTGCTCGACGTCGTCTACAACCACACCTGCGAGGGCGGTGTCGATGGCCCCTCCTTGAGCCTGCGCGGCCTGGACAACCTGGACTACTACCTGCACGCCCCCTACCTGCCGGCGCAGTACATGGACGTCACCGGTACCGGCAACACGGTGGACTTCCGGGCCACGGGTGCGATCCGGCTGGCCCTGGACTCACTGCGCTACTGGGTCACCGAGGTCGGCGTCGACGGCTTCCGCTTCGACCTGGCCACCACCCTGGGGCGCCACGCCGCGGAGTTCTCGCCGCGTCACCCGCTGCTCACGGCGATCGCCACGGACCCGGTGCTCAGCACGGTCAAGCTCATCAGCGAGCCCTGGGACGTGGGGCCCGGCGGCTGGCGCACCGGCCAGTTCCCCGAGCCCTTCCAGGACTGGAACGACCACTTCCGCGACACCACGCGCTCCTTCTGGCTGCATGACGCCTCGGAGATCTCCAAGGGCCGTCTGGGCTCGGACCTGCGAGACCTGGCCACGCGCCTGTCGGGCAGCGCGGACCTGTTCAGCCACGGGGAGTTCCCCGGCGGCCGCGGCCCGCTGGGCTCGGTCAACTTCGTGGCGGCGCACGACGGCTTCACTCTGCGCGACCTGGTGGTCTACGACCACAAGCACAATCTGGCCAACAAGGAGGACAACCGCGACGGCAACTCCAACAACCGCTCCTGGAACCACGGTTTCGAGGGGGACGTCGTCGAGGGCATCAACGGCGGCCCGATCGAGGTGCTGCGCCGCCGGTCGATGCGCAACCTGCTGGCCACCGTACTGCTGAGCGCCGGGACCCCCATGCTGGTGGCCGGCGACGAGATGGGACGCACCCAGCAGGGCAACAACAACTGCTACTGCCAGGACTCCGTGCTCTCCTGGGTGGACTGGAACCTGGAGGTCTGGCAGCGCGACCTGGTCGCCACGACACGCTTCCTCATCCACCAGCGCCACAGCCACCCGGTGGTGCGCCCCTCGCGCTTCGCGACCGGGCAGGTCCTGGAAGGCGACACGATCGCGGATCTGGCCTGGTACCGGGCGGATGCCGCACCGATGGACGGGGACTCCTGGCACGACCCGCACACTCGCGTCGTCCAGATGCTGCGCTCGGGCCACCCTTGGAACGACGACGACATGCTCGTGGTCATCAACGGCGCCCTGGACCAGGTCGACGTCGTCCTGCCCGAGGGACGCGGGACCGACTGGCACCTGGCCTGGGACTCGACCTGGGCGGTCCCCCAGCCTCATACAGCGCCCTTCTCCCAGGCACGGCGCGTGAGCCGAAGCCCCCAGGACACCCAGGCCGACGTCATCATCGAGACGGACGGCTCCGGCGAGGTCAAGGAGGTCAGGACCACGGCCGCCGAACCCGAGGGCCACGCCGCCGAGAGCCTCACGGACTGCCATCACGACCGGCCGGGCGACACGACGATGCTGGAGGCGCTGTCCCTGCGGATCTACTTCTCCGGCGAACCGCTGGAGACCCTGATCCCGGGCGCCGAGACGGACTGAGCCGGCACCACTGCGCGCGGGGCGGGCCGCCGTCAGCCTGCCGCCGCAGCGCACCCCCTAGGATGAGGGCATGACTCAGACCCCCACCGCGGCCGAGGAGGCCCTGGCCAACGCCACCAATGACGCCTCCCTGGCCCGATCCATCGCCCGCTCCGCCGAGATCGAGGCCGATATCGCCGTCAACCCCGGCCGCTACCGGATGTTCACCGGGGTCCGCCCCACCGGGAACATGCACCTGGGCCACTACTTCGGCACCATGCACTCCTGGAAGACGATCCAGGACGCGGGCGTGGAGACCTGGATCCTCGTGGCCGACTACCAGGTCATCACCGACCGCGACGGCGTGGGCCCCATTCGCGAGCGGGTCCTGTCCCTGGTCACCGACGCCCTGGCGGTGGGCGTGGACCCGCAGCGCTCGACGATCTTCGCCCACTCGGCAGTCCCCGCCCAGAACCAGCTGATGCTGCCCTTCCTGTCCCTGGTCACCGAGTCCGAGCTGCACCGCAACCCCACGGTGAAGTCCGAGCTGGAGGCCACCGACGGGCGGGCCATGAGCGGCCTGATGCTCACCTACCCGGTCCACCAGGCCACCGACATCCTCTTCTGCCAGGCCAACCTCGTGCCCGTCGGCAAGGACCAGCTCCCCCACCTGGAGCAGGCCCGACTCATCGCCCAGCGCTTCGACAAGCGCTACGGGCGGGCGGTCAAGGACCACCCGGTCTTCCGCCGACCCGAGGCGCTGCTCAGCCAGGCCCCGATGCTGCTGGGCCTGGACGGGGAGAAGATGAGCAAGTCGCGCCACAACACGATCGAGCTGCGCATGAGCGCCGATGAGACCGCCAAGGCCCTCAAGAAGGCCAAGACGGACTCCGAGCGCGTCATCACCTACGACCCGGCCAACCGGCCGGAGGTCTCCAACCTGTTGATGCTGGCCTCCCTGTGCGGGGCGGGCACTCCCGAGGAGATCGCCGAGCGCATCGGTGACGGCGGAGCGGGCACGCTCAAGAAGGTCACCACGGAGGCCGTCAACGAGTTCTTCGCCCCCATCCGGGCCCGTCGCGCCGAGCTGGCGGCCAACGAGGACTACCTCCTTAAGGTCCTGGGGCAGGGCAACGCCCGGGCCAACGAGGTCGCCAACAGGACGCTCGACGACGTCCGCACCGCCATGCAGATGAACTACTGAGGGCCTGCCGGCCGCTGAGCCGGCCCGCTCACCCCTCGATCGGCCCGGTTCGCGACGCGCGTACCGGGCTGATCCGCGTCCTGCGAGCCGGCATGTGACTCAGGTCGTTTCTCAACGTAGTCTTGCTTCTGTGACTCCGAACACGACGCCGAAGGCCGGCAAGAAGCAGTCCACCCGTCCCTCCAAGTCCTCTGCCGTTCCCACCGACGCACCCGCTCAGGGCACCGGGACGCAGACCGCGCCGTCGGGGTCGTCCGCGGCCTGCGCGGCACCGCAGCCGGCCCCGTTCTCGCTGATCGGACGGATCCCGGTCACCGAGGTCTTCCCCGTCGTCGAGGACGGGCGCTGGCCGGCCAAGGCCGTCGTCGGCGAGGTCATTCCGATCCGCGCCACCGTCTTCCGCGAGGGGCACGACCGCTACGGCGCCACCGCGGTCCTGGTGCGTCCTGACGGCAGCGACGGCCCCAGCGCCCGCATGCACGACATCGCCCCGGGCCTGGACCGCTATGAGGCCTCCGTGGCGCCCGACGCCCCCGGGGACTGGCGCTTCCGCGTCGAGGGCTGGTCGGACCCGTACGCCACCTGGAGCCACGACGCCGGCATCAAGGTGCCCGCCGGCATCGACGTCGAGCTCATGCTGGAGGAGGGCGCCCGCGTCCTGGACCGGGCGGCGGCCGTTGAGGGGCGCGACGAGGAGGGCGTCAAGGCCCTCAACGACGCCGTGTGGATCATGCGCGACCCCTCCAACCCCGTGGCCGACCGCCTGGCTGCGGGCATGTCGGACTCGGTCCAGGCCGCCCTGGAGCGCCTGCCGCTGCGCGACCACGTCTCGCCCTCCGCCGAGTACCCCCTCCAGGTGGACCGCGAGCGCGCCCTGACCGGCTCCTGGTATGAGATCTTCCCGCGCTCGCTGGGCTCGGGGGCCGGTGAGGACGGCACCTGGCACTCGGGGACGCTGCGCAGCGCGACCGAGCGGCTGGACCGCATCGCGGCCATGGGCTTCGACGTCCTCTACCTCACGCCCATCTCCCCCATCGGCATGACCAACCGCAAGGGCCGCAACAACACCCTGACGGCGCGTCCCGGCGACCCCGGCTCCCCCTACGGCATCGGCTCCCCCGACGGCGGCCACGACGCCATCCACCCCGACCTGGGCACCTTCGAGGACTTCGACGCCATGGTGGCGCGCTCGCGCGAGCTGGGCATGGAGGTGGCCCTGGACCTGGCGCTCCAGTGCTCCCCGGACCACCCGTGGGTGGCCGAGCACCCCGAGTGGTTCACGGTCCTGGCCGACGGCTCGATCGCCTACGCCGAGAACCCGCCCAAGAAGTACCAGGACATCTACCCGCTCAACTTCGACAACGATCCCGAGGGCATCTACCAGGCGATCCTGGAGGTCGTGCGCACCTGGATCGAGCACGGCGTGACGATCTTCCGGGTGGACAACCCCCACACCAAGCCCCTGCCCTTCTGGCAGCGGCTCATCGCCGAGATCCACGCCGAGTCCCCCGAGGTGCTGTTCCTGGCCGAGGCCTTCACCCGCCCCGCCATGATGCGCACCCTGGGCATGATCGGCTTCCACCAGTCCTACACCTACTTCGCCTGGCGCAACACCAAGGATGAGCTCATCGAGTACATGATGGAGCTCAGCAAGGACACCGCCCACCTGCTGCGCCCGGCCTTCTGGCCCACGACGCACGACATCCTCACCCCCTTCATGACCAACGGGAAGGTGCCGGCCTTCAAGCTGCGCGCCGTCCTGGCGGCCACGCTCAGCCCGACCTGGGGCATCTACTCGGGCTACGAGCTGGCCGAGTCCACACCGCGGCCGGGCTACGAGGAGCAGATCGACAACGAGAAGTACGAGTACAAGCCGCGTGACTTCGCCGCCGCTCGCCGCAACGGCATCGAGGATCTCCTCACGCGCCTCAACGCCGCCCGGGCCGCTCACCCCGCGCTGCGCCAGCTGCGGGACATCTACTTCCACCCCACCAGCGACGACCAGATCCTTGCCTACTCCAAGCGGGTGGACGCCTTCCACAGCCCCACGGGCAAGGACGACGTCGTTCTGACGGTGGTCAACCTCGACCCGCACGGGGCGAGGGCCGGCGAGGTCTACCTCAACCTGGAGGCCCTGGGCCTGCCGGGCTGGGTGGACGCCTCGCGCCCGGTGGTGCAGGTGACCGACGCGCTCACCGGAGACTCCTACGAGTGGTCGGGGCAGAACTATGTGCGCCTCGACCCCTTCGCCGGGCAGGTCGCCCACGTCTTCTCCGTGGAGCCGCTGTGAGCACCGATCGGATGAGTACTGCCCCGGCGCCCCCCGGCAGCGAGGCGCCGGGTGGGGCCTTCGGTCAGCCCGCGGCGGGCGTGCCCGTCACGGCGCCCGTGGCGGCCCAGATGTCGACGATCCCCACCCCCAGCGGCGGGATCCCCATGCCGCTTGCGGTGGCCCCGCCGATCCCCGGGGTGCCGGCCCTGCCGGCCCAGGCCCGCCCCGGCCTGAGCCCGGACCCCGAGTGGTTCCGCACGGCGGTCTTCTACGAGGCGCTGCTGCGCTCCTTCGCCGACTCCGACGGCGACGGCGTCGGAGACCTGCGCGGGCTCATCTCCCGCCTGGACTACCTGGCGTGGCTGGGCGTGGACTGCGTGTGGATCCCGCCGTTCTACCCCTCGCCCGTGCGCGACGGCGGCTACGACATCTCCGACTACACGGCCATCGACCCGCGCTACGGGACGATGGAGGACTTCCGCGAGCTGGTCCACCAGGCCCATCAGCGCGGGATCCGCATCATCATCGACATGGTCGTCAACCACACCTCGGACGCCCACCCCTGGTTCCAGGCCTCCCGCTCGGACCCCGAGGGCCCTTACGGGGACTTCTACGTGTGGGCCGACGACGACTCCGGCTACGACGACGCCCGCATCATCTTCGTGGACACCGAGGAGTCCAACTGGGCCTACGACGTCGAGCGCGGCCAGTTCTACTGGCACCGCTTCTTCTCCCACCAGCCCGACCTCAACTACCGCAACCCGGCAGTCATCGAGGCGATCCACGACGTCATCCGCTTCTGGGCGCGCACCGGGGTGGACGGCTTCCGCCTCGACGCCATCCCCTACCTGACCGAGTCGGAGGGCACCAACTGCGAGAACCTGACCGGCACCCACGAGATCATCGCCGGGATCCGTCAGATGCTCGACCGGGAGTTCCCCGGGACCATCACGCTGGCCGAGGCCAACCAGTGGCCCGAGGACGTCGTGGAGTACTTCGGCACCGAGGAGGCGCCCGAGTGCACCATGTGCTTCCACTTCCCGGTCATGCCGCGCATCTTCTATGCACTGCGGCAGGGCTCGGCCGAGGCCATCCGCTGGGTGCTGGAGAAGACCCCCGACATCCCCGCCCACGGGCAGTGGGGGACCTTCCTGCGCAACCACGATGAGCTGACCCTGGAGATGGTCACCGACGCCGAGCGCGACCAGATGTACGCCTGGTACGCCCCCGAGGAGCGCATGCGCGCCAACATCGGGATCCGGCGCCGCCTGGCCCCACTCCTGGACGCCTCGCGCGCCGAGGTGGAACTGGCCTACGCCCTGCTCCTGTCACTGCCGGGAAGTCCCTGTCTCTACTACGGCGACGAGATCGGCATGGGCGAGAACATCTGGCTGGAGGACCGCGACGCCGTGCGCACCCCCATGCAGTGGGACGACTCCCCCAACATGGGCTTCTCCTCAGTGGTCGACCCGGGCGCCCTGACGCTTCCGCTCATCCAGGCCCCCGGCTACGCGCACCTGACGGTGGCCACCGAGATGGCCCGGCCCGACTCGCTGCTGCAGTTCACCCGGCGGATCCTGCACCTGCGCCGCGCCCATCCCGTGCTGGGTCGCGGGAACTTCCTCCTGCGCCCCACCAGCGACGACGCCGTCCTGGCGCACACGCGCTGCGACGAGGCGCCGGTGGAGGGGGCAGAGACCCTTCTGTGCGTCTCCAACCTCTCGGCCACCCCCCGGTCGGTGACGATCGAGGTTCCCGAGCTGGCGGGCAGGGGCACCACGGACCTGTTCGGGGGCTGCGCCTTCCCGCCCGTTGACGAGCGCGGCCGCCTCACCCTTACGCTGGGAGCGCGCGGATACTACTGGCTGTCCGTTGACCGGACCGAACCCGACGACGCCCCCCAGGGCGACCACGACAACCACCCAACGGAGGAAGTCTGATGCAAAACGAACCGATCTCCGCCGCACCGCAGCCCGCCACCGTGCCGGCACACTCCCTGCGCAGCGCCCAGGCCCCGTCGACCTGGCCCACCAATGCCGAGATCCTCACTGCGCTGGAACCGTGGATGCTCCAACGGCGCTGGTTCCCGCTCAAGGGGGACGCCGCACCGCCCCTGGGCTCCCTGCGCGTGATCGCAACCTGGGAGCCGGAGGAGGGGGTGCGAGACCTCGTCATCGCCGCCCTACGGGGCAACCAGGCCGAGACCAGTCACCGCGACGGGATGGTGCTGCTGCACGTACCGGTGGTCCTGGAGGCCGCCGAGGCGCTCGACTCCTTCGCCACCCCCGGTGAGGCACCCGGCAACCACGGCCTGCTGGTGACCACCGGCTCTCAGGGGTCACCCACGCAGGTGGCGCTCGTCGACGGCGCCCACCACCCGGCCTTCTGGCGGGCCTGGGCCCTGAGCACGCTGAAGGCGGGCACCGTCCTGAGCGAGGCCGGAGCCCTGGCCATCGCCCAGCGGGCGCCGAGGCTGCGGGTGACCACCGGGGAGCAGTCCAACACCTCCGTCATCCTGCCGGCCCCCACCGACCCCGCCGAGGCTCTTGGGGAGCAGGACGCCGCCACCGGTGACCTCATCGTCAAGCTCCTGCGGGTCCTGGAGCACGGGCGCAACCCCGACGTGGAGCTGACGGTGGCCCTGGCCCGCAGCGGCTGGGACCGGGTGCCCACGCCGGTGGCCTGGTCCACCATGACCTGGACGCGCATGGGCGGCTGCGGCCAGCCCGCCCTGGAGGAGTCCACCGACTCGGCCGTGGCCTGCAGCTTCGTCCCCCACGCCGACGACGGCTTCGAGCTGTTCTGCTCACTGGCCTCCACCGACGACGTCGACGGACCGGTGCGGGCCCGGGCCCTGGACCTGGCCCAGGATCTGGGACGCACGACCGCGCAGATGCACCACCACCTGGCCGCCTCCCTGGGCACGAGCCGGCCGCCAACGCCGACCGAGCTCGCCGCCTCCCTGCGCAAGCGCGCCCGGTGGGCGCTGGAGGAGGTCCCCGAGCTCTCCGGGCACATCCGGGCCCTGGAGCTCAAGGTGGAGCAGAACATGGAGCGGCTCGAGGCGCTCGAGGCCCTGGAGCCGGCCACCCGCATCCACGGCGACTACCACCTGGGGCAGGTGCTTCACGAGATCGGCGGCCAGCAGCGCTGGTACGTCCTGGACTTCGAGGGCGAGCCCCTGCGCCCCCTGGCCCAGCGCTCCGACCCCGACCTGCCGGCCCGGGACGTGGCCGGCATGCTGCGCTCCTTCGACTACGCCGCCGCCGTGGGCAAGGCACCCCACCCCGATTGGCTCCCCGCCGTGCGCTCCGCCTTCGAGGAGGGCTACCGCCTGGGACGCCAGGAGACCGGCTCTCTCGCCCCGTCGCCAGCGGCATCCGGCGACCAGGAGCAGGCCGAGGCCTCGTACCAGACGGTCCTGACCTGCCTGGAGCTGGACAAGGCCCTCTACGAGGCCGTCTACGAGGCCCGTAACCGTCCCGACTGGCTGGGCATCCCCATGGCGGGGATCGAGTCGGTCCTGTCCAAGCACGCGGAGGGCTGAGCACGCGACGATCCTCCATCCCCCTCATCCCCATCGGTCCGACGTCCAAAAGCACCCGTTAATCACCAACGCATGGAAGAGTTGCTGTATGAGCGCCAACACACCTGAGAAGGACCTCGCCCCTGTCCCTGTGGACCCCTGGATTCTGGCTGACGTCGCCTACGCGCGCTACCACGACCCGCACGAGGTCCTGGGCGCCCACGTCGGCGAGAACGGAGTCACCATCCGCACGGTCCGTCACCTGGCCGACGACGTCGTCGTCGTCACCAAGGACGGCACCCACCCGGCCACTCATGAGCAGGACGGCGTGTGGGTGGCGGTCCTGCCCGGCCAGGAGATTCCCGACTACCGCATCAAGGTCACCTACGGCGACGAGACCACCACCGTCGACGACCCCTACCGCTACATGCCGACCCTGGGTGAGATGGACACCTACCTCATCTCCGAGGGCCGCCACGAGGAGCTGTGGGAGGTCCTGGGCGCCCACGTCAAGCGCTACGACGGCCCCATGGGTGAGGTCGAGGGAACCGCTTTCGCCGTGTGGGCCCCCAACGCCCGCGCCGTGCGCGTCGTCGGCGACTTCAACTACTGGGACGGCACCGCCACCGCCATGCGCTCCCTGGGCTCATCGGGAGTGTGGGAGCTGTTCGTGCCCGGTGTGGGGGTCGGTGCGCGCTACAAGTTCGAGCTCTGCTTCGCCGACGGCTCCTGGCACCAGAAGGCCGACCCGATGGCCCGCGCCACCGAGGTCCCCCCGGCCACCGCCTCGGTGGTCACCGACCAGTTCCACCAGTGGGAGGACCAGGAGTGGATGGCCAAGCGCGCCACCACCGACCCCCACAGCGGGCCGATGAGCATCTACGAGGTCCACGTCGGCTCGTGGCGCCAGGGACTGGGCTTCCGCGGCCTGGCCGAGGAGCTGGTCCCCTACGTCAAGGAGGCCGGCTTCACCCACGTGGAGTTCCTGCCGGTGGCCGAGCACCCCTTCGGCGGCTCCTGGGGCTACCAGGTCACCAGCTACTACGCGCCCACCTCGCGCTTCGGCACCCCGGACGACTTCCGCTACCTGGTGGACCAGCTCCACCAGGCCGGCATCGGCGTCATTCTGGACTGGGTGCCGGCCCACTTCCCCAAGGACGAGTGGGCCCTGGCCCGCTTCGACGGCACCCCCCTGTACGAGGACCCCGACCCGCAGCGCGGCGAGCACCCCGACTGGGGCACCTACGTGTTCAACTTCGGACGCAACGAGGTGCGCAACTTCCTGGTCGCCAACGCCCTGTACTGGCTCCAGGAGTTCCACGCCGACGGTCTGCGCGTCGACGCCGTGGCCTCCATGCTCTACCTGGACTACTCGCGCCAGGACGGCCAGTGGCACCCCAACCAGTTCGGCGGCCGCGAGAACCTGGAGGCCATCAGCTTCCTGCAGGAGGCCACCGCCACCGCCTACCGCAAGAACCCCGGCATCATCATGGCCGCCGAGGAGTCCACGGCGTGGCCGGGCGTCACCGCCCCCACCGAGTACGGCGGCCTGGGCTTCGGACTGAAGTGGAACATGGGGTGGATGAACGACACCCTGCGCTACCTGGCGGAGGACCCCGTCAACCGCCGCTACCACCACGGAGAGCTGACCTTCTCCCTCGTCTACGCCTTCTCCGAGCAGTTCATCCTGCCGCTGAGCCACGATGAGGTCGTCCACGGCAAGGGCTCCCTGCTGTCCAAGATGCCCGGCGACCCCTGGCAGGAGCTGGCGGGCCTGCGCGCCCTGTACGCCTACCAGTGGTCCCACCCCGGCAAGCAGCTGCTGTTCATGGGCCAGGAGTTCGGTCAGGGAACCGAGTGGAACGCCGATACCTCCCTGGACTGGTGGATCCTGGACGATCCCGGCCACCAGGGGCTGCTCGCCCTGGTCAGCGACCTCAACCGCCTCTACCTGAGCTCGCCGGCCCTGTGGTCGGAGGACTTCTCCCACCGAGGATTCGAGTGGATCGAGGCCGGCGACGGTGACCACAATGTCCTGTCCTACCTGCGTAAGGGGACCGACGCCGACGGGCGGGCCGACCTGATGGTCTGCATCATCAACTTCGCCGGCACCCCGCATGAGGGCTACCGGGTGGGCCTGCCCTTCGCCGGGGACTGGGAGGAGGTCCTCAACACCGACTCCGAGGACTACGGCGGCTCCGGCGTGGGCAACCTGGGCCGGGTCGAGGCCGAGGACCTGCCCTGGAACGGGCGCCCGGCCTCGGTGCGCCTGCGGGTCCCCCCGATGGGAGCGGTCTTCCTGCGTCCGGCGCAGGACTGACCCGGGCTGACACCACGCACCGCGGTGGGGTGAGGGGCATGGACCTCTCACCCCACCGCGGCCTGCTGCTTGCCACGTCATCAGAACTGTGAACTCGACCCACCACTATCGCCTATGAGCGGGTAGTCTGGGCCCTGTCTCGCACAGGTGCGCGGCCTCCGGTGCCATGTTCCCTTGCGCGCTCCGGTCGGCCCGGCCCCGTCGATGTACGATGTTTCAGTCCGCTGCAAAACTCTTGCAGTCGGCGACCACGATGCCTGACAAGGGAAGAAGAATGACACAGAAACTGGTCACGAGCGCCCCCGCGCAGGTGCGCGCCGTATCCGGTCGACCCGAGACCGCAGCCACCCTCATGGAGGTCTGGCAGGGCCTGTCCGCCGCCGTCGTCGACACCATCGCGGACGACTGGTACGCCACCGAGCAGAAGTACAGCGCCGGGCGCCAGGAGCACTACTTCTCCGCCGAGTTCCTCATGGGTCGCGCCCTGCTCAACAACCTCTCCAACCTGGGCATGGTCGATGAGGCACGCGAGGCCGTCGGTTCCTTCGGCGACAGCCTCAGCGACGTCCTGGAGCAGGAGCCCGACGCCGCCCTGGGCAACGGCGGTCTGGGCCGTCTGGCCGCTTGCTTCCTCGACTCCTGCGCCACCCTCGACCTGCCGGTCAACGGCTTCGGCATCCTCTACCGCTACGGGCTGTTCAAGCAGCTCTTCGAGGACGGCTTCCAGACCGAGCACCCCGACCCCTGGATGGAGGAGGGCTACCCCTTCGTCATCCGCCACGAGGAGGCCCAGCGCCTGGTCCACTACCAGGACATGACCGTGCGTGCCATCCCCTACGACATGCCCATCACCGGCTACGGCACCAAGAACGTGGGGACCCTGCGCCTGTGGAAGGCCGAGCCGCTCGAGGAGTTCGACTACGACGCCTTCAACTCCCAGCGCTTCACCGAGGCCATCGTCGAGCGCGAGCGCACCTCGGACATCTCCCGTGTCCTCTACCCCAACGACACCACCTACGAGGGCAAGGTCCTGCGGGTGCGCCAGCAGTACTTCTTCTGCTCGGCCTCCCTGCAGCAGATCGTTGAGAACTACGTCAGCCACCATGGTGAGGACCTGACCGGCTTCGCCGACTACAACGCCATCCAGCTCAACGACACCCACCCGGTGCTCGCCATCCCCGAGCTGATGCGCATCCTCCTGGACGAGCACCACCTGGGCTGGGAGGAGGCCTGGGAGGTGGTCACCAAGACCTTTGCCTACACCAACCACACTGTACTGGCCGAGGCCCTGGAGACCTGGGAGATCTCCATCTTCGACCGTCTCTTCCCGCGCATCACCGAGATCGTCCGCGAGATCGACCGCCGCTTCCGCGTGGAGATGGCCGAGCGAGGCCTGGAGCAGGCCACCATCGACTACATGGCCCCCGTCTCCGGGGACAAGGTGCGCATGGCCTGGATCGCCTGCTACGCCTCCTACTCCATCAACGGCGTCGCCGCGCTGCACACCGAGATCATCAAGCGCGAGACCCTGGGCGAGTGGCACGCCATCTGGCCCGAGCGCTTCAATAACAAGACCAACGGCGTCACCCCGCGCCGCTGGCTGCGCCAGTGCAACCCGCGCCTGTCGGCGCTCCTGGACGAGGTCACCGGCTCGGACGCCTGGGTCAAGGACCTGTCCGTCCTGGCCGAGCACACCGACTCCGTGGACGAGTCCGTCTACGACCGCCTGGCGGAGATCAAGCACGCCAACAAGGTGGACTTCGCCGCCTGGATCGCCCAGCGCGAGGGGATCGAGATCGACCCGGAGGCCATCTTCGACGTCCAGATCAAGCGCCTCCACGAGTACAAGCGCCAGCTGCTCAACGCCATCTACATCCTGGACCTCTACTTCCGCATGAAGCAGGACCCGAGCCTGCAGGTCCCCAAGCGGGTCTTCATCTTCGGCGCCAAGGCCGCTCCCGGGTACATCCGGGCCAAGGCCATCATCAAGCTCATCAACGCCATCGCCGACCTGGTCAACAACGACCCCGTGGTCTCCAAGACCATCAAGGTCGTCTTCGTCCACAACTACAACGTCTCCCCGGCCGAGCACATCATCCCGGCCGCCGACGTCTCCGAGCAGATCTCGATGGCCGGTAAGGAGGCCTCGGGTACCTCCAACATGAAGTTCATGATGAACGGAGCCCTGACCCTGGGCACGCTCGACGGCGCCAACGTGGAGATCCTGGAGGCGGTCGGTGACGACAACGCCTACATCTTCGGCGCCACCGAGGACGAGCTGCCCGCCCTGCGTGAGAGCTACGACCCCGTGTGGCACTACGAGAACGTCCCCGGTCTCAAGCGCGTCCTGGACGCCTTCACCGACGGCACCCTGGACGACAACGGCTCGGGCTGGTTCGCCGACCTGCGCCGCAGCCTGCTCGAGGCCTCCCACGAGCCGGCCGACGTCTACTACGTCCTGGGCGACTTCGCCTCCTACCGCGAGACCAAGGACGCCATGGCGGCCGACTATGCCGACACCCGCGCCTGGCAGCGCAAGGCCTGGGTGAACATCACCCGCTCGGGCCGCTTCTCCTCCGACCGCACCATCAGCGACTACGCCCGCGAGGTCTGGAAGATCGACCCCGAGCCCATCGCCTGATCGTCACGGCACGAGCGAGCGCCCCTCACCGGTTGCGGTGAGGGGCGCTCGTGGCATGCGCCGGGGGTGAGTCAAGAACGCCCGGCAGGGCTGCTCATGGAGAGTCAGTAGAGCATGGTGGCCAGGCGGCGGCGGGCCTGGGCGACCTCTGGGGAGGTGGAGCCGATGACCTCGAAGAGCTCGAGCAGCCGCAGCCGGGCCTCCTCCCGTTCCTCCCCCGCGTGGGTGCGCACGGCCTCCAGCGCACGGCCGAGCGCGGCGTTGACATCCCCCAGGGCCAGGGCGGCGTCGGCACCGGCCAGGGCGGCGGCCAGATCCGTGGGCGCGGCGTCGGCCGCCGCAAGGAGCTCGTGAGGGTCCTGGCCGTCCAGACGGGCCATGAGGCGCACCTGGTTTCGGGCCACCTTGAGGTCGTCGTCACCCGGGTTCTGGGCGATGGCGTGGGTGTAGACCTCCTCGGCGGCGGCGAAGTCCCCGGCCTCGATGGCCTCGCGGGCTGCCCGCTCGACCTCGGTCTCCTCAGGCTCGGCCTCAGCAGTGCCGGCGCCGGCTACGCCGTCGACGGCGACGGTGCCGTTGACACCGTTGGCGGCCGCCACCTCCAGCAGCTGGTCGATGACGGAACGCAGCTGCTCCTGGGGCACCGTCCCCTGGAACATCGGCACCGGCTGGCCCGCGATGAGGGCCACCACAGTGGGGACGGCCTGAGCCTGGAGGGCCTGGGCGACCTCCGGGGCCGTATCCACGTTGACGCGCGCCAGCTGGAAACGGCCGGCGTACTGATCGGCGAGCTGCTCCAGGACGGTGGCGAGGTCGGCACTGGCCTGGCTGCGCGGGCTGTGCAGGACGACGATGACAGGCACCTGGGTGGAGACCTCGGCGACGTCGCGCAGGGTGGAGGCGTCGACGTCGACCACGAGCGGCACCGGTAGCCCGGGGGCTCCGGCGGGGTGGTCCCCGGTGGCGGGGCTCGGGGTGGCGCCGGAAGAGGCGGCCGGCTTGGTGGCGGGGGCGAGACTGGACAGGTCGACGGCGCCGAACATGCTCATAGCAGCTCTGCCTTCCTCGGGCCGCGGCCCGGTTGCTTCATGGATCTGGGTCTTTCGGTGTTCGTGAGCGCCGGCGCGACTAGCGGGCCTCACACTGCGCACCGGCCTGGGCGCGCCAGCGGCCCGACTCCGAGCAGTCACGGAGCCGGGCCGGGGACCGGAGGCGGTCAGGACGGCTTGGCAGACGCCGACGCCGTGGGGGCCGGCGTCTTGGAGTCGTCCCGGTCCACCTTCATGAGCGCCGTCTCGGCGCCCAGAACGGTCACCTTCCCGCCGCTTCCCTCCTTGGGGATGGAGAAGGCGACCATGGAGTCGTAGGTGGCGGTCACGGTACCGACGATCTTCTGGTTGCCACCCATGTGGGCGGCAATGTCACCCTGCAGGGTGAGGTCGGAGCCGTCAACGGTGCGCTTGTAGACCACCGTGAAGGTCAGGGTGGTGAAGACCAGTGCCCCGCCGTCCCCCTCCTCCAACTGGAGGCCCTGGAACCCGTCCTGTCCGGGGACCGCCGTCACGGTGACCTCACCCAAGTTGCTCAGGTCGGTCTTTCGGGCGTCCTGGACCTTCTGACGCAGGCTGTCGTCGGGGAAGGCCTTGCCGTTCTCGCCGTCGGGATGGTTGAGCGCATCGACGTAGGCGTCGAGAGCCGCCTTGGGGGTGACAACCAGCCCGGTGGACTCGGCCGTCACCTGCTTGGCGTGCTGGGCCGACTGCTTGGTCAGCACGGGAATGCTCGCCTGCGCGGCGAATCCCTGCACCCAGGCCCACACCTTGAACTGGTCCCGGGCCGAGCCCTGCTCCAGGGAGATGATCGAGACGCTCTTGTCGCTCTCCGAGGCGACGGCTGCGTTACGGGGGAAGCCGACGGTCTGCCCCACTCCCCCGCCCTGGATCTTGGTGTTCATGGCGTGGATGACGGAGGCGTTCCCGCTGGCGGAGGCGGTGGCGTACTCGGCGGCGCGGATCCGTGCCGCCGGACCGGACATGACCTCCTTGAGCTTGTCCGCGTTCTTCTCCTTGTCCGCCGCGGCCAGGCCGGTCTGGACGCGCTGGAGGATTTCCTCGAGCTGCTTGTCGTTGAGGACGGGCTCGGCGATCGGCGTGCCGGAGGCCACAGTCTCAGCAGTCTTGCGCTGAGACCGCGAGCAGGCGGCCAGGCTCAGGGCGATGGCGGAGGCACCGCCTGCGCTCAGAAAGGCTCGACGGGTGGACATCATGCGCGCTCCTGGTTGTCGGGGTCCGCGGTGGGGTCTGGCTCACTGAGGGGCTCGGCGTCAACGGCCTGGATGACGGCGGGGTCGGCCTGAGGAGGCAGCTCGACGCCGTCGGAGTAGGAGGGCCAGGACACGGTGGTCGACGTCGCAGAGGAGTCCCCGAAACCGCTCGGGGAGAAGGTGGGCCCGTGCGCCGGCTCGACCTCCTGCTCACTCCAGCTCAGCGACGCGTCGCTCACCTCCGGCTGGGCGAGTCCGGTCGGCATCTGGAGGCCGGGGTCCTGCGGCGGGACCGAGGAGGCGGCGTCCTGGAACTCGGCGGTGTCGGTCTCGAAGGACCGCGCATCGCTACCACCCGCCACGTGGCTGGTGTGGTGCTCCGGCGGTGCGAAGCGGGAGTGGTCCGGGGCGCCTGTGGGCTGGTCGGCAACCGGGTCCACGCCCACGGCCATGTGGCCTGCGCCGGCAGCACCACCGGCGACATCACTGAGACCCGGGGGGTTGGAGTAGGCCGACGAGTCGGGGACGTTGGGGGCATCCGAGGTGATGGTCAGCGCCTCGCCGGCCTGGAGGCCCTCCGGCTCCCGGGCGGCCCGGTGCTGCTGGGTGGCGGCCTCGTCAAGACCGGGGACGACCGACGCGCCTCGGGCAAGCCCGGCAAGCGCATGGTCGCCCTGCCCGCCGTGGCCCTCGCCGTAGGCGGCAGTGGTTCCGTCACCGAACCCGCTTCCGGGGACCTCACTGAGCCCGGCGGCAGGGCCGTAGCCGTAGCCCTCGGTGGGGACGGCCTCAGGCATCTGGGAGGCGGCGGCCGTCTCAATGCCATCGAGGTAGACGCGCCCGGTGCGCGGGTCGGTCCAGGGCTCGCCCGAGGCCTCGGCGCGCTCCTTATCCCGCAGCTCTCGGCGGGTCAGCCGTCGGTCGGGATCGTCCACCTGGGGGATGCCCTCGGTGGAGACCGAGTCGGCGTTGGCGATGCGGGCCGCCCGCTCGGCCGAACGGGTACGCCGATCGACGTTGGCGCGGCGCAGCTGGAGGTCGATGAAGAACAGGAAGGCTCCTACGAGCACGAAGACGCTGCCCAGAACCAGTCCCCCGTAGAAGTACCAGGGGGTCTCCACCTGGCGCTTCCAGCTGACGGTCAGACCGGGAGCCGAGGCCTTGCCGTCGGTCATGGCCATGACGACGATCTGCTCATCGAGGTTCTTGTGGGGCAGCATGGCGCGGTCGGCGTCCTTGCCGGTGTCGAAGGTGACTGACGAGCCGCCGGTCTTCTCCCCCAGCCAGATGTCGGAGCCCGAGGCGGTCACGCCCTTGGCCTTGCGCTCCGAGCACTTCGAGCCGCCGGCCTGCGCGGAGGCGGAGGGCTGAGCAGAGGGCGCTGCGGAAGGAGCGGGAGCCGCGTTGGCCGGCGGGCAATACTGGGTCTCGTCCTTGGAGGCCAGCGTCCCGGCGTCGGCGTCGATGCTGGTGATCGCCGTATAGGGCAGCGCATTGTCGGCGTCGGGGCTCATCCAGGCGTCGAGGTCGGCCGCCCTGGCCACAAAGAGGTGGACGTCCTTGCCGTCGGAGGAGCTCGCCGTCACGGTGACGTCGGACTCCGCACCACTGAGAACCCCGGGGGCTGTGATGACGTAGGGCTGAGAAGGGCCGGAGGCGAGCTTCGCCTCGACCTTGGAGCCGGGTTTCCAGATGGTGGCCGAGCAAACGGCCAGGGCGACGAGGACCAGCCCGAGGACGGTCACCACCACGCTCAAGATACGTCGACTCACGACGCGGATCTCCTATGCTCGCGGACACGGTATGAACGACGGCCGGCTCCGTGGAGCCGGGTATCGCTGCGAGCGCTCACCGTGCGCCCGCCTAGGGACCAGAATCGCATGACGGACCCTGCGACCGCACCGACCTCGGCCCAAGATCACAACCTGACACGCGCTGAGCGAAGCGATATCTCCCGGAATTCCGCCAGCAGAAAGGGTCTCGCCGGTCCCGCGAGCAGCGCGATGGTCTCGAAGTGGACACGGAGGAAGACGCGGAGAATCGCGCACGCGAGATCGGAAGTCTCCGGAGAACCCACCAGCGCCTCCATCCGTCACCCCTCCCGGGCGGTCGGGAACCCAACCACCCGGACTTTCTGTGCGCATGGTCACACTTTCGTGGTGGCCGCCCCGATCACACCCAATCGTTAGGCTTGCCCTGGTGGTGAGCGTCCCCGGCTCGCCAGGAGGAGGAACCCGACGTGGCTGAGGAATACAGCGAGTTTGCCATCACGATGCGCGGCTATGACCGCGCTCAGGTCGACCGGAAGCTGGAGCAGCTCTCGCGCCAGCTGGCCGATGCCCGTCGCGAGGTGGCCAGCCTCGACCAGCGCGCCATGACGCTGGCCGGCGAGCTGGCCGACGCCCAGCGCCGGCTGCGGGAGTCCGACAAGCCGACCTACGCCGGCCTGGGCTCACGGATCGAGCAGCTGCTGCGCAGCGCCGAGGAGCAGAGCGCCTCCGTCCTGTCCAAGGCCAACGCCGAGGCCGACGCCCTGCTGACCCGGACCCGGACCAACGCCAAGAACCTCTCTGAGCGCAGCGCCTCAGAGGCGGCGACCCTGCTGGCCGACGCCCGCCGAGAGGCCAGCGAGCTGCGCTCCCGCTCCCAGGGGGAGGCCTCGACTGCCCTGGCCAACGCCGAGGCCCGCGCCCAGGAGCTGGTCTCCTCCGCCTCGCGCAAGGCCGCCCAGATCTCCGCCGACGCCGAGGCGGCCGTCACCGAGATGCGCGCCAGCGCTGAGCGTGAGGCCGCACTGGTCCTGTCCCAGGCGCGTAAGCAGGCCGCCGAGATCGCCATCACCTCCGAGCGCGACGCCACCGCCAACCGAGAGGCGGCCGCGGCCGAGGCCGACGAGCTGCACAAGACCTCCACAGCAAAGGCCGAGGAGATCCTCTCGGCCGCCAAGCAGGAGGCCGAGCTGACCGTCGGCAAGGCCAAGCGCGAGGCCGAGGAGATCCTCACCTCGGCGCGCAACGAGTCCGAGACACTGCGTCGCTCGGCCACCGACGAGGCCGCCGCGGCCCGCTCCGAGGCCACCGAGCTGCGCCAGCAGGCCACCCTGGAGATCGCTGCGGCGCACGAGCAGGCCGCCCAGGAGGACTCCGACGCCCACGAGGCCACGCGCGAGCGCATCCGGGAGATGCAGGAGCAGGCCCAGGCCCAGGCCCAGGAGGCCGAGGAGCGCCTGCAGGAGGCGCTGTCCCGGGCCGAGGAGGTCCGCGCCCGCACCGACGCCGAGGCCCGCAAGCGCCAGGAGGAGGCCGTCACCCAGGCGGAGGAGACTCTGGCACAGGCCCGTCTCGAGGCCGAGCAGATCATCAGCGACGCCCGCGCCGACGCCGACGTCACCGCCCAGGTGGCCGCCCGCCAGCTCCAGGAGCTCGAGCGCCAGCGCGACTCGGTCGCCGCCTACCTCACCGAGATGCGCGGTGTCCTGGGAGGTGCACTGCCCCAGGCCCCCTCCTTCTCCGACCACGTCGCAGCCCTGCCTCAGGAGCCGAGTCCGGCCGCGGCGCCGGAGCAGACCTCCGCGCAGTCGGCCGAGCCGGCGGCCTCCGGCAGCGCAGGCAGTCCGCGCTCGGCCGGCTCCGGCAGTGCCTCCTCAGCGCCGTCGGCCACCTCGGCGGCCCCTGCGCCGGCCGGCAACAAGGCGGCTGCAGCCTCCGGTGGTGGCCAGCAGGCGGGCGCGCAGTCGGCCCCGAAGAACGCCCAGAAGGGCGGCACTGATCGCATCGAGCACGTCCCGGCCCCCGGCAAGAGCTCCAACGCCTCCGGCAACTCCACCAACCGCAACCCCCGCCAGGGCAAAGGACGTCGCTGAGACACCGACGTGACTGCCGACGACGCCGCCCGGTTCGAGACCGAGTCGACCAGCACCCGTGGTTCTGGTGACCGCGACTGGGCGGCGTCGCGTCGTCGTGCGGCCACGCAGCGGGCCCGCATGCTTCAGGAGCGCCAGGAGGCCGAGCACGCTCGGGCCGCCCGCATCGTGGGGCTCTTCCTCGAGGTCGCCCGCGAAGAGGGCCTGGAGGAAGTTCCTCTGCGGGTGCGCGGCTACGCGGGCGGCAGCGCCCGCACCCCGCTGCGCGGCTGGTACCTGAGGGCCGACGAGACGGTCGGCATCGACACGCAGGGGCGCTACTACATCCTGTCGATGCCGCTGAGCCTGGCGCAGCGCCTGCGCGGGGTCAGGCCCGAGAGCCAGCCAGTGCCGATGACCATCGGTGAGGGCGGGCGCGACGGCGATGTCGTGCCGCTGCGCTTCGCGCTGGACCGCCTGCTGCCGGGCTGGGAGGAACGCTCCCCCGAGCCGCTCGTGTGACTCTCAGCCCCGCTGCCTCGCGTCGGCGTCGGGCTCTACCAGAGGCGGCGCTCCCAGCAAGAGGTGTGCCAGTGACGGCGCTCCTCAAGGCCCCGGTCAGCCCCGAAGAGGGACTCGTTGCTCCAGGCCACCACGTGCGCGGTGCCGGCCGGGATGACGCGGTGGCAACCAGGACAGGTGTAGGGCTTGTCCCCGCCGCGCAGGTGTCGCACGGTGAAGTCGGCGCCGCCAGGGCCGGTCTGGGTGCGCGGCACGGAGGCGAGACGGTCCATGCTCAAGGGGATGTGCCCCTGCCCGTAGGGGCGCTTGGATCTGCGACGTGCCATGCCCCGATCACATCACATCCGGCTGCCGTCCCCAAGCCGAGGGCGGCAGCCGGATGCGAGAGCAGGCCGAGAGCAAACGGGGCGTCGGACGCGGGCGAGCGGCCCGGGCCGGTCTCAGCCCTTGACGGAGCCGGCCATGAGGCCGCCGACGAAGTACTTGCCCAGCAGGATGTAGACCGCCAGGGTCGGCACCGAGGCGATGAGCGCACCGGACATGGAGGCCCCGTAGTCGGCCAGGATCGAGCCGTGGGCCAGGTTGTTCAGCGCCAGCGTCACCGGCCCGGACTGCGCCCCACCGCCGAAGAACAGGGCGAACAGGAAGTCGTTCCAGGCGGAGGTGAACTGCCAGATGAGGACGACGACGAAGCTGGGCACCGAGATCGGCAGGACCACCGAGACGTAGGTGCGCAGCATGCCGGCCCCATCGACCCGGGCGGCCTCAATGAGCTCGTTGGGAATCGTCTCGTAGTAGTTGCGGAAGATGAGCGTCGTGATCGGGATGCCGTAGACGACGTGCATGAGGATCAGCGTGTGGATCCCGAAGCCCAGGTCAGCACTGGTCACCAGACGCATGAGCGGGATCATGACCGCCTGGTAGGGGATGAACATGCCGAACAGGATGAGGGTGAAGACCACGTTGGCCCCGGGGAAACGCCACTTGGACAGGACGAAGCCATTGGCGCTGCCCAGCATCGCGGAGATGATCGAGGAGGGGATGACCAGCGCCAGGGAGCGCAGCAACCCGCCACTGAGCTGGTTCCAGGCGTTGGACCAGTTCTTGGTGACCCAGACCTCGGGCAGGTACCAGGTCCGTGAGGGGTCGGCGTCGGCGGATCCCTTGAAGGAGGTGACCAGCAGGACGTAGACCGGAATGAGGACGAGGACCACCGAGGCCAGCAGCAGGATGAAGCGGACGGTCTGGCCCCAGCCGGGGCGGCGCGGGCTGCGCATCGTGAGTGTCTGTGTCATCGCCGCTCACCTCCTGCCCTTGGCGTCGTGGATGAGGTAGGGGATGACGGCGACAGCGACCAGGACCAGCAGGATCGTGCCGACGGCGGCGGCGTTGGAGTAGTCGTTGTCGGTCATGAAGTTGAACATATCGATGGCCGGGACCTTGGTGGAGTAGGTGCGCTGGTCCGTGATCGACATGATGAGGTCGAAGGACTTCAGGGACATGTGCCCGATGATGATGACGGCGCTCAGGGCGATCGGGGTCAGCTGGGGGAAGATGATCGACTTGTAGAGCTGCCACTCGCTGGCGCCGTCGACCCGGGCCGCCTCGCGCAGGTCATCGGGGATGCCGCGGAAGCCGGCCAGGAAGAGCGCCATGACGTATCCGGCCAGCTGCCACACGGCCGGCAGCGCGATGGCCAGGATGCCCCAGGTGGTGTTCTGGGTCCATGAGTTCTCCAGGAACCTCAGGCCGGTCATCTCGAACAGGCGGTTGAGCCCTGAGGCGCTCTCGCCCTGCGCGGAGTTCAGCAGCCACCGCCACACCACGCCCGAGGCCACGAAGGACACGGCCATGGGGAACAGGAAGATGGAGCGGAAGATCCCCTCCCCCTTGATGGGGCGGTCCAGGAGCCAGGCCCACAGGAAGCCGACCACGAGGGTGCCGGCCAGAAAGGTGACGGTGAACAGGATGAGGTTGATGAAGGAGTGGCGGAAGTCCGGGTTGCCGAACAGGGCCGTGAAGTTGCTCAGCCCGACGACGGTGGTCCCCCTGCGGCCGGAGACCTGGCCGGCGGTGTGCATGTCCAGCAGGGAGGTGTTGATGTTGATACCGATCATCCCGTAGACGAAGACGCCGACGAGGATGATCGAGGGCGAGATGAGCAGGAGGCCCGGGCCCCACTGCCTCCAGTTCGCCCGACGGCGCCGCGCGGGGGCGCTCTTGGTGCTCACAAGGTTCTCCTGATGCGTAGGTGGCGGAAGGAATCCGCCTGTCGTGGTGATGAGCTCCGGCCGGATGATCGGCGAGGGGTCGTCCCGGGGACGGGAGCGGACGCACGGCCCGCCCCGCCCCCGGGGAGCCGGTCAGGAGGCGGCAGCGGCCTTGAGGTCGGCCTGCAGGGCGGCGACGTCGGAGGCACCCTGGGCGAACTTGGTCAGGGCGTCGTTCATCGCGTTGGTGGCCTTCGAAGGAAGGGCCGCGCCGTGAGCGATGGAGGAGACGATCTTGTCCTTGGCGAAGGACTCCATGGCCGAGCGCTGGTACTCGGAGAACTTGCCCTTCTCCTCGTCAGTGAGGTCGGTGCGGGCCGGGATGGAGCCCTTGACCGTGTTGAAGGCGATCTGGCCGTCCTTGGAGGAGATGGTGTTGAGCCAGTTCTTGGCACCGCCGGGGTGCTTGGCGCCGTCGGGAAGGGTGAAGGAGTCGGCCAGGAAGTCGAAGACGCCGTCGGTGCCCGGGACCGGGAAGTAGACGTAGTCCTGGCCGGCCTTCTTCCCGGCAGCGTCGAAGCCGGCCACGGCCCAGTCGCCCATGACGTTGAAGGCGGCCTTGCCGTCCATGATGGGCTTCATGGCGGGCTCCCAGTCCTCGGTGTAGAGGGAGGAGTCGGTGAAGCCCACGATGGTCTTGTAGTGCCCCAGCGCTTTGGTGACCTCGGCGCCGCCCCAGTCGGTCTTACCTGCGAAGAGCCCGTTGTAGGCGTCCACGCCCAGGTCGGCGATGAGGATGGTCTCGAGCAGCTCGAGCTGGGTCCAGGCCATGCCCATGGTGATGGGGGTCAGGCCGGCGGCCTTGACCTTCTCCATGTCGGCGATCCAGGCGTCGACGGTGGTGGCGGGCTTGGTCGGGTCGAGCCCGGCGGCCTTGAGCGCGGGCACCGAGGCCCACACGACGTTGGCCCGGTGGATGTTGGAGGGCACGGAGTAGATCTTGCCGTCGGAGTCCTTGAGGCGGTCCATGAGGGTGGCCGGGAAGGCCTCGTTGAGCTTGAACTCCTCGTAGAGGTTGGACACGTCCAGCAGGTAGCCGGCCTCGATGTGGTCCTTGATCTCGGCGCCGGCGTGGGCCTGGTAGGTGTCCGGCGGATTCTTGGCGGCCAGGTCGGCGGCGAGCTTCTGCTTGGCCTGGCTGCCGGCGCCGCCGGAGACGGCCTTGTTCTCGAACTTCGTCTTGGGGAACTGCTGGTTGAAGACCTTGACCAGGGCATCCAGGCCGAGCTTCTCCGAGCCGGCCGACCACCAGGTGACGACGTCGACCTGGCTGGCGTCCCCCTCACCGGCGGCTCCAGCGGACTTCGAGCCGGAGCTGCCGGAGGTGGCACAGGCGGCCAGGGTGGCGGCGACTGCAGTGGTTCCCAACCCTGCCAGCACAGCGCGGCGGGAGAGATAGTGGGTGGGACGCATGGGACTGCTCCTTAGAAACGACGGTGTCTCATGACCACGGCACCGTTGCCGCGGGCGGGGAGATCAGATGTTGTCTAGTCATCTGAACTCGCCAGGAGAGTAGACCTAAACTGAGCGAAACTCAAACACACATTGCGCAAACAATCATTGTACCGGTCGTGAATGACCGGTCTATACCAGCAGCGGCAATGATTCGTCCGCCGCCCAATCTGCTCCGATGCGTGAAAAAGGGTCCTCGCCGCTCGGATGAGCGGCGAGGACCCGGATGGGAGAGCGGCAGGGCCTTACGGCCCCCCGCACCCCAAGGTGGTCCGTACCAGGAGAGGGTCGGCCCCGGGCGGGCTCTCAGGCCGAGCCCGGGCGCCGAGCCGGAGGGCCCGAAGGACTCAGATGAGCCCCATGGAGGCCACGGTGTTCTTCTCCTCGACGAGCTCGGCCGCCGAGGCATCGATCTTGGCGCGGGAGAAGTCGTCGATCTCGAGACCCTGGACGATCTTCCACTCCCCGTTCTCCGAGGTGCAGGGGAAGGAGGAGATGATGCCCTCGGGCACGCCGTAGGAGCCGTCGGACATGACCGAGGAGGAGGTCCAGGACCCGGAGGTGCCCAGCACCCAGTCGTGCACGTGGTCGATGGCCGCAGAGGCCGCAGAGGCCGCCGAGGAGGCGCCGCGAGCGTCGATGATGGCGGCGCCGCGCTTGGCGACGGTCGGGATGAAGTCGTCCTCGACCCAGGCCCGGTCGGCCAAAATGTCGGTGATGGGCGAGCCCTTGACGGTGGCCTGGGTCAGGTCGGGGTACTGAGTGGAGGAGTGGTTGCCCCAGACGGTGACCTTGTCGATGTCGGTGACGTGGCAGCCGGCCTTGGTCGCCAGCTGGGCCAGGGCGCGGTTGTGGTCCAGACGGGTCATGGCCGTGAAGCGCGAGGAGGGGATGTCGGGGGCGTGCGAGGACGCGATGAGGGCGTTGGTGTTGGCGGGGTTGCCCACGACGAGCACCTTGATGTCCTCGGCGGCACCGGCGTTGAGGGCCTCGCCCTGGGGACCGAAGATGCCGCCGTTGGCGGAGAGCAGGTCGGCGCGCTCCATACCGGCCTTGCGGGGCATGGAGCCGACGAGGAAGGCGATGTTGGCGCCCTCGAAGGCGGCTTTGGCGTCGTCGAAGATGTCGACACTGCCCAGGGTCGGGAAGGCGGAGTCGAACAGCTCCATCGCGGTACCCACAGCGGCCTTGACGGCCGGCGGGATCTCCAGCAGACGGAGGTTGACGCGCTGGTCCGGGCCGAGCAGGGCGCCGGAGGCGATGCGGAACAGCAGGGCGTAGCCGATGTTGCCGGCAGCACCGGTGATGGTGATGTTGACGGGAGCGTTAGCCATCGAGGACTCCTTCGAGACGTGTGTCGTCGCGGGCCGCAGGCGGCAGCCCGGCAGGACAACGCTATGACGTTCGTGCAGGTGAACACACCGATCCACCGTATTTCGTGACTCTCACCACTTCCCGTAGCCATGGAGGTGGGATTCCTCCTGGTAGCCCGTGATTCCAGTGAGATAGTCACCGCCCCTGACAACCTCCCGTCCTGGTCGATACGCTGGAGGCCTCCCCCAGCCCATTTCTCGTTTCCAGGACCGTGATGAGCTCACGCCGATCCCCCGCGCCCATCCTCGCGCCACTGCGCCGCGGCTCCGCGCCCCGCCCCGCGGTCTCCTCGCCGGCCGGGCGTCGCGCAGGCGCCCTCTCCTTCGGTCTGACGCTCCTGGGCGCCCTGGGAGCCGGGTGGTGCCTCATCTGCACCGGACGCGCCCTGGGCGCCCTGCTGAGCTCCTCGCCTGCGGCGGGCCTGCTCGCCCAGGCCCTGGCCGCGGCCGCCGTGAGTGCCACCTGCCAGCTGGTGGCCCAGCGGGTCGCCCGTTTCAGTGCGCTCACCGAGGAGGCGCACCTGCGCCGCCTCACCCTGGCTCACCTGCTGGGGCTGGGCCCGGCACGCGCCGCCGACGTCCGCAGCGGTGCGACCGCCTCCCTGCTGACCGACGGCGCAGAGCGGGTGGCCCTCTACCGGCAGACCTTCCTGGCCCCCACACTGGCGGCCGCTGCGGCTCCCCTGCTGGTGCTCATCGAGCTGGCCGCCTTCGTCGACGTCGTTCCCGCCCTGGTCCTGGCGGCGGCCGTCATCGTGGTCCCGGTCTTCATCGCCTGGTGCCACTCGCGGCTGCGGGCCTCGTCGTCGGACTCCCGACGGGCACGGATGCGTCTGGCCGCCGAATACCTCGACGCGATCCAGGGACTGCGCACTCTCACCCTGGCCCGGGCAGCGGAGCGCACCAGTGCGCGCCTGCGCCTGGAGGGGGAGTCGAACCGACGCGCCGTCATGGGGCTGCTGGCGGGTAACCAGCTCGTCATCCTGCTCACCGACGGTCTGTTCTCGCTCTTCCTCATCACCGTTGCCGCCGGTCTGGCCCTGGTGCGTCTGTCCTCCGGCGCCATCGACATCAGTGACGCCTTGGGGATCGTCCTAACCTCCTACGTGCTCCTCGAGCCGCTGGACCACGTGGGCGCCTTCTTCTACGTGGGCATGGCCGGATTGGCCAACCAGCGCGCCATCCGCAGGATCCTGTCGCGGCCCCTGCCCCGCTCGACCGCTCGTCCAGGGGCCGCGGTCTCCTCGCCGGCTGCCGCTCAGTCCTCCATCGTGCTCGACGACGTCGAGGCCGCCTGGGACGCCGCCCCGGTGCTGGAGGGCGTCGATCTGAGCGTGCGCCGCGGCGAGAGCCTGGCGGTGGTCGGCCCCTCGGGGGCGGGCAAGTCGACGCTCATGGCGGTGCTTGCCGGCGACCTGCTGCCCAACAGCGGATCCGTGCGCGTCGAGGGCACCGAGCTGAGTGCCGCCACGCAGGACGAGGTGCGCTCGGCCTCCGCGCTGGTGGCGCAGACGACCTGGCTGTTCACCGGGACGATCGCCGACAACCTGCGCCTGGCCCAGCCCTACGCGACGCCGTCGCAGATGTGGCAGGCCCTGGAGGTGGCCCGCCTCGACAAGGAGGTGGCGCTCATGCCCGAAGGTCTGGAGACGCAGGTCGGCGAGGCCGGCCTGGGACTGTCTGGCGGTCAGGCCCAGCGCCTGTCCCTGGCCCGCGCCTTCCTGGCCGACCGCCCCGTGCTGCTCCTGGACGAGCCCACCAGCCAGGTGGACCTGGCCAGCGAGGCGGCCATCGTGGAGTCCCTCGAGCAGCTGTCCCAGGGCCGCACGGTCGTCACCATCTCCCATCGCGTCGGGGCGCTGACGGCAGCGGACCGGACGGTGAGGGTTGAGGACGGGGCGGTCCGCGAAGTGGGTGGAGCCGGGACGCCCAAATCCGCCGGCGCGGCGCCCGCTCAGGAAGCCACCGGGGCCGACGGGTCTTCCTCCAAGGCCTCTGACGGGGATCACCAGGAGGAGCGGGCATGATCCGATCGATCCAGTTGAGACGGTCCTCAGCGCCCCGTTCGAGGGCCGCCGGCTCGGGGCGGCGCAGCGGGACCGGCCGAGCCGATTCCTCCACGCAGGCGCCTGTCTCCCGCGCGATGCTGGTGCGCTGGCTGCTTCAGGTCACCCGCCCGGTCCTCTCACCGCTACTGGGCTCCACCCTGTGCCGTATCACTGACATGCTGTGCGGCGTGGCCCTGTTCTCCTTGGGCGCCTACGCCGTGGCCCGGGCAGGTCTGGCGATGACGACGGGTGCACCGGTGCCCGCCATCTGGCCGGTGCTGGCCGTCATGGCGGGGCTGTCCCTGCTCAAGGCGGCCCTGCGCTACGTCGAGCAGTTCCTCGGCCACCTGGTGGCCTTCAAGGCCCTCGAGCTGCTGCGCGGCCAGATCTTCCGCTCCCTCGTTCCCCGCTCCCCCAGGGTCAGTGCGACGTCACGCTCGGGCGACCTGCTGTCGCGGGCCACCAAGGACGTGGACCGGATCGAGGTCTTCTTCGCCCATACCTTCGCTCCAGCAGTCTGCGCCGTCGTCGTACCGATCACGGTGCTCACGCTCATCGGCCTGAAGGTGTCCTGGCTGGTGGCCCTGGCGGCGCTCCCCTGCGTGTTGCTCCAGCTGCTCATCGTGCCCCGCCTGGGGTTCGCCGCCTCAGTGGATGCCTCCCGCTCGGTCTCGGCGGCGCGGGCGGATCTCACCCAGCACGTGACCGACACCGTTCAGGGCATGAGCGAAGTCGTCGGCTACGGGCGCAGCCAGGAGCGTCTCGATGAGATGGCCAGGATCGACGCCGAGATCGCCGGTGCTGCACGGCCAACCGGGCAGTGGGCCGCCGTGAGGCGAGGCCTCAACCAGCTGGCGGGTCTGAGCGCGCCGATCGCCGTCGTTGCCGCGGGTGCGACACTGCCGGCGACCGGCTCGGGCACAGGCATCCCCCTCCTGGCGGCCGCGGCCGCTGCGGTGCTGCGGCTGTCTGAGACCATCCGCGGCGTCGAGGAGCTCTCGAGCGCGCTCAATGCCTCCTTCGCCTCGGCTGAGAGAGTGTGGGAGGTCGTCAACGCCCCGGTGGAGGTGCGCGACGGCGTTGAGGAGCTGACCCCCGGCATCTCCCACGAGGTCCTGTGGCAGGACGTCACCTACTCCTACCCCAGCACCGCCACGCAGGCCGTCCACGGCGCCAGCATCAGGGCCAGAGCCGGACGGTGGACCTGCATCGTGGGGGCCTCCGGATCGGGGAAGTCCACACTGGCCCAGCTGGCGGTGCGCTTCGATGAGCCGGACTCGGGCCGCATCCTCATCGACGGCCAGGACGTGAGCGATCTACGTGGTGTCAGCCTCTACCAGGAGATCGGCCTGGTGGATCAGCGGGTTCACCTCATGCGGGCCACCATTGCGGACAACGTGCGCCTGGCGGCGCCCTCGGCCACGGACGCCCAGGTGCGCCGGGCGTGCCGAGCGGCCTGCATCGACGAGGACATCGAGGCCCTCGAGGACGGTTACGACACCCTCGTGGGTGAGCGAGGCCAGTCCCTGTCCGGGGGCCAGCGCCAGCGCCTGGCACTGGCCCGCGCACTCCTGGCCCGTCCCGGGGTGCTCATCCTCGATGAGTTCACCTCGCACCTGGATCCTGACCTGGATGAGCGGGTGCGCATCGGAGTACGCACCTATCTTCCGCAGGCGACGATCATCGAGATCACTCACCGCTTGCAGTGGTCCGAGCAGGCCGACCACGTCGTCGTGATGGATGCGGGGACGATCGTGCAGACGGGGCCGCCGGCCAAGCTCCTGGACGAGCCCGGACCGCTGCGCACACTGATCGGCCGAGGTCGCTGAGAGCGCAGCAGCGCAAGAGGATTCCCCTGAACTGGGGCTGACACACTGATCGGGCGCCGGGAGTCGATTGACTCCCGGCGCCCGATCAGTGTGTCGCGATGTACTGGCTCTACTCGCCCGAGCGGGTGGCCGCGGCCGAGGCCTCGAGCTCCTCGGGGCTGACGACCCCCTCGACGCTGACCGCGTGGAGGTAGGCCATCCCGTCGAAGGAGAGCTCGCGAACGTTCTCCGGGTCGCCCTCGTCGTTGACGGAGCCGCCGGCCATGCGGTCCACGATGATGGCGATGGCGCCGTCACCGGTGACGTTCGTGGCCGTGCCGAAGGAGTCCAGGGCGATGTAGGTGGCGACCATGAGGTCCACCTGCTGCTTGTCAAAGCCGAGCATGGAGGACAGCAGACCGGCGGCAGCCACGATAGCGCCTCCGGGGACACCCGGTGCGGCCACCATCGTGATGCCGAGCATGAAGATGAAGCCGATCCACTGGG
>ERZ772932.103-NODE-103-length-49545-cov-8.264680_pt1 | contig 49545 bp, 46 predicted proteins | sample MGYA00511684_ERZ772932 | MGnify/ENA primary metagenome ERZ772932 (study PRJEB29015, sample SAMEA2738078) | human oral metagenome | biome: human oral; feature: human-associated habitat; material: saliva | place: China | collected 2210 ...
AACATTTATAAAGAGTGGATAGATCAGATATCGTTCGATTTGCCGTCAGATAGTCATTCCATAGAGAAATATTATTTATACGCAGACCACCTTGAAATTGTCTACCATAATCCTTGTAGGAATACATCTGAACAGAACGTCGATGCCCATTCCTTTTAACATTTGAGCTATTACAGAAGATACTTTTTTTTTATTCATAGGTTTTCAAATGCAGCAAAGGTAGTAAATAAAAGAATTCCGAGAGGTTTCAGCCTACCAAATGTCCATTACGCCGTTTTTTATAATCTTTTTACTATTAGAATACTTGTGTTTAAAATAATGTAATGGGCACTTGATAGGCTGATATAATCCGTCTATCAAAATGTTTTGCGGTAAGTTTTACTATGTATCATAGTTCTTGGTATACACTTCGGATTATTATTATGATTTTATTAAGTAATTTTCTCTGGAAGCTAATGCCAAGTGTAGGCAGTTCTTTTCCTCTTCTATTATAAGTCCTATGTAGTTAGATGTAAAAAGCTAAAAACTAAAAGTCCAATGATGCACATGGTCTTAAATTATATTTAGTAGCCTAAATATAATTTTATAGGGTTTTCCCCATACGAAGTAGGGGAATGTCTTTGGCGATATGTGAAATTGTGCTTACTTTTGTAACTATAAAATAAAAGGAAGTATGAAGAATTTATTTGTTCTCCCTATTTTCACAGTCATCTTTTTGAGTAGTTGTGGAACTTATACAGGCTCTGGAGCCATTACTGGTGGCTCATTAGGTAGTGTCTTGGGTAGTGCTATTGGTGGTATTGCTGGAGGGGGACGTGGCTCTAATATTGGTACTATTGTCGGAATGGCAGGTGGTGCTATGGTTGGTGCGACAATAGGTGCAAAAGCTGATAAGCATAATAAGAGCTCTATGGTGGATAATGTTTATAATTCTCAGAATAATAGTTACATTGATACTTGTGATTCTCTTCAGGATAGGAGTGTTACCCCATCAGATACAGTAGAACACAATGTGGTTTTGGACTATAGAAGTACTCCTTATATTGAAATCACGAATGCTTATTTTTCTGATAACAATCATGATGGTGTTTTATCCCGTAATGAGGAAGGTAAGCTCATTTTTGATATTACTAATTATGGCACTGTAGCTGTAAATAACATACAACCAGCCGTAGTGATGATAGCAGATGAACAAGATATCCAGATTAGTCCCTCCATTAATGTTGTGACTATTGCTTCAGGTAAGACAATCGCTATACAGCTACCATAAAAGCTGGTAATAAGCTAACAAATGGCAGTGCTACTTTTGCGTTGACAGTTCTTCAGGGTAAAAGAAGTATCTGTAAAGTTAATAAATTAGAGATAACGACAAGAAAATAAGTTGATAAATAAATTAATTAAGGCTATAATTGTACTAACTAATAATTAATCTTTGTTTGACACCAGTAGGGACAGATTTTTATATCTGTCCCTATTTTGTTTTGGTATCTTTCTTTAGAATTTTATTCTAGTAGTAGTTTAGTTGTTTTTTTGTCTATAATAAATAAAAGTATCTTTCAAGATTTCTTTAAAATAAAAGGAGTAGGAGATTTCCATTGTCCTAAATTAATATTTTATTGGACTAATGAAAATCTCCTACTCCTTTTATTTTAATATTTTCTTTTTAACAGTTTTATTCGAAAAATCCTGTTACACCATCTTTAATGCGTTTAAAGAAATTGGTCCAGCTACTACTTGCTCCATTTTTTTTGTTAGATGGTTGTGTTGTTTGTTTATTTTGCTGTGTAGTTGACTTACTCTGTTGGGATTGTCGTGTCGCTTGATTCGTAGTCTTTGATGTCTGTCGTGCAGATTGTGTAGTATTAACCCTACGTGCCTCACTATTTCCTCCTTTATCTGTTTGTTGTGCTGCTTGTCGGCGATTAAGATATGTATCTACCTTGCGTTCAATTTCCTTAGGCTTGTCTTCTTCAACCTTCTCCCATTCTGGAATGAACTCATAACATACTCCAGCAGTACCATATTCAACTTCTGGAACTTCTATACCTTTTGATTCTGTAGCATAAGGAATCTCTGTTTCTTTTGGTACAACTTCTACCTTTACATAAGCGACACCACTTGCTAATGTACCTAGCTCCCGTGCAGCTGCATATGATAAGTCTACTACTCGTCCGCGTACGAATGGTCCGCGGTCAGTTACTCTAACAATGACCGATCTACCGTTTCTTGGATTCGTTACCTTTAAACGTGTCCCAAATGGGAGTGTACGATGTGCACAAGTGAAACCATTACGGTCATACCGTTCGCCGTTACTCATCCGACGACCGTGTAGTCCGTTGCTGTAATAAGAAGCTTTACCACCCGACTGTGCTTGTACCGTCAGTGTAAAGAAACTGAATAGCAAAAAAAACGCTATCAGGAGAAGTCTGATTTTATACATAATAATCTATTTATAACCAGTCTTCCCCTGATAGGTTTATCCTCTCCCAGTTACAAGAAACTAGGAGAGGAGAGAATAACTGGTATTGTTTAAATGACGCCCTGGTCAAGCATAGCTTTCGCTACCTTCATGAAACCAGCAATATTAGCGCCCTTCACATAATCAACATATCCATCGTTCTGCTTGCCATACTTCACGCACTGCTCGTGTATAGAGCTCATGATGTAATGCAGCTTCTGGTCAACTTCCTCTGGACTCCATGAGAGACGGAGTGAGTTCTGTGACATTTCGAGACCTGATGTGGCAACACCACCGGCATTAACAGCCTTACCTGGTGCAAAGAGTTGTTTAGCTGCTGTGAACTTCTCTGCAGCTTCTGCTGTACAACCCATGTTTGAAACTTCAGCAACGCACAAAGGTTTGCATGCCAAAATCTTGTCTGCATCCTCACCGTTAAGCTCGTTCTGTGTAGCACATGGCAAGTAGATGTCTGCCTTCTGTTCCCATGGCTTCTGTCCTTTGAAGAACTTAGAACCTGGATATTTCTCTGCGTAAGGCTCACAAACGTCGTTACCGCTGTTGCGAAGTTCGAGCATGTACTCAATCTTCTCACCGCTAATACCTTCTGGATCATAGATATATCCGTCAGGACCACTCAGTGTGATAACCTTAGCACCTAATTCTGTAGCCTTCTTTGCTGCACCCCATGCAACGTTTCCAAAGCCTGACAATGCAACAGTTTTGCCTTTAATGTCAAGTCCGTGGGTCTCCATCATCTGGTGAACAAAGTAGAGTGCACCATAACCAGTAGCCTCAGGGCGGAGGATTGAGCCACCCCATTCTCTGCCCTTACCTGTGAGCATACCTTGGAACTGGTGTGTTAGCTTACGATACTGACCAAAGAGATAACCAATTTCTCTACCGCCAACACCAATATCACCTGCAGGAACATCCTCATCAGGACCAATGTGACGATACAACTCGTTCATGAATGACTGGCAGAAACGCATGATTTCTGCATCACTCTTACCGCGTGGAGAGAAGTCAGAACCACCTTTACCACCACCCATAGGCAATGTGGTGAGTGCATTTTTGAATGTCTGCTCGAATCCGAGGAACTTCAGAATGCTGAGGTTTACTGATGCGTGGAAACGCAAACCACCCTTGTAAGGCCCAATAGCACCATTGAACTGTACACGGTAACCAATGTTTACCTGCACTTTACCCTTATCATCCACCCATGGTACACGGAATGTGATGATACGTTCTGGCTCAACGATACGCTCGATGATGCTTGCGTTTTCAAACTCTGGGTGCTGGTTGTAAACATCCTTTACAGATATCAACACTTCGCGCACTGCCTGTAAATACTCAGACTCACCTGGATGCTTCTGCTCCAGTGCTTGCATGATTTTTTCGACTTCCATAGTAAATTGACTTTTATTTGTTTATGTTAGTTAGTATCATTCGGTTAGAATGGTACGGCAAATGTATCCAAAAATTGTCAGACCTCCAAAAGAAAATTGCAAAATCTTCTAAAGAATAGTTTTATTATGAAAGTTCCCATGCTAACGAAAGGTAATCACGTGTATGCAAAATAATAAAAAAAATCTCATTTTAGCAACCAAAAGCTATGTTGACTTGTATTTATTTCGTATTTTTGTCCAAAATTAAGTTTCTACCAATGAGTGATCAAATTCCTGCACAGTGGAGTAATTTCTACCTAAAAGATGTTAGCTTCGTTAATTTGATGATGCGTCGTATCTACAATGTTCTTATTGTGGCTAATCCTTATGATGCTTTCATTTTAGAGGATGATGGACGTGTTGAAGAGAAAATTTATAATGAGTACATGGAGCTAGGGTTACGTTATCCGCCTACCTTTACGCAGGTTTCGACAACAGAAGAGGCTGCAAAGATACTTAATACGGTTGACATAGACCTTGTTATCTGTATGCCAGGTAATGCTGATAATGATGCTTTCGATGTAGCTCGAGCTGTAAAAGCTGATTTTCCTGATATACATTGTGTTGTTTTGACGCCTTTCTCTCATGGCATTACGAAGCGTATCCAACACGAAGATCTGAGTATCTTCGATTATGTTTTCTGCTGGTTGGGAAACACGAACCTTATTCTTTCCATTATTAAACTAATGGAGGATAAGATGAATATAGATAATGATATTGAGGAAGCAGGGGTACAGATGATACTTCTAGTGGAAGACTCCATTCGTTTTTATTCATCCATTCTACCTAATTTATATAGTTATATCCTCACTCAAAGTCAGAATTTTGCAACAGAAGCACTGACTCGTCACGATGCTTCATTGCGTCAACGTGGTCGTCCTAAGGTCGTTCTTGCCCGTACTTATGAGGAGGCATGGGCCATTTATCAGCGTTATAAGGACAACTGTTTGGGTGTAATTTCTGATGCACGCTTCCCTATAGATAATGTGAAGGATGATGCTTTAATAGCTGCAGGGCATCAAGTGAATATCACTAAGGATGCCGAAGCTGGTCTGAAACTACTCCGTGCAATCCGTGCCACAGATGAATATGTCCCGCTTATCATGGAAAGTTCTGAGAGTGAGAACCGTGAGAAGGCTGAAGCAGAGGGCTTCCGCTTCGTGGATAAGAACTCAAAGAAGATGAATGTGGACCTCCGGCACCTGCTAGAAGAGCATATGGGATTTGGTGACTTCATCTTTCGTAATCCTAAAACGCATGAAGAAGTCATGCGTGTACGTAATCTTAAGGACCTTCAAGATAATATCTTTAAGATTCCCCGCGACTCTATGCTCTATCACATCTCACGCAATCATGTCAGTCGTTGGCTATCTGCACGTGCCATTTTCCCTGTATCTTCCTTCTTGAAGGATATTACTTGGCATAAGTTACAGGATGTTGATGTGCACAGACAGATTATTTTTGATGCGATTGTAGCTTATCGTCGAATGCGTAATGAGGGTGTTGTAGCCGTTTTCGACCGCTATAAGTTCGACCGCTATGCACACTTTGCGCGTATTGGCGACGGTTCTTTGGGTGGGAAAGGACGTGGTTTGGCTTTCCTTGATAACGTTATCAAGCGTCATCCAGACTTCAATGGCTTCACCAATGCCACTGTTCAAATTCCAAAGACTGTTGTTCTCTGTACGGATGTGTTTGATAGTTTCATGGAGCAGAACAATCTTTATCAGATAGCATTAAGTGATGCCAGTGACGATGAGATACTCCATGCCTTTCTTCTGGCACAGTTACCTGATACTTTTATTGGCGATTTCTTTGCTTTCTTTGAGGCGACGCACTCTCCAATAGCTATTCGTTCCAGTTCATTATTGGAAGATAGCCATTACCAACCATTTGCAGGAATATATTCTACTTATATGATTCCATATCTAGAAGATAAGTATGAAATGCTCAGAATGTTGGCTTGTGCTATTAAGGCTGTTTATGCTTCTGTTTATTATCATGACTCAAAGGCTTACATGACAGCAACAAGTAATGTCATAGATCAGGAGAAAATGGCAGTAATCCTGCAGCAAGTAGTAGGTAAAGAGTATGGAGATCATTTCTATCCAAATATCTCTGGTGTTTTACGATCACTGAATTATTATCCTATAGGGGAGGAACAAGCCGAAGAAGGCATTGTTTCTTTGGCATTGGGATTAGGAAAATATATCGTAGATGGGGGACAGACACTACGTGTATCGCCCTTCCATCCACGCCAAGTCTTACAGATGAGTGAGATGGACATTGCTTTACGTGAGACACAAACCCAATTCTATGCACTTGACATGAAGCATGTGGGAGAGGATTTCAGGGTTGATGATGGCTTTAATATTCTAAAACTGAAAGTAAAGGATGCTGAGACAGATAACAGTCTACACTTTATAGCCTCTACTTATCTTCCTAACGACCAGACAATCTATGATGGAATCTATGATGGTGGACGGAAGATTATCTCTTTTTGCGGTGTCTTGCAGCAGGATGTTTTCCCATTACCAGAATTGCTACAGATGGCTATGCGTTATGGTGCTGATGCCATGCGTCGTCCTGTAGAGATAGAGTTTGCTGTCAATTTGAATACCGACCGAACAGGGGAACTGTATCTTCTTCAGATTCGTCCGATAGTTGATTCAAAACAGATGTTGGATGAAGACCTGGAAAAGATTCCTGATAGCCAGTGTCTACTACGTAGTTATAACTCTTTAGGACATGGTATTTCGGATGATGTAACGGATGTAGTCTATGTGAAGACTGATACTTCTTTCACGGCAAAGAACAATCCTGCAATTGCGGATGAAATTGAACAAATCAATCGAAAGTTCCTTGCTGAAGATAAAAATTATATTCTCATAGGACCTGGTCGATGGGGATCAAGTGATCCTTGGCTTGGTATTCCTGTTAAATGGCCGCATATTTCTGCTGCACGTATTATTGTGGAAGAAGGGTTGGAACACTATCGTGTAGATCCCAGTCAAGGAACCCACTTCTTCCAGAACCTAACTTCTTTCGGTGTAGGCTACTTCACTATCAATCCATATAAAGAGGATGGTGTCTATCAGCGAAGTATCCTTGATGCTTTACCAGCAGTGGAAGAGACGAAGTGGGTACGCCATGTCCGTTTCCCTAAACCATTGAAGATTATGATGGATGGAAAGAAGCAAGAAGGGGTAGTGGTGTGTCCTCAAGAGTAAAAGAGAGTGTGAAAGAGTGAAAAGGACCAATACGGCAGACATTATGTGTGTTATTGTTCAGTTGTTTCTTCATCATATTCTGTTGTCATAGATACTTTATTATATAAGGTGTAGTGATAGGGAAGCATCTATTATCTTATTTCCTATTTATGTGTGGCAGCCTAGCACTACTGGTGTGGCAGCCTAGCACCAATGGAGTTGTTGGTAAGCACCAATGGTGCTGATGGCTTAGCACATCGCAGAATGTTGTTAATGTGAGTACAATCTATAGTTAAAAGGATAATTAATCACCAATGGTAATCAAGCTCAGTTTGATCATTGGAAGATGTTTTGTAGGAAAGTGAAACGTCGTTACAAGTGTCTGTTAAATAGCTTTCGTATTCTTTTTATTCTTTCAATCTCTCCCTTTTTGTACAAGTTCCTCCTATTTTTATAGGGTATAATAGGTGCTTAAACAATTTCAAGACTATAATGTTGGTAATCACGAACGATAGTGTATAGGAATTTCTCGTCAGTTGTAGTGACATTTGAGATAGAGAGTACGGAACGAACCTTAGCTGCGAGTGATGTGATTCGCCGTTCACGGTCCGTACTGTCGTCAACGTTAAGCGTACGTTGGATAACATCAACCTGATTTAATGATAAGTTTTCAGCTTGTGGATAAACTGGTTTGTAGTGACGATCAAGGTAAGAGAACTCATCAAGAGACACCTGAATCTTCCGATAATCGTTCAGTCGGATAACCATTGTGCCTGCTGCGAGGTCACCCAATCGTTGCGAGTTTTTAGTCAAGAGGATGACAAGTGCACCAATGAAGGAGAATCCCATGTCTATGATTTGTAGTAACCAACGCATAAAGAAGTCTCCAATACTGGGTGAAGTACCATCTTTCTTTACTACTCGAATCTTCATAGCCATCTTTCCAAGGCTTTGTCCATGATTGAATAGTTCCATTAGGAAAGAGTAAAAGATGGCAGGCAGATAGATACATAAAATGAAAAATACTTGCGAATTGAGCATGCTGACATTCATTTCTATTATCAGCAGAGAGACACCTATTAAGTAAACTCCAACGATAAAAATGTCTATCATCTGTGCAAGAATGCGTTCTCCTATGCTGGCAGGTGACTGACTAATTTGTACGTATTGTCCTGTGACGATATTGGCTTCAGGCATTTTCTTTCTAATAAAATGTTGATTCAGTTGCAAATGTAAGAAAAAAACTCTACTTTTGTTTCCAAATTATTAAATAATGTGTATTACCCTGTGCTGACCTATGAAGGAGATACTCTTCATAAGAAACAATATTGATAAGTGGAGGAGCGTAGAGGAGTTGATAGATAATGTCAACTTTGAGATGCCTGACCGTCTGGCAGAGGCTTATACAGACCTTACTGCAGACTTGGCTTTTGCACAAACACATTATCCTCATTCACGTATTGCAATCTATCTAAACAACCTTTCTTCCTCTCTTCATAATGAACTCTATCGTAACAAACGAGAGAAGTGGAGTCGGGTCTTGACTTTTTGGACACAGGAAGTCCCTGATGTGATGTGGAAAGAGCGTCGCTTATTACTCATTTCTTTCCTTATTTTCATGGTAAGCGTTTTGATAGGTGTACTCTCAACATTAGGTGATGCTTCCTTTCCACGTCTTATCCTTGGTGATGGATATATGGATATGACACTTGAGAATATAGCCAAAGGGAAGCCGATGGGTGTTTATGGGAGTGAAGAAGAGAGTGTGATGTTTCTTGGAATAACCTTGAATAACATCATGGTATCATTTAATATCTTTGTATCTGGTGTGTTGACAAGCTTCATGCCAGGCTATCAGCTATTCCAAAACGGGATTATGGTAGGGTGTTTTGATACCTTCTTTTACCAGCATGGACTTTTGGGTGAGAGCTTGTTGGCTACAATGTTACATGGTACATTAGAGCTATCTGCTATCGTAGTAGCAGGTGCTGCAGGCTTGGCAATGGGTAACGGTTGGTTGTTCCCAGGGACATACTCTCGTATTGTCAGCTTCCAGAGAGGAGCAAAGAGAGGTATGAAGATCGTTGTGGGTACTGTTCCTCTCTTTGTTTTGGCAGGGTTTATTGAGAGCTTTATTACTCGTCACACCGAAATCAATGATTTTGTGCGGCTTACAGTTATCCTTTTATCCCTTTGTTTCGTAATATTTTATTTTATATATTTACCTTATAAACGTAATCATTATAAGCATGCAAGTAGAAAAACCTAAGATTGAACTGTATCAGAACCGTAGTTTTGGTCAGAAACTAAGTGCCACTTTTGATTTCCTTCGTGAGAACTATAAGTTATGGTTGAAGGCATGTTTCTATCTGATCCTCCCTTTGTGCCTTGTTCAGGCATTCTCTTTTGAGACGATGTTTAGTACCCTGATGCCCTTTTATACGGATGCTCTTGGAGGGATGGGTGGCTTTACTCCTTCAGAAGGCTTACTTGTTCGCCTGGGACTTTCTTATTTTGGATACTTTGTATGTGTCTCTGTCGGTTCGTTTCTGTTGTCATCTATTTGTTATGCAATGATGAAATATTATCGAACGAGTCCTACTCGTTTGCATAATACTACGATGAAAGACTTGAAACCGCTCATCATTCAGAGTATGAAGCGTGCTTTCCTTCTTGGCTTATTGCTTGTTGGTGGTTGGTTTCTTATACTTATTATTGTTGTAATCTTTTCTGCAATGACCAGTTTATATGCTTTATTTGTTATTCTGGTCTTAGCAACTGTTGTCTTTATCATACCTTTATCCATGGCTATGCCAGTGTATATCTTTGAAGATGACGAGAGCGCTTGGGGAGCAGTACGTCGTTCAATATCCCTTGGTTTCCATTCTTTTTGGTCATTATTAGGTTTGATGATAGTTGTAGGCTTGCTTGCAAACGTTCTTCAGACAGTAACAACCCTGCCATGGTATATCAGCTTCCTTGTTCAGGTAGTGCTGACTTCATCTGACGCGGGACAGGATACTTTCGTCAATTCTCCGATCTATAATTTTGTAGGATACCTACTTTCAGTCTTCATGAACTTTGGAATGTATTTGACGATGTCTTTGTCAACTATAGCTTTGGCTTATCATTACGGCAGTGTTGCAGAAGAAGTTGATGGCCTTTCTGTAGTAGATGACATAGAGAACTTCGAACAGTTGGCGGAAGAAGACAGTGATATAGACAATTTCGATAAGCTTTAAACGAGCATTATGCTACAGTCTTTAACGGATACACTCACCTGCGATTCATCGTTACTTCACCAGTATCGTTCTGATGAGGCTTATGATTATGCACGGGAACTACATGCTCCAGACATGAATCTGTGGGAATGGTTGATGCAAAAGATTGGTGAGTTGCTAAATGATATCTTTAGTATTAATGATAAAGGTGATATCCGTATTATTATATATATAGGTCTGTCGCTTGTCTTTATAGGTATTATAGCCTTTCTTATGTATCGTTTTCAGCCCAGACTGTTCAGTCGTTCAGGAAGATTAAAGGAGCAGAATATCGATGAAGATAATATATATGGTGTAGATTTTGGGAAGGAATACGCCAAAGCTATGGGGCAAAAGGACTATTATAAGGCTGTTCGTATAGTTTACCTACGTACCCTTCGTTGGTTATCAGATAACAAAAAGATCAGTTGGGAGCTTTATAAAACACCGACACAATATACTCGCGAGTTTCTTTCTACCGACTTTCAGCATATGACCCATTGTTTTATGCGCATAAGATATGGTAATTATACAGCCACAGAAGGCTTGGTTATGCAGATGGAAGCTTTGGAAAGTGAGATGAAGAAAGGAGGAACGGTATGAATAAGCGATTCTTATTCTTCATAGGACTCTTCCTTTTGTTGGTCTTTCTCTTGGAGTGGAGTGCACCAAGTAAGTTCGTTTGGAAGCCAACCTTCAGTCATACTGACGAACAACCTTTTGGGTGTTCCGTGTTTGATACGCTCTTACAGAAATCAATACCTGCTGGATATCAGGTAACGAGGAAGACCTTTCCTCAATTGGAAAGGGAAGGATATGACAAGAAACCCCATGCATTCCTAGTACAAACAGTTGATTTCTCTCCAACAACTACCGACTTACAGGCCATAAAGAAACTGCTGAAAGGAGGAAGTAAGGTGCTGATAGCAACGTCTAGTATGGACTGTGACAGTCTGAGTAAGGGAATATATGTGACGATTACTGGGTCGTCTGGCTTTTCTCCTCAGTGGGTTCAAGCTTCAATTGAGAATCATGATATTCCTTTTGACACTTTAGAATGGTGTGACCAAACGCCTTATCCTGCCGGAACCTATGCAGTTTATTCTGCTATAACTGGTCAAAACGTGAGTGTAAATGGTAAGATTCAATGTGATACGTTGGTCAAATGCTGGGTAGAAGATGAGGATGATGATAGTCTTGGAGGCTATTGGCAGTCTCGACTTGTCAGTATGAAGTATGGAAAGGGTGAGTTGTTCTTGTCCTGCGAACCGCTCTTACTTACGAATTATGGTATATTGGATTCACAAATCAATGGCTTGATATTCCGAATAATGTCACAGTTTCGTGGTCTTCCTGTGGTCCGTGTTGAAGGATATATGCCGAAATCAGACGAACAAGCAAGTAGTCCGTTTCGCTTTTTCTTCCAACATAGAGCCCTGCGTTGGGCTATTTATCTGGCATTATTGGGCTTACTTCTCTTCTGTGTATTCTATGCTCGTCGCCGGCAGCGTGTCATTCCTGTGGTGAAAGTACCAGATAACAAGTCACTTGAATTCGTTCGTCTTATCGGAACACTCTATCATCAGAGGCATGTCAATAGAGATTTGTTGCAGAAGAAGTATGATTATTTCTGTGAAACCTTACGCCGTCAGCTGATGATAGATATAGAAGATCTGGCATCAAATGCAGATGTTGTTCGTCAGATAGCACAACATACGGGATTAGAAACGGCAGAAGTTCAGGCGATAATCGATCGTATCAACCGTTATCTTGGTACTCAAGATGAATTAACTGACGCTATGCTTCGGCAAGCAATTGATAATATGGATAAGATAATAAACAACCTCTAACCATTATGGATGAGACATTAAATAATAATATTGAGGAGAACTCACAGGAAAGAACTGACCTGGCAGAGTTCAGTGAGAAAGTTTCACAGATAAAGAGAGAGATAAGTAGAGTCGTAGTAGGGCAGCATGAGGCTATCGACTTGCTACTTACGGCTATTCTTGCAGATGGTCATGTCCTGATAGAAGGGGTGCCCGGAGTTGCGAAGACGCTCCTTGCACGTCTGATGTCACGATTGATTGATGCGCGTTTCAGCCGTATTCAGTTCACTCCCGACCTCATGCCGAGTGATGTTCTGGGTACTACCGTCTTCAATATGAAGTCCTCTGAGTTCGAATTCCATAAAGGTCCTGTCTTTTCCGACCTTGTGTTAGTGGATGAAATCAACCGTTCTCCGGCAAAGACACAGGCTGCTTTGTTCGAGGTTATGGAGGAGAGACAGGTGACAATTGATGGTTCAACGCACCGTATGGGAAGTATTTATACCATCATTGCTACACAGAATCCAGTGGAACAGGAGGGTACTTACCGTTTGCCAGAGGCTCAACTCGACCGTTTTCTCTTTAAGATTCACATGGGATATCCTTCCGTTGATGAAGAAGTGGATATCCTCAAGCGTCATCAGGACAATGTAAAACTGACAAAACTGGAGGAGATTAAGCCTGTTCTAAGCATTGATGAGCTGCTGAAGATGCGTGAGAAACTGCAGAGTGTATATGTTGAAGAGAGCCTTTTGCGCTATATTGCAACCATAATCCAGCAGACTCGGACCTCAAAAGCTGTATATCTTGGAGCCAGTCCACGTGCTGCTGTTGCCATGCTTAATGCTTCAAAGGCTTCAGCATTACTGAATGGACGCGACTTTGTGACGCCTGAAGACATCAAGTTTGTTACTCCAAGCATCTTACAACACCGCTTGATTCTTACTGCGGAGGCTGAAATGGAAGGCTATACTGCACTGAAGGTTGCGCAAAAGTTGATAGACAAGGTTGAAGTTCCTAAGTAGTAATTCTGTGAGTTAGAGGAGTTGAAAGGCTTAGAGCTATTAGAGCCAATAGCGGAATTGTCCCTATATAATGGTTAAAGCCAAGAGTGGGATTCCCTAAGATGTACCGAATAAATGTATAAGGTTTGGCTTCTCTAACCGCTTTAACTATCTTCGTTCCTTTAACTTCCTTTACTTCTGTAACGTCATAAACTCCTTTAATTCCCTAAAAATGTATCTTACCCGAAGGTTTTATCTGCTATTCACATGCCTGACACTGCTTACAGGGTTGGGTTATGCCTATCCACTGTTGTTTGCTATGGCAAGGATTCTTCTGGCAATCTTTGTCCTTGTTATCGTTGTGGATGCGGCTTTGCTTTATCATCAACGGGGATTAAAGGCTGAAAGAAAGTGTGCCGATCGTTTCTCCAATGGTGATGAAAACCGTGTGAGAATACGTTTGGAAAGCAATTATCCTTTTAAAGTATGGCTGACAATCATTGATGAAGCACCCGAAATCTTCCAACAAAGGGATATAAACTACAGGTCTTACCTTAAGGCAAAGGGGAGTAGGACCATCAGTTATGTGCTTGTTCCGGTGCAACGTGGGGTGTATTCGTTCGGTAAGATACGTTGTTTTGTTCGTACAGCAATAGGTCTTGTGGAGCGAAGATACACTTTGGGCGAGGCGAAGGATGTGAAGGTTTATCCGTCTTACATGATGTTGAACCGTTACGAATTGCTTGCTATGAGCAATAACCTGACGGAGATGGGGATAAAACGGATAAGACGTGTGGGCAATAACACGGAGTTTGAGCAGATAAAGGAATATGTTAAAGGTGACGATTATCGCATGATAAACTGGAAGGCAAGTGCCCGACGCCATCAGTTGATGGTGAATGTTTATCGTGATGAGCGCTCCCAACAGATCTTTTCGGTTATTGATAAGGGGCGTGTCATGCAGCAATCCTTCCGTGGAATGACGCTTCTTGACTACAGTATCAATGCTGCTTTGGTGCTGTCTTACGTTGCTATGCACAGAGAAGACAAGGCGGGGCTTATTACTTTTGCTGATAATATGGATACGTTCATTGCTCCTTCCCGTCAGAGTGGGCAGATGGAACGGCTCTTGGAGGCGCTCTATTCACAGGAAACGAAGTTCTCTGAGACTGATTTCAGCAGTCTTTGTGCCAATGTTCATAAGCAGGTCAGCAAGCGAAGTCTGCTGATTGTCTATACGAATTTCTCTGGAATGACGGCGCTCAACAGGCAGCTTTCTTACTTGAGGTTGCTCAATCAGTGGCACAGAGTGCTGGTTGTTTTCTTCGAAGATACGGAGTTGTCAGACTATATCCACTCTCCGAAGACCTCAACCGAGGATTATTACCAGCACGTAATAGCTGAGAAGTTTGCCTATGAGAAGCGACTTATTGTTTCAACTCTTCGTCAGAATGGTATTCTGAGTTTGTTGACTACGCCTGAGAATCTTAGTGTTGACGTCATCAATAAGTATCTTGAGATGAAGCAACAGCAGATTATTACTTGATAAATCTCTGTTGTTTGTAAATCTTTTTCTCGTCCGTTTTCTTCTCTTACAAGGATGTCCCAGTAAGGTATGTCTATGGGTTAGAGGGCGTTTAAAGGATAGAAAAAAGCAGGAAAATGCCCCTTTTGTAATTCGTTGGTTATTAGTTTGTTATGAAATCAATAATCCTTTGCGAAAAAAAGTATATACTTTTCGGCTAAAAAGTATATACTTTTTGGGCAAAAAGTCTATACTTTTTTGTGAGAACGTATATACGTTTTTATGAAAACGGAGATTCTTTTTTGTCAGAACCTCTATACGATAAGAAAAAAAAGTATATCCTTTCTGTAGAAAAGTAATATATTTTCAAGTTCTAAGGGCTGCCTTTCGGCACTGTTGTGTATGCTCTTTCGCAGAACACCTGCAGCTGTGTTACCTTTGTTTATCCCGTTACTTTTTCGTAAATTTGCGCCTATGAATAAAGAATTGACCAAATTTTACGAGCAGAAAGCAAGTGAGTTGCGCATCTCTGTAAGCCACTTGCGCCAGAAAAGTAGGGGCTTTGTAGCGGCAGAAGTGGGTACGTTCCTCGTCGCAATAGGCTTCGTAGTGTTCTATACCTTATCAAGTAATGCCGCATGGTTGCTGTTGTTTGCAGCGTTATCAGTGGTTCTCTATCTTTATATACGCCATCTTGACGTTAAGAACGACCGTCTCATACGTGCGGATGAGGCGTTGTTGATGGTCTATGAGCAGGAACTTGATTATCAGAAAGGCGACTTCGGAGGCTTTGATGCTGGTGAAAGATACGTCAATCCGCAGCATGCTTACACGTACGACCTTGATGTTTTCGGTCGGGGATCACTGTTCCAGCGACTGAATCGTACCGTATCAACTGGCGGAAGCAACCAGTTGGCTGCCTGCTTATCAATGGAGTGGGGTAATGAAAAGGGAGAAAATTCAGTTGAAAGAATCATACAACGGCGCGAGAGCATCAAGGAATTAAGTAGGAATGAAGCCTTCCTTTCCCGTTTTAAGTCGTTCGGAACGAAAGAGAAAATCAACACAGAATCCGTCATCCGTGCCTTCGATTCATTGCAAACGCTGTCTGTTTCAAGCCTTTTCTCTGCCCGTTGGTTCCGTTTCCTGTGCTATGCAGACCTCTTAGGATTCTATCTTTCCATCGTTTTCTCCGCTCTCGACATGGCATCCGGACTACTTCCCGTGTGGTGGGGAATGTTCAATTTCATGTTAGCCATGCTCAGTTCGCATAAGTATATCAGCCGAATCAACGAACTCATAACCAAGGTTCATCATCAGGTGAGTGGCTATTTGCAGGTGATGAGGCTAATCAATCAAACCGATTTCGAGGCTTCGGAACTGCAGGAACTAAAGCAGAAACTGTCGGGAGGAGAGGAGTCTCTGGAAGAATTGGACCGTATTCTGCAGAAGATTGACAACCGAAGCAATGAAATTGGCGTCTTCCTTTTCAACAGTTTCTCACTGATTGACATCACAATCGTCCGCCTGTTCAGTCGTTGGCAGAGAAACTATCATCAGTTTACTGACCAATGGATAGCCACATTGAACCTCTTTGATGCACTGGTTTCTATGGGCAATTTCCGCCTGAATGAGCATCGGGCAGTCGATGCAGAGGTGTGTGATGAGGAAAAAGTAGTCTATGAAGCCGAAGGATTATACCATCCTTTCCTTGGAGAGAAAGCCGTAGCGAATGATTTTCGGATAGACAATCATGAGTATTACATCATAACCGGAGCCAATATGGCAGGTAAAAGTACCTTCCTTCGTTCCTTGGGAATCAATTATCTCTTGGCTATGAATGGTCTGCCAGTATTTGCTTTCCGATTGAAAATATCCGTTTTCCATCTTTTTACCAGTATGCGTACGACGGATGATCTGACGCACGGAATATCCTATTTCAATGCAGAATTGCAACGGTTGAAGCAGCTCTTAGGCTCACTTCGTCAGGATGTTCCGAGTCTGATCATTCTAGATGAGATACTGAAAGGCACTAACTCTTTGGATAAACTCAATGGCTCTCGCCTCTTCTTGGAGCATATTTCGGGGCTGAACGTTACGGGCGTTATAGCCACACATGACTTGGAACTGTCGAAAATGGAGGACGAGAAGCCCCAACTCTTCCATAACTATTGCTTTGAAATAGAGTTGGGGACATCAATAACTTACTCTTATAAGATTACGAAAGGTGTAGCACGTAATCAGAATGCTACGTATCTGCTGAAGGAAATCTTATAGACTTTGTGGCTGATAGCACTATTCGGAGAGGATGAACTTGTCCACAACATGGGCAATTCCATCCTCTTCATTGGATAAAGTGACGTAGTCAGCCTGGGCTTTTATGTCATCTGCTGCATTCGACATAGCCACTCCAAGGCCAGAAAAGTTTATCATGCTGAGGTCATTATATCCATCTCCGCATGCAATAACTTCCTCCTTTGTGATGCCAAGTGTGGTAATAAGACGGTCGAGAGAGCGTGCCTTGTCGATACCGAGTGGCACACATTCAAGGAAATAATCAGCTGAACGATACACATCCATTCTGCCTTCCAACTCTTTCTTTAGCTTAATTTCCAACTGATGCAAGGGAGCTGGGTCACCGACAATCAGACATTTATTGACGGGATAGACCAACTGTTGGAGGAAATCGTCGTATTCTTCAACTGGCATTTTGTTGATACGCGCCTCCTCTTGTACGTATTTATCATTCTTATCCGTGGCAACTATACCTTCACCTTGGTATGTAAGAATCTGCATTCCTGCTTCCTTTGCAGCATGATAGAGTAGGGGTACGAGCGTTTCGTCTAACTTTTGTTCGAAGATAGTCCTGCAATCCGAGCAGTCTATAATCTTTCCTCCATTGAAAGCAAGTATGAATCCACCGTTTTTCTTCAGTTCTAATTCCTCAGCCAAGGGCATGATTCCGTAGGTTGGTCGCCCCGATGCCAGTACAATCTTTACTCCTTTGGCTTGTGCCTTCATGAGAGCTTCCTTGGTTCGAGGGGTTATTTCCTTCTTATTATTTGTCAAAGTGCCATCCAAGTCCAGCACAATCATCTTGTATTTCATACGTAGTTTACTTTTCTTATTCATTGCTTTCTGGCTGCAAAGGTACTATTTTTCAACTGAATTGAGCTTAATTCTGTCGATGTAAAGTTATTATTTCATAATTTAGTTGCTATAGAAAAATAAAATAATTATTTTTGCACCGATATAAAAGATTAACCCCTTCAAAGATTATTTGAAGATAAAAAACGAATTAATTAATTAACAAAAAGAAGATTATGAAGAAGTATTTAGCCGAGATGGTAGGTACTATGGTCCTCGTTCTTATGGGCTGTGGCGTTGCAGTATCCTTAGCTTGTGACCCAGTTAATGACCATGCCTCAGTGATTGGAACAGCTATGGCATTTGGTTTATCAGTAGTAGCAATGGCGTATGCAATAGGTGGTATTTCAGGATGTCACATCAATCCAGCCATAACATTGGGCGTTTTCCTCAGTGGAAGAATGAGCGCTAAGGATTGTACCATGTACATGTTGTTCCAAGTGATAGGTGGTTTGATTGGTGCAGCACTCCTATGTCTGCTCGTTTCAACTACAGGAACCGACTTCGCAGCAGCTGGTGCAGGTTTGGGAGCTAATGGTTTACAGAGTGGAGTAAGCGTTACTGGCGGTCTGATAGCAGAGATATTGTTCACTTGTGTGTTCGTACTTGTTGTTCTTGGTGCTACTTCCAAGACAAATGGAGCAACAAACAATTTCGCAGGATTGGCAATTGGTTTGTCACTGATCCTCGTACATTTGGTATGTATTCGTTATACTGGAACATCTGTAAACCCTGCTCGTTCAATAGGTCCAGCTATCTTTGCACAGTTTATTGGTGGTCCAGTCACAGCACTTAGCAACCTCTGGATCTTCATCGTTGGTCCTTTTGTGGGTGCTGCTTTAGCTTCTGTTATCTGGCGTGTTATAGAGCCAGAGGAGAAATAAGGATCGTTTTCCTCCGATTGACAAGGTGCTGATAGCTCCTTGTCATATATAGATAAAGGCTGTATTAATAGTATGTATTTACTACTAATACAGCCTTTTCTGTTCCCTATTGATGATGTCTCTTATAGTCTCATACGCCATTTGGTATTTGTGCGGGGCGTTAGCACGTCTGGTGCTTGTATGCAACACCAAGCGTGCTGACGCCCCGCACCACTCGTGCTAAGCACTAACACCAATATGATGTAGCATCTTTTAAGACCGTAATATTCATCTGTTGAACTGTGTTTTCTTCTTTATTTACGTTTTTAACAAGGTCTTTACTGCGTGAACTACCTGTTAATACGAATGAAATCTCATTGGATTAAAGGTACAGCCTATGTTTTACAGGGGAATGTAATCTATGATTGTCAATCTTAATAAGAAGTTGTTTATTAGGTACTGGTTCTGTATGATTTTAACATTTAGGGCTCTATAAATAGGTTTCATGTTTTGGTAATCAGAAAATAAAACCGTACTTTTGCACGTGTAAATAGGCATTAAGTTATTCATTTTTAAACATAATAAATAATTATGGTAGTAGATTACAAGAAATTAGGTCTCGTGAACACACGTGAAATGTTCAAGAGAGCAATCAAAGGCGGTTATGCTATTCCTGCATTCAACTTTAATAACCTCGAGCAGTTGCAGGCTATTATCAAAGCTTCTTCTGAGTTGAGATCACCGGTTATCCTTCAGGTATCTAAGGGTGCACGTAAGTATGCAAACCAGACTTTGCTCCGTTACCTCGCTGAGGGTGCTGTAGAATATGCTAAGGAGTTAGGTTGCCATCATCCAGAGATTGTTCTTCACCTTGATCACGGTGACAGCTTTGAAACTTGTAAGAGCTGTGTAGACTATGGTTTCTCTTCTGTAATGATCGATGGTTCTGCTCTTCCATATGAGGAGAATATCGCTTTGACAAAGAAGGTTGTAGAGTATGCACATCAGTATGACGTAACTGTTGAGGCTGAACTTGGTGTTCTCGCAGGTGTTGAGGATGACGTTGTAGCTGAGGTTTCTCACTACACAAAGCCTGAAGAGGTTGTTGATTTCGCAACACGTACAGGTTGTGACTCATTGGCTATCTCTATCGGTACTTCTCACGGTGCTTACAAGTTCACTCCAGAGCAGTGTACACGTGACCCGAAGACTGGTCGTTTGATTCCTCCTCCATTGGCATTCGATGTTCTCGCAGCTATCGAGAAGCAGCTTCCTGGCTTCCCAATCGTTCTCCATGGTTCTTCTTCAGTTCCTCAGGAGTATGTTGATATCATCAATGAGCACGGTGGTAAGTTGCCAAACGCTGTTGGTATTCCTGAGGATCAGCTCCGTCAGGCTGCTAAGAGTGCCGTATGTAAGATCAATATTGACTCTGACTCTCGTCTTGCATTCACTGCAGGTGTTCGTCAGACATTCGATGAGCATCCAGAATACTTCGACCCACGTCAGTACTGTGGTAAGGCTCGTGAGTACATGGAGGATCTTTACAAGCACAAGATCATTGATGTACTTGGCTCAGAGAATAAGCTTGTTAACTGTGACTAATCTGCAGTTGATATCAGCTTAGCTGAATAAAAACAATATAGGCGGTAATATCCTTGATGGATGTTACCGCCTTTCTTATTTCTAGTTCAATAGTTTTTGGCATGAAAAAAGCATCCTTACTTTATACATAAAAGTAAGGATGCTTTTGTTTTATACGATCTTTAATCGTCTAAATGCTTGAAGGCTTGTGGAAGATAGTCTATGATGTCACTTGCAATTAAGCTTTCTTTTCCTAAGTCTTTTGCTGCTAAATCCCCAGCTAAACCATGTAAATACATTCCAACAGTACATGCATGTTTCTGGTTATAGCCACGTGCCAGTAAGGCGGTGATGATACCTGTCAGTACATCTCCACTACCAGCAGTTGCCATTCCGCTATTACCTGTTGAGTTGAATATTATATTTCCGTTAGGCAAACAGAGTGCACTGTTGTGTCCTTTTAATATAATGTAAGCTTGAATAGACTGTGCTAATTCGCTTGCACGTTGCAAACGTTCGAAGTCTGCATTGGCTGGTGACCCTGTCAGACGGTCCAATTCTTTGGCATGTGGCGTCATGATAATCCCCTTTGGTAGTTGTTGCATCCATGCGCGGTGGCTGGATAGGATATTCAAGGCATCAGCATCTGCAACAATAGGACATTGTGCTCTTCGTATTTGAGCAATCATTGCAATCGCTGTAGGCTCTTGCCTTCCAAGCCCAGGTCCTATTCCAAGTGCATCAAAGTCGTCAGTATCAACGGCTTCAGTGAATGCCGTCTCCTCATGATCCATCTGCATGATGGCCTCTGGTACGGAGATCTGCATGATGTCATAGTTCTTTTTTGGCGTATGTACCGTAACTTTTCCCACACCACAACGAAGACAAGCACGAGTAGCAAGTATAGCAGCTCCCGACATACCATAGCTTCCTGCAACGATCAGTGCGTTTCCCATATCACCTTTATGAGCAAAATCATTACGATGTAGCAGACATGCACGCACATCATTCTCCTCAATGACATAGTATTGTGCTTCCGTATTCTGAATATAGTCTTGACTGAGACGAATGTCTAAAACCTTGATTCTTCCAATGAACTGCTGTGCATCTCCAAGGAAGAAGGACAGTTTCTTCTGGTGAAGAGTTAGTGTTAGTGTAGCTTGGATAATGTTTGCTCGTACATTATACGTGTTGTCTTCTGCCATTAGTCCTGATGGAACATCGATACTAACAACTTTTGCAGGACTTTGGTTGATGTATTTCACCAAAGAAGCAAAACCTCCGGCAAGCGGTTTGTTGAGTCCAGAACCGAATAAGCCATCAACGACGAGTGTATCTGCATTCAGTTCAGGCGGATCGAACTTAGCTGTTATCTCCGTAAAGTTCTTAGACAGCTTGCTATCAAGAATGCGTTGTCGATTTGTTATGCAGTCTTCAGACAAGTGATTGGTGATGTTGAAGAGATAAACTTTCACCTTGTAGCCCTCAATCATGAGCAGTCGGGCAACAGCAAGAGCATCACCACCATTGTTTCCGGGACCCGCAAAGACAATTACAGGCGTATGAGTAGACCATTCTTCAGTAATTGCGTGGGTAATAGCTTTAGCAGCACGCTCCATAAGGTCAATCGATTTGATGGGTTCGTGCTCTATTGTGTATCTGTCCAGTTCGTGTATCTGGGTACTTGTAAATATCTTCATATCGTGGGCAAATTTACAAAATAAATGCTAATCGTATGGGAATGTTTGTTATAATTTTCGTAATTTTGCAGAAAATAAGCTATGCTTGATGAATTAGGGGTGAATTGTTTTTGCCCCTCGTTTGTTTTAGTTTTTGTGCGAAACAATTATATATAAGACATGAGTCGAGTAACAATTAAGGATAAAACGTTTGAGACTTCTATTCCTGAAGCCGAGATTCTAAAGAAAGTAAAGCAGGTTGCTGATCGTATTAATAAGGATTTTGAGGGAAAGACACCACTCTTTCTTGCGGTTCTAAATGGCTCGTTCATGTATGCAGCCGACTTGATGAAGCACATTAATATCCCCTGTGAGATATCTTTTGTGAAGTTAGCTTCCTATCAAGGTACAACCTCTACAGGCACCATTAAGGAGGTTATAGGCCTGAATGAGGATATTCGTGGACGTGAAGTCATCATTGTTGAAGATATTGTTGACACTGGTGCAACGATGAAACGTATGCTTGAAACACTTGGAACACGTGAGCCTGCCGGGTTACATATCTGTACTTTACTGCTGAAACCAGGTAAACTTACTGTACCATTGGATATAGAGTATGCTGCAATTGAGATTCCTAATGATTTCATTGTAGGCTATGGACTTGACTATGACCAGGAAGGTCGCAATTTAAGAGATATTTATACTTTAGTAAAAGAATAATGAAGAATATTGTAATTTTTGGTGCGCCAGGTGCTGGTAAAGGTACTCAGAGCGACAAGATGATTGAAAAGTATGGCTTCGGTCATATCTCTACAGGTGATGTTCTCCGTAATGAGATTAAGAATGGTACGGAGCTTGGAAAGACTGCTAAGGGATACATAGATAATGGTCAGCTGATTCCTGATGAGCTGATGGTTGACATTCTTGCAAGTGTATATGATAGTTTCGGCAAGGATCATAAAGGTATTATCTTCGATGGATTCCCACGTACAATCCCACAGGCAGAGGCTTTGAAGAAGATGTTGGCTGAACGTGGACACAATGTAGCTGCTATGATTGAACTTTTCGTTCCTGAAGATGAATTGATGAAGCGTTTAGTTCTTCGTGGACAGCAGAGTGGTCGCTCTGACGATAATGAAGAAACAATCAAGAAACGTCTCAATGTCTACCATACACAGACCTCTCCATTGATTGAATGGTATGAGGGTGAGGGTATTCATCATCATGTAGAAGGTCTCGGAACAGTTGAAGAAATCTTCGCACGCATTGAGAATGTATTAGAACAACTATAATAAATAAGGCCTCCCCAAGCACTCCCAAAGGAAGAGATGTTGAAGTTACTACTTGAGGTAATCAGACATTCACTCCTTGGAAGGGCTTGGGGAGGTTTCTTTTACAATATATATAATGGAAAGTAACTTCGTAGACTATGTGAAGATTTACTGTCGTTCAGGTAAGGGTGGTAGAGGTTCTATGCACCTTCGTCATGTGAAGTATAATCCCAATGGCGGCCCTGATGGTGGTGATGGTGGTAAGGGTGGAAGTATCTATCTGCGTGGTAATCACAACTATTGGACACTGCTTCACTTAAAATATCAGCGTCATGTCTATGCAGAACATGGAGGCAACGGAGGGCGAGACAAGTGTCATGGTACGGATGGTAAGGATGTTTATATCGATGTTCCATGTGGTACTGTAGTCTATGATGCCGAGACTGGTAAATATGTCTGCGATGTTATGCATGATGGACAGACGGTTTTACTATTGAAAGGTGGACGAGGTGGATTGGGAAACTTCCAGTTTAGAACATCAACAAACCAAGCTCCACGTTACGCCCAACCAGGTGAGCCCATGCAGGAGATGACCATTATACTTGAGCTGAAGCTCTTAGCTGATGTCGGTCTTGTAGGATTCCCGAATGCTGGCAAGTCTACTTTGTTATCTTCTCTTTCAAGTGCAAAGCCTAAGATAGCCAACTATCCTTTCACAACAATGGAACCATCGCTGGGTATTGTCAGCTATCGTGACAACCAAAGTTTCGTTATGGCTGATATCCCAGGTATCATTGAGGGAGCAAGTGAGGGTAAAGGTCTCGGACTGAGATTCCTTCGTCATATTGAGCGTAACTCTCTTTTGCTGTTTATGGTACCAGGTGATACGGACGATATCAAGAAGGAATACGAGATTCTACTCAATGAATTGAAGCAATTCAACCCTGAAATGCTTGATAAACATCGTGTCTTGGCTGTGACAAAGTGTGACTTACTGGACGAGGAACTTATCGAAATGTTGCAAGAGACATTGCCCAATGACCTTCCTGTAGTGTTCATTTCAGCAGTGACAGGTCAAGGACTTGATGACTTAAAGGATATCCTTTGGAAGGAACTAAACTCTGAAAGCAATAAGTTGCAAGAGATAACTTCTGAGGACACACTCGTTCATCGAGATAAAGATATGAGTCGTTTTGCTGCAGAATTGGCTGCGGAGGATGCTGATATTGATGATGTTGAAGAAGTAGGTATTGATGAACTGGACGAGGTGGAAGATCTTGATGACTTTGAATATACCGATGATTAAACCTGTACTACATTATTACGATATTTCCAATGAGGTTGTAGCTTTCAGTACAACTCGGCATGGTGGTGTGAGCAAAGGGAAACTTGCAACACTGAATATCAATCCTTATCGTGGTGATAATCCTACTGCTGTTACTGCAAATCTGCAAGCTGTAGCAACCGAGATAGGTGTTGCTGCGGATAAAATAGTACGTCTACATCAGATACATGAGACGCATTGCTTGGCAGTAACAGACGATTTCTTCCAATTATCAAACGCTGAACAAACAGAAGAGGAAGAAGGAAAAGACGCTGTTGTTACTGATTGTCGTAATGTTTGTATTGGTGTTCATACTGCCGATTGTGTCCCTGTTCTCTTCTACGATCCCACTCATCACGCCATAGGAGCAGCCCATGCCGGATGGAGAGGAACGGTGCTGCGTATCGTTCAACATACTTTGAAGCACATGACAGAACTTTATGGTACGAAGCCTTCAGACCTTAAAGTTGTTATAGGGCCATGTATTTCAGAGAAAAACTTCGAGGTTGGGCAGGAGGTTTATGATGCTTTTGCCACGGAAGATTTCCCTATGGAGCACATTGCACGTATGTATGAGAAATGGCATATTGACCTTCCGCTCTGCAATCAACTTCAATTAGAAGAAGTCGGTGTACCCTCTTCTAATATTCTTCAGTCAGGTATCTGTACCTATGATAATGCTTCCGACTTCTTTTCAGCGCGTATTTTGAAGGAAGGATTTGGAACAATCTATACAGGTATAGCATTGAAGTAGAAGTAAGTAAGACATTTTTTCATAGCATGTCTGCTACTTCTGCTTAAGACTATTGTCACCCCTTTCATTGTTTTTGCAACAAAATAGTGCTAAAAGTAAGCACCCCCGTTTATCCAGAGCCCTAGTAGGAGGAGGATAAACGGGGGTATTTTTGTTTACTTTATAATCAGTTGAATTTATTTACTTGTGTCGGTTGGCACGTTGCTGGCGGTATTTTGCCTTCTGTTTAGCACTGCCAGAACCGTGAGCACCGGTAATATACTTCTTCTTCTTGGCTTTGGTCTTCACTTTTCCATCATCACTTTTGGGCTTTGATGCACCTCGGAAGACCATTCCGCTTTCAATAATATCATCAATATCACTCATATACAATCTTTTTAATGATGGAATAAACGAACGCCAGTAAATGCCATTGCGATACCATACTTATTGCAAGTATCAATGACATGGTCATCACGAATACTGCCACCAGCCTGTGCTATATATTCAACTCCACTCTTATGCGCCCGTTCAATGTTATCTCCGAATGGGAAGAAAGCGTCCGAACCGAGTGCTACTCCCGTATTCTTGGCAATCCACTCTTTGCGTTCCTCACGTGTGAGAGGCTCTGGGCATTCGGTGAAGAACTGCTGCCATACGCCATCTTGTAGCACATCTTCATATTCATCAGAGATGTAGATGTTGATGGTGTTATCTCTATCGGCACGGCGAATATCCTTCTTGAATGGGAGGTTCATCACCTTAGGACACTGGCGTAGCCACCATTCATCAGCCTTGTTACCAGCTAGACGGGTACAATGGATACGGCTTTGTTGTCCAGCTCCGATACCAATTGCCTGTCCATCCTTCACATAGCAGACTGAATTACTTTGTGTATACTTCAATGTTATGAGTGCGATGATGAGGTCGCGCTTGGCTTCTGCCGTGAAAGTCTTGTTCTTTGTTGGGATATTCTCGAAGAGTTTTGGGTCGTCAAGTTTCACTTCATTGCGTCCTTGTTCAAATGTTATACCGAACACTTGCTTATGTTCGATAGGAGCAGGGACGTAATTTGGATCTATTTTGATAACGTTATATCCACCTTTGCGCTTTGCTTTGAGAATCTCCAAAGCCTCTGGAGTATAGTCAGGAGCAATAACCCCGTCACTCACTTCACGCTTGATGAGCAATGCTGTCTCCTTATCGCAGGTGTCACTGAGGGCGCAGAAATCACCATAAGAACACATGCGGTCGGCTCCACGTGCACGTGCATAAGCATTTGCAAGTGGTGTAAGTTCGAAGTCAACATCATCAACGAAGTAGATTTTCTTCAGAGTATCACTCAAAGGTAAGCCTACAGCTGCACCTGCCGGACTGACATGTTTGAACGAAGCTGCTGCTGGAAGACCTGTTGCAGCCTTCAGTTCTTTAACGAGCTGCCAGCTATTTAGCGCATCAAGGAAGTTTATGTAGCCTGGGCGACCACTGAGAACTGTGATTGGGAGTTCGCCTTCTTCCATATAAATACGTGAAGGCTTCTGGTTCGGATTGCATCCGTACTTAAGAGCTAATTCTTTCATATAACTTATGTGGTATATGTAAATTGGTGGTACAAAGGTAACGAAAAATAATTGAATAGCTCTTTTTCCTTAGCCGTTATTCAATAAAATTCACAGCTTAGCTTTGTTCCTTTTATAGAAAAGTAGTACTTTTACAGCCGTAAATAACAGTATTAACATATAAGGAATAGGGGTGTTAGCATTGCTTCTGATGACTTCTTTAACGTCTCTAAGTCCTTTCTAAATCTTAAAGACATGCACGCATTACACACAGACAAGGCTCCTGCAGCAGTTGGACCTTACAGTCAGGCTATCGAAGCCAATGGTTTTATCTTTGCATCTGGTCAGCTTCCTATTGACCCATCTACCAATGCTTTTGCTGAAGGTGGGGTAAAAGAGCAAACACGTCAATCACTCACAAACGCACGTAACGTGCTGGCAGCAGCAGGTGTTGAGCTTTCTCATGTTGTGAAGACAACAGTGTTCCTCTCTGATATGGATAACTTCGCAGCTATGAATGAAGTATATGCAGAGTTCTTTAAAGAGCCTTATCCAGCTCGTTCTGCCATTGCAGTGAAGGCTTTACCTAAGGGAGCTCTCGTTGAAGTAGAGTGTATTGCTGTGAAATAATTACCTCTGTAGAAAAGACTTTCAGCCTCTCAATAGCCTATTTAGGCGTAAGGAGAGGTACTTCAAACATCAATAATAGCCTCTCTTCAATCATAAGAGAGGCTTTATTATTTATCTTTTAATCGGGTTCTATGTTGTCTTTCAGTTGTTTTTGGATACTCTTTAGTGAGTTTGTTGTTTTAAGATCACCAAAGAATGATGGTAATAAAGAATCCTCCTTCCTCTATTCGCAACACAAAAAACTCCTTGAATATTACGTATTTATCTAATCTTTTATTACTTTTGTAGCATGTTAGTAATGCTTTCAATGAGAGATGAAAAAGAAGTTTAGAGCCATTATTGAGGAACTAGGGCATAAGACTCAAGTGCGTAAAGAACTAGTTTCTGATTTGGAAAAACTATCAAGTAGGCTTGCGGTTTACCACATCAATTTGGGGACTACATCACTGAAAAGACTGATAGGTTATTTTAAAGGCAAAGAGAAACCTTCTAAAAAGACATTGGATAGGCTGGCTCTCTTCGCTGGATTCCAAAGCTGGAAAGACCTAAGTAAGGCTTTGCATGGTGACAATGATGCTAAGTTGAACTATGAAGATTAAAAAAAGTCCGACACCGTTATTGGTATCGGACTTTTTATTTTCTTGCATTTCCAAGGGATTACTGTTCTGTAGAGATAGTTCTCTTCTCCTTGATACGTGCAGCTTTACCTGTAAGATTACGCAGATAATAGAGTTTAGCACGACGAACTTTACCACGCTTGTTCACCTCGATAGAATCGATATTTGGTGACTCAATTGGGAAAATACGCTCAACACCAACGGTGCCTGACATCTTACGAACAGTGAAACGCTTCTTCTCACCATGACCAGAAATCTTGATAACTACGCCACGGTAGAGCTGAATACGCTGCTTGTTACCCTCGACGATTTTGTAAGCGACAGTAACAGTGTCACCAGCTTTGAACTCTGGGAACTGCTTGCCGGTTGCAAATGCTTCCTCAGCAACTTTAATTAAATCCATTTTTTTATTAATTAAATATTGTTTGTCGTTCCAACGTAACATAATCCATGACTCTTCCACGATCAGCGGTTACGCCGAAAAGCGATGCAAAGTTACGGCTTTTTTCCGAACGAACAAAGGATTAATGGGTTATTTCTTGTTTGTTGTCAGGATCTTAGCAATCTCTTTCTTGGCTTTTGCCATTTGTTTTTGGAATCCTTCTGATGAATGAACGGCAGCATAACCAACGCTGGCACAGAGTCTGCCGGCATCGACATCACTCTGATAATGATAGCCACAGATGACGCGACTCTGTCCATATTCATATGCATGTTTCATGATTTCATTGCCACGTGATGGGTTCAACTCTGTCAATGTCAGTCCAAAGATCCATCCACGGCAGGTGTGACCAGATGGGTAAGAACCGTTATTGATGAGTTCTGCCTCGAATTGTGGCTGCAATGTGTGCTCATGAAATTGTGCAAAAGGACGCTTACGCATGTATTTTGCCTTGGCACGGTCAACGGCATGATTACCATCAATACCTATCATGCACATCAGTTTATAAGTCTCTGGAGTCTTCTCTGGGGTGATAAGCATACCAAAGGATGGTGCGAAACCAACCAATACGGAGTCTACATCGAAGTTTGCATCGAACTTTGCCTGTGCTGCACGTTCCTTGTTCTCTCTCATCTTGCGTCCCCACCAATACTGGCGGAAGTCGTAATCAAACTGATAAGATGCTGTGTCGGGTGGGGCAGGGAGGTAAATTCCGGCATCGGGCATGTCGGCTTCAGGGATGAATGACTGTTTTTTGTAATCCTGAGCATTAACGGTTATGCTTACGAATAGCATAATAATACTAAAGAATAAACTTTTTTTCATTTTGATAAATAGTTTTATTACGATTTAAAATGTGTTGTTATTTGTCTGAATTTCACTTAATACCCTTGTTTTGTTGCCCTGCCTACAGTGGGGTTATCTGTTTGTCTGCCTCTCCATCCTCGTATAAATGATTCCATTACAAGAATGTTTTGCTTCTACAAAAGTAAGTAATTCTATAGATATTCCAATGGATTAGCGTTATTTTAATGGTTGCTTTCTTCGTCTTGAGAGGCTAAACAGAACAGAAATTCTTTGTAGATACAGCCTTATAGATATTCATTTTTCCATCTAAATTAAAACTAAGTGGTAAGCTGGGGGGCGCTATTCATGATGAGCACATGAAATATAATAAGGCGTGAGGAGAGAAAATAGAACCCATGAGGGGTGTTATTGTCAGCGGTAAAATAAACTAACAAATTGAAAGGCGTGCTGAAGTACGGTATGATTGAAAACGTTCTTTTTATTGTTTTGTAACCATCTTATATACAGGTGGTTATGAATAGGCTTGTAAAAGGGCATGTTTTACCATGTAAAAGGGCGTCTTTTACACTTCAAAAGGGCACCTTTTACATTGCAAAAGGGCATCTTTTAGAAGGCAAAAGAGGCTCTTTTGAAAATCAAGGGTAAGCTTATTTTACAAAACAAGTACATATACCTCGTATCATAATATGCTTCTTTTGCAGAAACATCGTTTGATGTGAATGAGAAATCCTCATGTGCCTGATGCGATTCGAACAAAGCAAATCTTTGCTATAGGTATTTTATTTTGATTCATTTTTTTTTCTTACTTTTGCAATATCATTAATGTTTATACTATATTATGTACAGGAAAACGGTATATCTCGTGGGCTTGTCAGCTATGTTAATGGGTACTGGTTGTGTTTCTCATTATGAGTTAGCAAGTGTAAAGCGTACGCGTATCTTGGTTGATAGTCGCTATGATGCTGCTCCAGATGCTGCTGCAGCAAAGTTTATGGAACCTTATAAACACCGGGTAGACTCTGTGATGGGGCCTGTCGTGGGAGAAGTTGATCATGAAATGACAGCACATCGACCAGAGAGTGATTTGTCTAATCTCTTGGCGGATATTATGGTTTGGGGTGCTAAGGACTATCATGAGAAGGTTGACTTTGGTGTTTATAACATGGGAGGTATCCGTGCAGCACTGTCGAAAGGTAAGGTTACCTATGGTGATGTGCTTGATATTGCTCCGTTTGAGAATAAGATTTGCTTTGTCACACTTACTGGTGCAAAGGTCTTGGAGCTCTTTTCGCAGATGGCTCATACGGGTGGTGAAGCCGTTAGTCATGGTGTAGAACTTGTTTTCACACGTGATCATAAGTTGAAATCGGCTCGTTTGAATGGTAAAGAAATAGATCCAAAGGCATCTTATCGCATAGCAACGCTTGATTATCTGGCGCAGGGTAATGATAAGATGGAGGCTTTCAAGTCGGCTACTAAGGTAGTTTCTCCACAAGAGAGCAGCAACAATACACGTTTTATTATTATGAACTACTTTAAGGAACAGGCTGCTCAAGGTAAGGTCGTGAACGCTCATAAAGAGGGGCGTATTCGTGTTGAATAACCATTTCAAGAGTTGATGAAGATGAAAAGAAATATATTATTGATAAGTTTCTGCTTAGTTGCAGTCTTAGTATTTGGACAAACAAAGCAGTTAACAATTCTGCATACGAATGATGCACATAGCCAAATCTATCCTCTTAATACGAATCTTGCTGACACGATGAAGGCTGGTCGTGGCGGTTTTGTGCGTCGTGTGGCAATGATAAAGGCTGAACGTGAGAAGCAACCTAACTTGTTGCTCTTTGATAGTGGTGACTTTTCACAAGGTTCACCTTATTATACTATGTTCAAAGGGGACGTTGAAGTGGGGCTGATGAATCAGATGCATTATGACGCTGCAACGATAGGTAACCACGAATTTGACTTTGGTATGGACAATATGGTACGACTCTTTAAGATGGCTAAATTCCCTATTGTTTGTGCCAACTACGATTTTACAGGAACTCCTCTGCAAGGGCTGGTAAAGCCTTATGTTATCATTAAACGCAATGGTATTAAGATCGGAGTCTTCGGTCTTGCACCAAAGCTGGATGGATTGGTTGTGAAAGCAAATTATGGTAAGATTGTTTATAATGATCCAGTGGCGTGTGCACAAAAGGTTATTGACGAGTTGAAACGTAAGAAATGTGACCTTATCATCTGTATTTCTCACCTCGGATGGAATATAGAAGGTGTCAGTGACGAAGAGGTTATTGCTGGTACGCGTGGCTTAGACCTTGTTCTTGGTGGCCATTCACATACCTATCTCACTAAACTTGGATATGTGAAAAACCTTGATGGTAAGCTTGTTGGTGATGATCAGAATGGTAAGCATGCCATTTATGTAGGTAAGTTGGTGCTTGACATGAAGAAGAAGTAAAGTCCCATCCAGCCTCCCCGAAAAGGGAAAAGTGCCTGGTGGGAATTAGTTAGGAAGTGGTTTATGTGTAATGGGGCATTGCTTCGTTAGCAAAGCACAACAGGAAGAAAAAGAAGAAACGTCCTTCTCTATTTGAGGAGGACGTTTCTCAGTATGAAGAAGAGTCTCTCCTCATAGTGGGGAAAGGCTCTCTTTGTTAGAAAATATCTGCTATATGCTTGTAATTGATTAATTTAATGTTACCATTTAGGTTCTCGTAGTCACCCGCATAGACTATAACCTTCTGTTTGATAGATGTCTTGATCCATTTGTCTAATTGAGAAATAGCTTTCTCAAAGGATGAACTATAAGTCATAGCAGACTTTATTTCAACCGCAGTAAGTTGACCATCTTGCTTTATAAGGAGGTCGATTTCATTTTGATTGGAGTCTCTATAGAAGAAGACGTTACCCTCTAAGCCCTTGTTATAGCGGTGCTTGATAGCTTCCATAACAATCATATTCTCGAAGATAGCACCACGCATTTTGTCCCTGTCTAGTTGTTGGGGAGTTTCAATATCAAGTAAGTAGCAAGCTAATCCTGGATCATTAAAATAAAGTTTAGGGCTTTTTACCAATCGTTTTGATATATTCTCAAAGTATGGTGGAAGGAGTGTTATGAGATAAGAAGCTTGTAGGACAGATAGCCAATGACTGATGGTTTTGGAGCTAACACCAACCTCTGCACCCAGCTCAGAAGCGTTGAATATGGACCCAATACGTGATGCACACATCTTCATGAATTTGCTAAATAGTAGTTGATCTTTTATCTTTAAGACATCTCGAACATCCTTTTCTAAATATGTTCTGACATATGATGGATAGAAGAATTTAGCAATATTTTTCCCCGAACAGATGGCAGGATAAAGTCCATTATATAGGATGTTGTTGAGGCTGTTAAAGTTGGTTTGTTCTGCAATCTCTGGTATAGACATTGGCATTAGTTCGAAAACCCCAACCCTTCCTGCAAGTGATTCGGAAAGATTGTGCATAACTTCAAAGTTCGAGCTACCTGATAGTAGGAAATGTCTAGAGGGATCGTTGTCAACGATTCCTTGGATATAGTCAAGTAACTGAGGACATTTTTGAATCTCATCTATAAACATTCCTTTATCTGTTTGGTTGAGGAATGCAATAGGATCATGTTGTGCATAGTCCAGTAAGTTGAGGTCTTTTAAGCTAAATTTATCGTATAGTGGGAATAGTTGGGATAGCAGTGTGCTCTTTCCTGACTGCCTTGGTCCTGTCAAAGCAATAACAGAGAAGTATTTAGAAGCCTCCAGAATGGTTTCCTCCAGTTGGCGGTGTATATAGTTATTCATTACTTTATGTAATTTTGAAGTACGACTCCAAAATTACATAAAAAACACTTATTGAACAAGAAAAGGGAGCTCTTTTAATGAAAAATCTATGTAAATTTGGAGTTGAACTTCAAATTTACATAGATTTTAGGGTGCTTTTATTACTACAATCTTCGCCTTTTCTGAGTATTCCGAATGGATAATAGAAATGTAAAAGATGGTTATGAGCGATTATTCAAAGTAGAAAGTGAGTGCAATCATCTTAGCCCTTGTCTCATTAACAGAGTTGGTATACATTAGCATATTTCTGTCTCTAAGGTTCTTTGCATGGTTCTTATCAAGACTGTTGGTGAGACTATACATGAATTTTAGCTCTGGACGAAGTTTGAAATAGGGGAGGTAAAAGTCACATCCGAGTCCAACTTCTAGGAAAACATCACCTCTTTTCAGTTTGATATAGTCATTATCTTTCCCAGAAAGGTTGAGCATTGGGTTGACTCCTAACATCACATAAGGACGATGATTATTGAATCTTGGGGCTGCAGCAATGAGGTCAAGAGCACAAGATATGTAGGCTGTTTTCATCTCTTGTACCTGTTCCGTAGGCTCTCCTTGTGCTGTTAGGTCTGTATGATTACGGAAAGTGAGATGTCTTGTGCCAAAGTACATAGCTGGAGCGATGCGGAACTGAAATGTAGAATTAAGTCGTAATTCTCCCAATACACCCACTGTAAATCCAGCATCCCAGCGATCTTGATCAGCTGAAATCGTCTTTTCAACTAATCCATTACCATCTTCAAGGTCGATCATCTGTGGTCCAACATTATTGAGTTCTAGGTCCTGCAGGTGTGTACCGACAAGGACTCCGAAGTGAAATTCTCGTAGATCGGTATAGGGGCGGTTCTGAACCTTTCGCTCTTGTGCATGACCTCCAAGCACAAGAGCTAATAGACTGAGGGATAATATTATTCTCTTCATGTTATTCTTTTTAACGCTTTACTTTTTATTTTATTATTTCTGTTGGTTAAACATTTTACGTGTTAGTTGATTCTTAGTCACCTTATATATGGATTATCGTGGTAGGAGGAAGTTCCTTTTTTAGTTTACAGCCTGTATGTTGTTGCTTATCAACAAAGGTGATGTAGCCCATTATCTATGTAGTTGTTACCTTTCATCTATAGATATTTTGCCCATAACTTATGAAGTTGTTTCCCATACCTATAGCATTTTTACTCTTTATCTATGAAGTTATTGGTAGGCATAAATAGAATTTTAGGGTCAACGCTTTGAGAAAGGGGTGTGTAATGGTGGCAATCTATAGTTGCTTAAAAGTAGAATCACCAGGAATCAATAGGGTTTATTTGGTCTTTGAGACAATGTTTCCTTAAAGGTAATATGCTTATACCTATTTATAGGTAGGTTTGTATAGGATATTGTGACACGTAAAGTCATACAAAGGTAATGTTTTTTATAGACTTTTGCTTGGTATTTTACTTGGTTTCCTATTTCTGTATGTAGTTTCTCCACTGGTAAATCATTTCTTATTTATTTGTAATTTCTATTTGTATGACGTCTAAATATTTACATTTCTCCTCATAATGTTTAGGTATTAAAGATTTTATTTCTAACTTTGCACCATCAAATTTAGGTATTAAACCCATTTGTAATACAAGAACATTATTAACATTATAAATTATTATATTATGGCTTACGTAATTGGCAATGACTGTATCGCTTGTGGTACATGTATCGATGAGTGTCCAGTAGAGGCTATCTCTGAGGGCGACATCTATAAGATTGACGCAGACGCATGCACAGAGTGTGGTACTTGTGCATCAGTTTGTCCTAATGAGGCTATTAGCCTTCCATAAGGTTCAAACCTGTTACTGATTAAATTCATAGGCAAGTCTTAGGACTTGCTTTTTTCGTTTATATAGGTATATGATGTGGCTGGATAGGATTCTTTTAGTCAGATAGTTCTTCGTGGATGGGGGAATGGCTATCTTATAGTATACAAGAATGTCTCAACTCTGCTTTTGAAGATGCTTTCATATTATAAAAACATTGCTTGTTCCATACTTTTTGTGGGTTAGTCCTATCATCATAGAGTAGTGAATGCGTTGTATACAATAAATAAAAGGGCGACAGTCATACGACTGTCGCCCTTTTATATGGTGTTAATTTCAATTCTTTACATGCCCAATGCCTTCTTAGCATTCTCGTTGTTAGGATTAACTTTCAATACTTTATTATAGTATTCATCAGCCTCCTGCTTGTTTCCTTTCTTAGAGTTGTAATAGCCTAAGCCGTAGTAGACATTTTCAAGATAGCTCTTGCTGTCCTCATCAAGACTTGGTTTAGCCTCTTCAAAGGCTGCTACCTTCTTGTATATATCTGCAACTTTATCAGGATCATTCATGAGTTGGGCTGCATTAGCCTCATTCAACCAAATCCAATCAGATATTGATGGGAACTTAGTTATCATGTCTTCGTATACAGCAATAGCTTTAGCTAAGACCTCATTCTTTGCCGCACGATCAGTAATACCTTCTGCTTTTGCAATGTATGTACTTGCAAGCGCAGCATAGTCACTTGAGGTTGCCTTCTTACTCTTAGAGAGATATTCCTTCTGAACATCTAAAGCTTTATCTTCATTGCCCTGTGCTGCGTAGATAGCAGCTAAGGTCTTCATAGGCTCAAGATTGTTCTTATCGAGGTCAAGTGCTTTATTTACGTTAGCAATAGCCTCATCATACTGCTTGTTACCGCAAAGAGCTTTTGCGCATACGTCGTAGTCATTGGATACTTTTTTACCCTTTCCTGCAAAGACGGTGTTAGCATAGCTGATAGCTGTTGGATAGTCTTTTAACTCTACAGCAGCCATCATTGCAATACGGCTAAGGTATTCACTGTTTGGAAACTTCTGTAAACCTTGCTTGGCAACGTCAAGAGCCTTTTGATAATCTTTTGTTATGTATGCAGCAAAACCGTAATTGTAGAAGTTATCTTCAGACATGTTTGCTGGATTAGCCTTGTTATACCATGCTAAAGCCTCTTTATATTTGCCATCGTTCAGCATGATCTCGGCTGCTGTAGCTTCTACTGGATAGTTTGGCTCAACTTTGCGTAACTCCTCAAGTTTTGCTACTGCAACCTTAGAGTTTACGTGGCGATAAACTTTTGCATAACGCTCATAAGCAGTTACATTGTGTGGATCAAGACTTATGGCAGTCTGATATTGTTGTGCTGCTGCACCAGCATTACCAATAGAATCTTGGATTGCTGCTATGTCACCAAGAAGGACATACGCCTTACTACCATTGAATTTCTTATTGTTAATTACAGTGTTCGCTATGGCTTCAGCCTCTGTAAAGTTGTGTTGTAGGAGGTATACATTACCCAAAGCGACGATGGCTTCCTCATCTTTCTTAAATGTCTTTTGATATTCTTTGATGAGATCTTTTGCTGCCTTAGGGTCATTTGGTGCTGCCTTGAGGGCTGCTGTAATTGGTTCCAAAGCCTTTGCGTAATTAACTTCCTGTGCCATTGCTGGAGCAGACATCGTCAATGCCAGTGCTCCTGCTATAAGATATTTCTTCGTATTCATAATTCTCTCTTTTTAATCGTTTATTCAAGTGAGTTTTAATATTACTGAGACGTGTATCAGTACCTAATGTTTAAATGCTTGGAATACTAAAAGCATTTTCCCTTCTTCTACTTAGTCTTTGTTAGTTATTGGTTCTTGACTTCCACTTCTCTAATATTAATGTTACCTCTATAAGGTAGTAACCCTGCCTTAAAGATTATCATCTGCCCAATTGGATTCGCAATATAATTTGCAAAAGCATATGGTAATGCTTTGTGTGGGTCGGCAAGAAGTGCATAGATGGTGCGTACAAATGGGTATCTTCCATCTAATAAATAAGCCTGATAAGGTTGCCAGCTATTGCTGGGTGATGCTACTGTAGCTTTAGAAATACTTGCAACAGTTACGTCTTTCTTAAATGTAGTGTTTGTTGTGTCACGGTGATCATTCAACCAGTTTGACCCAATAACACCTATAGCATTAGGAGTTTTATTGACATAGTCTACTACAGACTTGCTGTTCTTGGCAGCTACAATGTTCTCACTCTTTATATTTTTTCCACCTAATATGGAATCGACTACATAATGTAATGTTGCTGATGCTTTATTATCAAAGACAACTTCAATGGATCCCCTATTGTTTTTGGGATCCAGTTGATTCCATTTTGCAATCTTTCCTTGTAGAATCTTCTTTACGTCATCAACCGTAATGCATGAATCTGGATTTGAACGATTGACAATAAAGGCAATTCCATCATATCCTATTGGGAATACCTCTGGGATAGGACCTTTCCCTCGTAATATGGCATCTTCTCCTTTTGTCATTGCATGAGACGTTATAAAGAGATTAACCTTCTGATCGAGGAGCAGTTTCATACCTGTGTTGTCATCTGTATAGATTGGCAACAAGTGTGCTTGAGGATAACGGAACTGGTAGTTCTGTAATAATTCCTCAACGATAGGACTAAAACTTTCGTCAGAGGCGAACTTAATCGTCCCTGACGTCGGTGTATCTGTTCTACCATCCTTAGCCTTCTTTTGTCCGCAAGCAGACATTAGAAGGGTAAGGGATAGTATCAATCCTACTGTTATGTAGAATCTGGATCTTTTCATATAAATATTGCTTTTACTGCAGTTTGAAGGTGATTGGCAGAGTGAACCAAACGTTTGCAGCCTGACCATTGTTCATACCTGGATTCCACTTTGGCATACTATTTACCACGCGGAGAGCCTCACGGTCAAGTGAAGGGTCAACACCACGAACAACCTGTGCCTGGCTTACACTACCGTCACGTCCAACAACGAACTTAACGATAACACGTCCTTGAATACCGTTTTCAGCTGCAACAGCTGGATAAGAGATATGAGAACTTAACCATGCATTTACGTTGCCTTTGAATGAAGGCATCTGTTCTGCAACTGTGAAGATCTTATTTTCAACCTCTTCCTTTGGTTCTGGCTTTGGTGCCTCTACAGGTTTTTCAATCTTTGGTACAATCTGTTCTGGAGTAGCGACAGTACTACGAGCTGCAGTTTCAGTACGATCTTCCGTACCTTCCTTGTTCTCTGTACCGATAGCTTTGGTCTCCTTGTTCATCTTGACCATTGGAGGCATCTCTTCCTTAACGTCCTTATCATCCTTGATGACAGGGGCTGTAAACTTTACTGTTGCACGAGTTTCAGGTACAACCTTTTCCGGTTCAATCTTCTTTGGTTCAGGTTTCTGTTGTTTCTTGCGCTCTTCTTGTGCTTTCTTCTGCGCATCGAGCATAGCAAGTTCCATCTTTGCCTGATAAGCTGCCTGGGCAGCTAACTCGTCGTTGTGCTTCTTAATCTGATATGCTAAGTAACCGCCACCGAGGAATGCAGCAACAAGCAGAATAGCTAAAGCCTTGACGTTACGCTGAGAAACAGTCTTACGAAGCTTGTAAGCACCGTATTCCTTGTTTTTACCGGCGAACACCATGTCGACCCATTTAGGATCGTATAGATCTATTTTTGCCATTGTTTTCTTTCTTTAATTGTTTACGAATCAGTGATTAAGCCTTAACACCTTTCTTGGCCAATAGTGCCTTGTCTTGGTCTGTTAGCTTGTCAATGACGTAAGTTCCAATGTATGAAATCTGCATTTCATCGAGAATATCTACCAAGTTACGATAAGATGCGTGATCAGTTGGCTTGATGATAACTGTCATTGTAGATACCTTTTTGCCATTGATCGTACCACTCTTGATTGCAGCAAGCTCAGACTGATAGATACTATCAGGATAAGCTTTTGGGTCAGCTTGTCTCTTTCGGTTCAGTTCTTTCACTGCGATATCCATATCTTGGAATGGAAGTGAAATTGCTTCGCCAGTAGAAGGGTCACCGACCTGCTTGTGTTGAAGAACGTAACGGATGCCTTTTGGTGTGTTACTCCAATCAGCAGGCTTTAGCCAATTAGGATTATCATACTCTGGTTTACCGTTACCATAGAATATTTTGTTTCCATCAGTAAGATAAATTGTGATAGAGTGTGACTCCTTAGCTTCGTTCTTCTGTGCTTCATGAGTGTTCTTGTCATTACTTGGCATGGTCAACTCCATAGTTGAAGGCTTGCTAAGTGAGGTACAAAGCATGAAGAAGGTAATCAGCAACATAAGCATATCAACCATAGGCGTAAAGTCTACGCGTACGGTCATCTTCTTCTGTTTGCCGCCTCCTTTTCCTGTTTCCATCATATCCATTCTTTGACCTCCTTACTTTTTAGCTGCACCAGCAGCCTTTTTAGCGTCCAACTGTGTGATCATGTAGTAATGGCTTTCGTCCATATCCTGGAGTTCGCTCATTACTTTCTTAACTGTTCCATAGGGAGAGTCAGCATCTGACTTGATAGCCAGTCTTACTTTAGGATTCACTTGGCGGGCTGCATTAACCCACTGTTGGAATTCTGTCATGTCCTGTCCCTGGATACTGTCGAGAGGGATACCCATCTTTGGGAGTTCCTTGCTACGCTCTGATGCTGGCTTAGAAAGGTAAGCTGCTAGCTTGTCGAGTGGTGCACCGAACATAGATTCAGATACGAATGTCTTCTTCTGTGCAGGTGTCAGTGTTGTCATATTATCGACAATCTGTGCTAACTCAGTAGAGTTGTCGTAGCTCAAAAATACCTGGCCTTCGCCAGTAGGTTTCCCGTTAGGACCTTTTTGAGGGCTTACGAGAATTGTCAAGACGCCATTCTCTGGCACCTTTGTTTCAGACACTGATCCTGGTGTGTTTACCTTTACTGGCTCATTCTTTACGAATGTAGATGTCAGCATGAAAAAGGTAAGCAACAGGGTCATAACGTCTGACATAGGCGTCATATCGATCCAGACGTCACTCTTCTTAATTTTTACTTTACCCATAGCGATAAATATTTAAAGGGTTAGCAAAAATTAAGCCTCTTCTGTGTGGTTTGCTTCGTATGTCTGAGCGATAGAATAACCAACCTCGTCGAGGGCGTATGTCAACTTATCAACCTTGTTTGAGAAGTAGTTATAAGAAACTACAGCACACCAAGATGTTGCGATACCGAATGCGGTGTTGATCAACGCCTCAGAAATACCAGCAGAAAGTGCAGTTGAGTCAGCACCACCACTTGTAGACAAAGCAGAGAATGACTTGATCATACCGGTTACAGTACCGAGAAGACCGGTAAGAGTACCGAGGGTAACGATCGTTGCAACGATTGGAAGATTCATTGTCAGAGTTGGCATTTCGAGCTGAGTTGCCTCCTCATGAGCCTGCTGAATCTTAGCAACCTTCTGAGCTTTTCTGAGGTTTGCGTTTGCGCCATGCTCCATGTCAGCATAAGCATTCAAAGACGCTTTAACAACATTTGCTACAGAACCCTTCTGCTGATCGCAGAGCTGGTTAGCCTTTGCAAGGTCGTTAGCGTTAAGAGCTGCCTTAATGTTTGCTACGAATTTAGGGAGAGCACCCTTACCGAAAGCGGTCTTAAGAGCCAACCAACGCTCGATAGACATTGCGAGAACGGTCAACAACAATGTGTGAATAACAGGAACGACGACACCACCTTTGAAGATTGTACCCCAAACGTCTGCAGGGTGTTCGTTAGTACCTGGATCCTGGAAGTGCATGTCATTTGCGAACCATGTGTAGAACAATGTGAATGCAACGACAGCGCATACGATGATGATCCAGAATGCGCCTCTTACTCCTGTGAAGCCCTCAGACTTTTTCTGTGGGGCTGCTTTTTGTTGTGTAGTTGCCATAATTTGATGAAATTTTAATTTTAGGTTATTAATGAATTGAATTGTTAATATCTTTCTGATTTCTAAGCGTTTGAGTAAAACAACGTTGCTACAGACTATCTGTCGAACGGTCTTATCTCCGCAAAGATAGCAATTAATGGGCAACTAAAACTATGATTAATAACATTTAACAGTTGGAAATGTATAGTATAATCCTACTCTTTCTTACAGTCTGTTGCCCAAAAGTATTATTTCAGTTTTGACAAAGCATCTTTGATACGTTGAAGTGCTTCTTTGATGTTGTTGTCACTTGTTGCATAACTCATTCGGAAACAATCTGGTGAACCGAAGTCATCTCCTCCTACAGTTGCCACATGTCCTTCTTCAAGAAGGTACATTGCTAAGTCTGTTGAGTTATTAATAGTATACTTTCCGTTGCTCTTTCCGAAGAAACTTGAGCATTTTGGGAATAGATAGAAGGCGCCTTGTGGTATGTTAACATCAAGTCCTGGTATATCTTTTGCTAAGTTTACAATAAGATCTCTGCGGCGTTGGAAAGCCTTACGGAAGTCTTCTACACATTGCTGATCCCCCTCGTAAGCTGCCAAAGCAGCCATTTGGCTTACGCTGCTTGTACCAGAAGTGTATTGTCCTTGTAGTTTATTGAGTCCTTTGACAATCCATTCTGGTGCTGCCACCCATCCGAGTCTCCATCCTGTCATTGCATAAGCTTTGCTCACACCATTGCATATTATTGTCCGTTCCTTCATGTTTGGGCACGCTGCAATGCTTGCATGTTTCCCTATATAATTAATGTGTTCATATATCTCATCAGATAGAACGAATACGTCTTTATGAGAGCTGACCACTTTTGCAAGCTCATCTAGTTCTGCTTTTGTGTATACACTACCTGTTGGATTGCTGGGCGAACAGAGGATAATCATCTTTGTTTTAGGTGTGATAGAAGCCTCTAATTGAGCAGCTGTGATTTTGAAATCCTGTTCAATACCAGCAGAAATGATGACGGGATTACCGCCAGCCAGTTTCACCATCTGGGGATAACTAACCCAGTAAGGTGCAGGAACGATGACTTCGTCACCTGGGTTTACCAACGCCATGATAGCATTGCATACTCCTTGTTTGCCTCCTGTACCCACAATAATCTCCGAAGCGGCATAGTCAAGACCGTTTTCTGCTTTAAGTTTCTTTGAGATGGCATTCCTAAGAGCTGGGTAGCCAGGTACTGGAGAATACTTTGAGAAATTGTCATCAATAGCTTTCTTTCCGGCTTCCTTTATTGGTGCAGGGGTCATGAAGTCTGGTTCTCCCACACTCATGTTGATAACGTCAACCCCTTGCGCTTTCATTTCGCTACTCTTTTGTGACATCGCCAGTGTTGCTGATGGTGCCAGTCTGTTCAGACGGTCTGATAGTTGTGCCATATTAAACTTGTCTTTCTTTGTGTGTAAGTTTCACTTGCAAAAGTACGCATTTATATTCTTATATCGCAATTTATATTACTTTATTTTATTAAATTATATATTTATCTGTCTAATTGGTAACATTTTGTATGCTTGTAGATCAGCAAAATCATAACGTTTAAACTTCCTTTTTATGATTGTTATCGGTGGGTAATACTGTTTGTGTTGTGTTCTTTTTGCGTAGTTTCTTATTTTGATTAGTTTTATGTTATGATGTTTGAACTGTGATTAATCCTAATATTGGTATTGATAATGTTTTCTTTTGAGTAATTAGAATATATTTTACAAATAAAAAAGATATGTAACATGAAATGTGCGTATGCATCTATTTCTGTTGTCTTTGTAATACGTTGATAATCAAAAGTTTGTAAATGGGCTTTTAAAAGACGCCCTTTTACGTTGCAAAAGGGCGTCTTTTACATGTCAAAAGGGCACCTTTTACCATGCAAAAGGGCATCTTTTAGAATGCAAAAGGGCATCTTTCATTTTACGATTGTGAATACTTTTTACAAAAGTTGGGTCTGTTTTGTGAAGAGGTATATGATGAGTTTGGATAGAGTTACATTGATAGGAGCTGCTAAGTAGATCTAATCGTAAACACTTTTCTTTGTGGAATACATTATAAATTACTTGTGAGAATGAAAAAAAAGTTGAACCTTTGATGTCACAAATCGCAAACTAATACGTATTAAAGACAAAGCCAGAGAAAACAATGACTATCGATGAGTATAAGAAAGAGGTGAAACAGATACGCCCACAGATGCTTTTCATTGCCCAGAGTTACCTTAGGGACAATGATGAAGCAGAGGATGTGGTACAGGATGTACTGTTAAAACTTTGGCAACTGCTCGATACTTTACGTCTGCCAATGTCGCCTCTTGCCTCGGTACTTGTGAAGAATCGTTGTATAGATGTTCTTCGTCGGCACCGCTATATGGTAGAGGTGAAGGATTCTATCGTAGATGAGCGGCAGAGAGATGACGACCGATACGAGGCGGTGATAGCCATTATTGATACTTTGCCAACGATGCAGCAAACCATAATGCGTCTGCGTCACATGGAAGGAATGGAGATAAGTGATATTGCAAAGCTGACAGATAGTAAGGAAGCAACAGTTAGAAAGGCTTTGAGTCGTGCTCGTCAGGCTATTAAAACACAATTTTTAAAACTCAATAGCAATGAATAAATCTGAAGATATAAAGCTGTTAGTGAGTCGTTTCATGGAAGGTGATACTTCTCTTGATGAGGAAAAAGTGCTTTATCGCTACTTTAATAGTGGAGAAGTGGATGTAGAATTGCTTCCTCTGAAGGAGATGTTTTGTTCTCTTAGCTTGTTAAATGAGCCTGAACAAAAAGCAGAATGCACTCAAAAGCGTACTAGAAGGATTCCTATGTACAAGACATTGCTGGGTATGGTAGCTTCTATAGCACTGTTATTGGCTGTTGGTAGTATGGTCTGGCACGTGCATCAGCAAGATTATTGTGAAGCTTATGTCTATGGTAAGCACGTGACAGACCAGCAACAAGTGATGAAAGAGATAAGTGGAACGTTGCAAGATCTACATCAAAATGAAGCAACCGATGTAGACAATCAGTTGCATGACATCTTTAATTGAATATAGGAACAATCAATAATAAATAAAGATAGTATTATGAAACATCGTTTATGCTTGACAATACTGCTGGGGTTAGCAACGCTGATAGCCCGTGCACAGCAAGATTTAAATGTTTCTCCGGTCTTCCAAGGTAAAATAGTTCCGCATGGAGAGATGGTTGATGTTCGGGCAAAAGGTCGTGCTATCAGCAAATACAGATTAGATTATTATCATAGTATTCGCTTCAAAGCCTCCGAGCAACAGCGTGCTATGGTGAACGAGTTGGTTGAGAAAGATCGCAAAAACGCAGTTGGTGTAGAGCAGAAAACGAAGAAAGATAACCAGAGTCTTATCCTTGCTTTGCCTCAGCAAGGTACTCAACATAAGTATCTCTGTTATCTTACACAGCAGAAAGGGCACACTCTTGTTATCACATTAGTATATATGGAGGGGAAGGTAGCAAGTATAACTGAACTTAGAAAATTAATACAATAAAAAACAAAGCTTATGAAAACAATCCTACTCAGTATGGCATTAGCGTTGAGTTCTTCAGCTTTTGCAACAGTAAATGACAATGACACCTTAATAGTAGAATCTCCGCGTCAAGTGAAAATCATCACAAATGATTCTCTGCAGCATATAGAAGTGTTGGGGAGTAAGGACAATCCGTCCTATCGATATGTGAATACTATTCAATTGGTTGATAGTAATTATGTGAGTACATCATCTATTAACGAGAAGACTTGGGACTTTTCTATTGCTGGATTCAACAAGTCGAAGAGTAGTAATAAGAAAGTAGAGTTTGCTATGCGTTTAGCCTTTGGCTTCAATAACGCACCTGGAATGCCTCATGAAGCAGACTTACAACCTTTTAAGTCATGGGAAATCTGGTGGGTTATAGCCGACTGGGTCTATAAGCCATGGCGTAATAACCATGCTTTTTCTGTAGGTGTGGGAGTCGACTGGCGCAATTATCGGATAACAGGTGACCAGCGTTTCGTGCAGAATAATCGTGTTGTAACCTTTGATTCATACCCTGCTAATAGTAATCCACAGTTCTCTCGCATCAAAGTCTTCAGTGTAAACTTCCCCCTTACCTATGAATATGATGGGAAATACTTCGGGTTTAGTGTTGGACCAGTTGTCAATTTCAATACTTATAGTAGCCTGAAGACTCGTTATAAGATGGATGGACACAAGATAGCAGATGAGAGTACTGGTGTCCGAGTGAATCCTGTAACCATTGACTTTATGTGTTCTGTTAACATCTATGGTGGACCCGATTTCTACGTAAAGTATACTCCTTGTGATTTGTTACGTAATGGTTATGGACCTAAATTCAAGACCCTTTCATTTGGTATCTTGCTACGATAGGGCTTCAATAAGTACACAAACAAATAAAGCTCCGAATGGGTTTAGCATTCGGAGCTTTATTAATTTATTTCTGATTTGTTCTTTTATAGATGTAGATTATGTCCCATACGGTCACGCTTTGTCTTAAGGTAGCGATAGTCAAACTTATTAGGACTAATCTCAATAGGTACATTCTCTGTTATTTCCAAGCCGTATGCTTCTAATCCAACGCGCTTTGTTGGATTATTGGTTATCAAACGCATCTTGTGTATACCAAGGTGTCTTAGCATCTGAGCACCGCACCCATAGTCGCGTTCATCTGGTCGGAAGCCCAAGTGAATGTTAGCTTCTACAGTGTCCAAGCCTTCATCTTGTAGCTTATAAGCAGCAATCTTGTTCATAAGACCAATGCCTCTTCCTTCCTGTTGCATATAAATCAAGACACCTTTTCCTTCCTTCTCTATCATCTGCATTGCTTTATGTAGTTGTTCACCACAGTCGCAACGCTGACTACCAAGGATGTCTCCTGTAGCACATGACGAATGTACGCGAACGAGAACAGGCTCATCTTCCTTCCATGTTCCTTTGATAAGCGCCATATGTTCCAGTCCATTGGGTTGACGGAAAGGTATTAAGCGGAATGAACCATACTCTGTTGGTAGCTCAACTTCTTCTCCGACCTCTATACTTGACTCTTTCTTTAGTCGATAAGCAATGATGTCTTTGATGCTGATAATCTTCATTCCCCATTCCTTAGCCCGCTTTTGGAGGTCTGGCATACGTGCCATTGTGCCATCTTCATTCATGATTTCCATGAGAACACCAGCTGGGAAGCAGCCTGATAGCTTGCAGAGATCAACGGCAGCCTCCGTATGACCAGAGCGACGAAGCACACCATTGTCTTGTGCATAGAGTGGGTTGATATGTCCCGGGCGGCCGAAAGTCTGTGCAGTAGATGTAGGATCAGCAAGTGCTTTGATAGTTGCTGCGCGGTCATGAGCAGATACTCCAGTTGTACAACCTTCCAGTTTATCTACTGTAACAGTAAAGGGTGTGCCTAACATGGAGGTGTTGTCCGATACCTGATGTGGCAAATCCAATTCATCTGCCCTAGACATTGTTATCGGAACACAGAGGACTCCACGTGCATTCTTCAGCATAAAGTTTACTTTCTCAGGTGTAATCTTCTCTGCAGCCATAATGAGGTCGCCCTCATTCTCTCGGTCTTCGTCATCCACAACGATGACAAACTTTCCTTCTTGAAAGTCTTTGAGTGCATCTTCGATGCTATTAAGTTTGAAATCTTCCATATCTTGTTACTGATTTATTCTATTTATTTTAGCCCTCTCGTAGCCATCCTTTTGTTGGCGATTTCCTTTGTAATCGCTTCGTTACAAGCAATGATTGTACGTAAATCACGGTAGAGACGAAGTCGGAATCTCCACATTCGGAAGTAGAAAAAGATACCTGCTGGTATGATAAAAGCAGACAGAATGTTCAGCCATCTGTGGTCAAACGGTCGTGTGTGGGCCTTAACTGCAAGTATGGGGTATTTGTTTAACTCTGCTATAATTACCCTATTACGTGTGTTACCCAAATCTTCTATAACTTTTTCCAGCTCTTCGTAGATGTCCTCTATCGTGTGATCAGGATGATAACGGAAGAAAACTTTTATGATATTTGGTGGTGATTTAAGATTGCGTGACTGTGAGTAGGACGTAATCTTGGTACTTATCTCATCAAGAATCTGTGTATCTTTCGCATAATCTGGGTCATTAATGATTACTTCTTTGCTTTGGATACTACGCTTGATACGTATTCCAAACATCTTCATAAGCATGTTTTTGTACATGTCAGCATTGAAGACAGTAGAGTCATTGTTGGCTTTGTATGTAAAGAATATAGCCATAGGAATGAGTACTGCCAGTGATAATCCTTTACCAAACCATATTGCCCATGTGCCTTGACGTGACATTCTGTATCCTGTATTGTCAAGGATATAATAAATAATGAAGACAATTACACTGATGATTATTGGTAATCCCAGTCCTCCTTTCCTGATAATTGCGCCGAGAGGAGCACCAATGAAGAAGAAAATTATGCAGATGAGTGACAGGGTAAACTTGTTAATGGCCTCGATGTCATGCTGTCTGATCATCTTATCTCCGTCACTTGTAATCATACTCTTAAACTCCAAGTCACTGACTTCTTGCTGAACAGTGGATAAAGCTTGGTCAACAACCATGCGACGTTGGTCAGCTGGCAGCTTTTGGAAGAGTGAATCAATATTGAAATTCTTGCTATTTGCTATTTTTTTTGCCTCTGCCAATTGTACAGGTTGCAGCTTTGGGCTAGGGTAATAGATTGTTTGTGCATCTTTGTAGTATGCTTTTCCCACACTATCATACACATGTACGAGGGAATCTTTGTCTTTACTGATCTTGGCTAAGCTCTTTGTTCGCGCATCATTTGATATGCCTGCCATGTCCGTAAGATTGAAGTCTCCGTTGAAATCTAATACGATATGCTTGTGTGCAAAGGTCTCTCTACGGTATGGAACACTGGCACTGCTACCCATTTCTTGCGACCGCATATTCTCGAACCATTCCCCATTCCATAGGTTTAATATGAGGTGTTTCTTTTCTGCAGTTGACTGTAGCATACCAGAATCGGCAAGAATTATTGCTTGATCTTCATAACTATCTGTCATGCGGTACACCATTATATTATATAGGTGACCTGTTTTGAGATCTTTTCTTTCTACATATAAGTTTGTTTGTGGTATGCCATCATAGAAGATTCCCTCTGGTATTTCCAGTTCAGGGCTCTTCTGTTTCATGGAGATCAGGAGTTGCGCAATATGTTTTTGTGCGTTTGGACCAACATTATTTTGGAAGTAAAATGACCCCAAAGCAATGAGAATACTTATGACAATCAATCCTCTGAATGATTGAATCAGTGATATTCCAGCTGCTTTAATGGCTGTAAGCTCAGAACTTTCACCAAGGTTTCCATAAGAGATGAGGGAAGAAAGCAGAATAGCCAGTGGTAGCGCTTGTGGTACCATCATAAGACTCATGTACCAAAAGAACTGACCTAAAATGTCAAGAGACAAGCCTTTGCCAATTAAATCATCAACATAACGCCACAGAAACTGCATCATCAGTACAAATAAGCTGATGAAGAATGTTCCAGTGAAGAGCATGCCAAACTGTTTGGCTATGAAAATATCTAATTTCTTGATAGCAAACATAGATTCACTCTGGGCTTTTTACTTTCTGCAAAAGTACATAAAAATATCAGAGTAAATGTCTTTTTTAGTAATTTTATTCTTTAGATAAGGTTCTAAGAGTTATAATATTTGCTTTAATTTTCTGCCTGTTCAGACTTTTTGTTACCAGTAGTATGCTGCCTTGTCTATCCTGTTATTTGCAGTAATCGGTCAATATCTTGATTCCAGAGTAGCTTCAGATCGTCTATCTCATCTTCCTCAGCAAAGTCGGTGATGAGTAGGTGATAGTTCCCCGCAATCTCACTTTTCTGCATCTTTATTTCCCAGTATACATCGTGGTCTGTGTCATTCCAGTGAAAACGGATATACTTATTCTTTGCCTCTTCGAGGATAGTTGCATGGTGTGTGGCCTGCTCGCGAAGTGGATCTCCCCATGAAAAAGTTGCTTTGTCACCATCGATTTTTATGTCATCTGCCAACCATTTCATAAGTCCCATAGGTGTACTGATGAGTGTCCACACTGTATTACCTGAGCGAGTCCTTAACTCATACTCCATTTCAACCTTCTTTTTCATTGTTTCTTTTAAAGTTTTTTGTAGCGTTAATTGCTCTTTTGAATTGTTCTTTTTGTGGGATGTTATTTCGCTTTTGAGTCTAGTACTGATATAATATTACTGTTATCTAGCAGTAACTTCGTCTCTCTTTTCGGCTGCAAAGGTACTCCTTTTTTCTCAAATAATTAATAAAAGTGTATTTAATGTTTGGCAGTATAATTTATTTTTCCTAACTTTGCACCCGCTTTCAAGGATGAAAGTTGAATGATGGCGGGATAGCTCAGCTGGTTAGAGCGTCGGATTCATAATCCGGAGGTCGTG
>ERZ772932.106-NODE-106-length-48521-cov-4.312446_pt1 | contig 48521 bp, 59 predicted proteins | sample MGYA00511684_ERZ772932 | MGnify/ENA primary metagenome ERZ772932 (study PRJEB29015, sample SAMEA2738078) | human oral metagenome | biome: human oral; feature: human-associated habitat; material: saliva | place: China | collected 2210 ...
CTCGCAATGAATACCGATACGGCATGCCGACACTCATCGGCACCAACGTGCGCGGCTCCAACCTCGCCCTATTCGACCTACACAACGCCAACCGTAACAACGAGCCACCCCTAACACTCTTCACAGGTAAACCTGGTAGCGGTAAGACGTTCAGCATGTTGTGGATTCTTTCTCAAGCCGCCCTGCAAGGAGCCGCTGTTGTCGGTATCGACTGGAAAGGCGATTTACTTCAAATCCGCGAAATCCGGGACGTGTTCGGTGTAGAAACAAAGACTATCCGTGTAGACCCGAAAGACCCCGCCAACAGGGGAATCCTCGACCCGTTCGTCGTCTTCGACAATAGTGAGAATAAAGAAGAAGCGCACGCTGACATTGTAAACGCTGTACACGCCGTATGCCACGCTCTGCTCCCCAACTCACTCAAAAACCACACCATCAGCGCGTTCGTAGACTCCGCTATCAACGACGTAATCCGAGGCTTTAGCGAAGAAAAAAGTATGCCTGTTTTCATTCGCCGCCTCGAAAACGTCTCCCGCCAAACCAACAACAACGACCTCACAGCCTTCGCACTCGCCCTCCGCAACAAACTCCGAGGCTCCGGCGTGCTACTTAGCGCAGAACCCGACGGAGAACGAAACAACTACTTCGAGTTTAAACCCGGCGTAACCGTCATCGACCTCTCCAACCTCCCAGAGCTACCACAAACCATTGAAGAGCTTAAAAACCCAAGCAAAGCCGTAGGACAAGCAATCCTCACAATGATTACACTCCTCGTCCGGCAAAGCATGTTCAGGATGCCGAAAAACATCCGCAAAGTACTCGCAATTGACGAAGCATGGTCAATCCTCGCAAACCCAGCCGGTCTAGAGCTCGTCAAATCAACCGTCCGCCTCGGACGCTCACTCAACCTCGCCGTAGTACTAGGCACACAGAGCTACGCCGACGTATTCGCCGGAGCCGCAGAGCTCGACACATCTTTCGCCAGCACACACTTCGCGTTCGGAAACTCCAAAAAAGACGGCTTCCTCGGTGCAACAGCAATGGGATTAGAAGGAGAAACAGCGGAACAAGTAGCAAACGCTATAAGTGTTCTAGAGCAAGGAAACTGCATCATGCACGACATCCGGAAACGCACCGGACAAGTCAGGATACAGGTCTGGCTCCAAGAACTTATTGAGGCTTTCAGCTCCAACCCATACGACACTAAGAACACTCAACCTACCCCAGGTGAACCACACTAGGAAACCTTTAACCTATGCGACAGAATCAGCGTATTATCCCACCAAACATTGTGTACATTAGCGGCACCCGCCAGTACAGTATGCTTGAAACCCCTGCGCGCCCTCTGCTTTCCCCAGCGGTAGAAAGCAGGAAAGATGCCGCATGGTTCAGGAACTACCTAAAAATTGTTATCCCCAACATTGACAGCGCGGGCATTATGCCGCCCAGCTCAACTGGCAGGCTCTACGAAGGCACACCTGAAAACCCGGCACTAAAAACTAACATGCTCGGCGTTTTCCCCACAATCACAGCACTCATGGACGCTTTGCAAGCGAAACCTCCACGTATTCAGAACGCTATGGATGCTGTTGTTATCCACTCAGACTATCTGGCGGAGCTTTGGGATAACCACCCGCACAGCCCGCAGGAAAAAGATAACGCTTTCAACTGTATCCTGGCGTTCATGGAAGAGAACCCGGTCATCATTCTCAACGCAAGCCGCACAGCGAAGCTAAACGCCTCCGTTGAGAATACCCGCACCGAGCTACTTGCACGTATTAAAAGCGCCGACATGGGCGGTAACGTCCGCCTCTACGAAGTTCAAGCAACTAAACCAATCCCTAACAACCCCGAAGCGGAGTGGGCGATGCTCCCGCCGCACACGGTAGCCCAAAACTTCTACGACGCACTAGAACTGTTCCTGAGCGCCCCGCCGGAAGAAAGCGACCCCGTGTTAGCTTTCCGGGGTGTTCTTGAATCCCGCGTAAACCCCGACTTAGCGTCCATCCAAGATGAAGTAGACCCAGACGCAACCTATATTGACGGCTCCCCGTACATTGGTCGTGTCGTTACCGTAACCTCTAAAAAAGGTGGAACCGGCAAAACCACCACATCCCTCGGTCTGGCGCACGCTCTAACAATCTGGGGTAAAGAAGCTGTAGCGCACGGGTATGCTGACCATGCGTTGAAAGTAATTGTTGTAGACCTAGATTTGCAGGACGGGCAGGTAGGTTTCAATACTAGCGACCAGTCCACAACAATCACAGGTATCTTCAATGATTTTGCCGCGCAATACATTACTCTCGGTGAAGACAAGAACCAAGACTGGGAGATTATCCGTAAGCACATCATCAACAACGAGCGAACCGGGTACGCGACGCTTCTAGCGCCCGAAGACCCGCGTGACCTTACTGTGATGAACCCGCACTTTTACAGGGCTGTTATCTCAACATTGCGGGAGCACTTTGACGTAATCATCATTGATACGTCTGTTCAGCTCAACAGCCCTTATATGACGCAGTGCGCTTACCCTTTGTCTAGGACACTGTATTACGTCGCTGAACCCTACCCTGTGCCGCTGGACACAATGAAACGCCAGTTTACCTACGGGTTAGGTTCAGCACGTAACGGCGGCGGCGGCATGGCACCACAGCGCATCAGCATCTTCGTGAATAAGGTGGAGCCGGAGCATGTTGTAGCTAAAGGCTCAGCTTTGCCGTTCTGGGACGTTCAAAACTACAGCGTCGGCGGCATCCCCGTCCTCACAGGCGTACCATACTTGCACGAAGCCGCACTAGACGCAGTGAACGTCGGCTTACCCGGCGGATTTAACTACCTACTCAACAACAAAGGCTACGCCGAAGGCATGTCCCTCATCGCATACGACATTGTACGCGACACAGACTACCAGCTATTCAGCCCCGAACAGACAGCCGACCTTGAAGAATACTTTGAAGAAGCTGGGCTTTAAAGCCAAGAAGCCGGGAGTGGAATAGTTGAATCTGGTTCAACATATATAAGAGGCACCGTAGGTTCCTCCTCAACATCAGCCCCGAACGACGGAGAAAACATCAACCCGTCGGCGGGGCTGAACCACACCCCAAACCCAGTTAAAACAGCACCCACAGCAAATATTGCCGCCGCTACAAGACCTAAAAAATTCCAACTAGCAAGATACCCAAACAACCCAAATAGGCACCCCACAAAAGCTACAGCAGGCGCAATCACCGTAGAAACAACAACCCCAACTTTCCCGCACCAAACATACAGCTCATCCTCATCATTAGGCACAAAAAAGCGGGCACACCTGCCCGCCAAAACACCTAAAACACCTAAACCAGGTAGCATACAAACCGCCTCACCTAAAAGCCTACAAACCTTACATGAAACCCATAGCAAAAAGCGCCCTCAGCTATATGTTAAGTAGCAGTAAAAAACATAGAACCAACCCGATGAAAGATACACTCAATGCCAGCAGAGTTCTCCCTATCAGACCTTGAAGCACTCAACGGGACAGGTGACCGTGTCGGAGCCGAAAAACAGCGCCTAAAAGACCTCAGCAAAAGCATCACACGCTACGCAGAAACAGGAACACCCGAACCAGAACCCGAGCCGGAGCCGGAACTAGAAGCTATTGACGAGAACGCGCTCCTAGAACGTGTACTCAAACGCGCCCAAGAAAAAATGCGCGAAGCACAAAACCCCACCGTGCTCTCAACCGCTGACATAGCCGCCGCAAACGAAGCGAAATACGGCAAACCTGACCAGCCCATCAAAGAGCAGGCGCTCCGCAAATCTATCGCCCACGTCAAAGACGAACCGGACAACTTCCCGCTCTCAAGCATCATCAGCGACGCATATGACCTCGGCGCATCTGACGTTTACATCCAATCCGACACGCCTATCCGCTTCAAAATCGGTAGCGGCGTGTCCACCTACCGTGTACAGCCAACCCCAACACGTACAGACATCGCACGCCTCCTGGAAGCAGTCGTACTAGACGGTGACACTACCGTATTTAACGCCAATCAGGAGCTCGACATCTCATACACCGTCCCCAAAGGCAAATATGCTGGCAGGCGTTGCCGACTCAACGTCACCTACGTGTCCCCAGGCTTGGGTAACATCAATATGGTGTTCCGCCTCCTCGCCGGTGACATCCTCCTACCCGAAAACTACAACGTCCCCGAAGCGTTCATCAAATCAATGCACAGCAAAGGCGGACTTAACGTCATTGCTGGTGTTACAGGTAGCGGTAAAACAACCACCACAGCGTCCTGCCTCCTATACGCGCAGTACAACGTCACCACCCCAAACCCGAAAACAGGGGAGCCTATGGGTGTTGTTATTGTCACCATTGAGCAACCTATCGAGTACCTTTTCGATAGTAACAACCCGAACGGTAACGGCTCCATCTTCATCCAGCGTGAAGTGAACGTCGACACTATCAGCTACCTGAACGGTATTAAGTCTGCCCTGCGTCAGAACCCGAACATCATGCTCATCGGTGAGGTTCGTACCGAAGAAGAAATCCAAGCCGCCATCCGAGCCGCACAGACAGGTCACCTTACACTCACCACCGTTCACGCTCTAGACTGCGCAGGCATCATTGAACGCCTCGCAACCTCCGATAAGGGAGATATTCGGTACAACACGCTGGCTTCTATCGCTAACGTCGGGCGTGTCTTCATGACACAGGCGCTGGTGAAACGTATCGACGGCGGACTCATCCCCGCACATGAGGTACTAGAAATTAAGCAGTCAGACCGTGACCTCATCGACTCCATTAAAACAGGCAACATCGCTAATATCCGTCACCGTCTCCAAGAAGAAGGACACGACATGTGTACAACCTTAATGGAGCTTTGCCGCGCAGGAGCCCCCTGCTACATCCAAGACGTTATCGAGCATGCGCCTGACCCGAACCGCCTCCTGCAACTCATCCGCACGGAAGAAGCCGCCGGAGGACAGTTCAACTACCACCCAGACGCTCTCAAGAACATCTAAAATCGGTGACGCTCTGATATATTACTGCTAACCGAACTCGCGCCCCACAGACCCCGTGGAGCCCCGCCCAGATGGTAAGGAGTGAGCACCTAAAACATTTGGGCGAAAGAGGCACAAAACAAAAATGATGAAACCCCCGTCAGGTTTTTCTGACGGGGGTTTCATCATGCCCAAAACCAGGCACATCTACGCGGTGAACACTAACGAGGCGCGCCAACCAAATAGTTAGCGGACGCAACATACTTCTCAAAAGGAAATAGCCCCTCAGTGTAAGTATGCCGAACTACACCAAAATCCGCGCCAGACCCAGCGAACAAACCCAGGCGAGACGGGCTATCATCAACCCAAAACCCATCCCCGGCGTTCAACAACCCCGACAGAACCTCCGACTCCTCGCCGTGAGAGGTAAACGAGAAGAACTCACACCCGGAAAAGCCTAAAGAATCTAACAGCTCACGTTTAGCAACCCCAACCTCAACACTCGGACTCAAACTCAAAAACGACACATCAGCGCCAGAACGCTGAACAAAATCCTCAACCTCCGTATTTACTCGAATACCGTCCGGCGCATAAAACTCAGGGTCACTAAAACATTTCAGCAAATCAGCGCGCAACACATACGACCCCTGACACACAGGGCGGTAGCTCGCATCATAATCCACCAAACGACCCGCAGAATCCAACAACGTATTATCCAAATCAACAAAAAGGCGCAATATCCTAAACCTTCCATAAAATCAGCAACAAAAAAATAAAAAATATACAACCCCTATTATACCCAACCAGCAAACAAAAGGTGCCCCCACCAGCAAAAACCAGCAGAGGCACCATACGCCAACCCTAAACCCTAGAACTCAAACGACGAAACACCCTCAAACACCGAACCATCCTCACGACACAAACGAGTAGCACGAATACGCTCCGAACAGCCTTCACGAGCCGCCCACTCATTCACCGCATTAACCATCCTATCCGACGTACACAACCACAACACCGAACCAAAAACACTACGGTCATCCCTATACTGACCCAAAATCTTCTCCAAACTACCCGGCTTCTTACCAAAACCACGCTCCACCTCAACAGCAACACTACGCGGCTCACCACCCTCACCACGCGGAATAGCCACCGACAAGTCAGGCACATGGTACTTACCCACAGAAGCGCTAGACATCACAGCCCACATCCACTCATTAGACCCCAAAAACTCCGGTGAAACACCAACAGCACCAGCCGCACGCCACTCACGAATATCCTTCGCACGAGCCGCAATCAACTCATCACGCATACGATAACCCTCCCTACCCCTAAACCAACTCTTCACCGCACCATCCACAACCTTATCCGGAACAATCACAAACCCGCGCACACGCTCCCCACCAGAAACACGCCCACCCGAAACAGAAGCACCCAAACCAAGCACATCCACAGAACCATTCATCAACATTGCACCCACATAATTTACCAAAACACGATGCGGAAACTCACTATTACCCAACGTCTTACGCCGCACCGTAGCCCCACCAACACCAAACTCATCCAACCCCACACGAGTACCAACCCAAACACGGTGCCCACCCGCACCTGCAACATCAATAGACTCCAACACCCCGCGCTCCTGCAACCCACGCACATACTTTGACGCGCTCGCACGAGACAAACCCAATAACAGGTTAGCCGCACGCACATCAATCCAACCGAACAGCCCCACATACGTCATAATCTCAACCTCATGACGGACACCCATAAGACGCACAGGAGCCGCACCATCAACGCCCTTAGACGCGCGACGAAGACGCTTCAAACGAGCCTCCACAACATCCGGCGACTCACCAACAATAGGCGGCGAAACAGCATCCACAGACCCTACACGAGACAACCAATAAGACCTCTGCTCCAACGCCAAAACATTAGTAACTTCCGTAGAACTCATACGCGAGCCCCTCCCATCATAATCAAATCTAAACGACGAAGCCTCACCAACACCAGCACCAGAAACCGGCAAACCTTTAGGAGGCGCAACCATACCACCCAAAACCTCATCCAGAGCCCCCACAGCCTCACCCAAAGCACGAACACCCACACCACCAGCAAGAAGAGTAAAACCCTCCTGCACCGCACCAAAATCAACACCCTTCACCCCACCAAAAGACCACCTAGCACGAGGAGTCACACCATACGAAAAACCACCATGCCTAAACACCTCACCCGACAAACTCACCTTACCCGCATCCCACACATACCCCACACACTCCGACGCGAAAGACCTAAACGCCGGAGAAACAAGCGAAAAATCACGAACACCCTCCGCGCGCTCCAACACCGAACCAGCCTCCACAGGAACACCCGACGCAAGCACAAACCCGTCCACAACATGCCCAACACTGAAACCAGCCGCACCCAAATCATCTAGCGACCCCTCAGTAGAAAAAACCTCCGGAGCCAAACCCGAAAGCTTACCCTTAACAATAGGAGCAACAGCCTCACCCGCAGAACGAGAACCAGCCACTAGGAAACCTCCAAAACAAGAAAACACGAACCAATAAAAAGAGACGCAACCCCACCCGAAAATAGAGCCGCGCCAACACAACAAATATAGCACAAAACCCCCGCCCACCACACGCACAGCAAACAGCCACACGGCGGCAAACAGGGACACAAAAACTAGTCAAAAAAGATAGCTAAAAACACAAGAAGAGACATGCAAGAAACATAAACCCAGAACTTCATCTTCTTCTCAATCGCGTATAACGTAAACAGTGGTGCCACCACAAGGAACAACACGAAAAACATTGACTACTTACCCCGCCGCGCACTTCAACGACTCAACAGCAACCTCAGCCAAACCTGAGAAACTATCCACATCATCCGAATATTCTAGGTAAGACTGCACAGCTAACATCCCCCGAGTATCGTCTAGAAGCCCAGCCTGCTCCACAGCTTCCAACACGAACAGCCGCTCCAATACATCCTGTAGAGCCTCCTCTGAAACAGAGAAAACACCATCGCCAGCATACTCAAAAGCACCAACACAGGAATCCATCACAAAAATTATCCTTCCAACAAAAAACAGATTACAGATACACCCCGATTCTACCATCCCACCCCGCAAAACCACCGGAAAACACCACCAAAAATGCTACAATAAAACCCCAACAAAACCACCACACAAAGGAGTCACACCATCATGCAAGCCACCCACACGCCCGAAATCCCATACATCCCATACCAGGACGAACACATCGAACAACGAGCCGAAAAACTCTACAACACCTACAGGAACAAACACCCCCACAACACCCCAGCACTCAACGTACAGCAACTCACCTACGACCTCGGCGGAAAAATCTGGCTAAACCCCGATGTGAACAGGGCACTAAACGCCCCAGAACTCGACATCAACGACTACGCCCTCAATCTCGAAACCCAACAATGGGAAAACATAAACTTCAACTCATACATCCCCTATCTGACCCTCCATGAACAAAAAACCGGAACCATCGGAAACGTATTCACCAGGTTTCGCCTAGCCCACAACCTCGGACACCTATACCTACATGTTCTCAACAACAAGACCACCATCCCACCAGACAGTTACAACAAAACACCAGGCTCCCATCAAGAACGCGAAGCAAACAGGTTCGCCGCCGCCCTACTCATGCCCAAAACACCATTCACCCACCACTGGAAAAACACTGCCAACGGAGATATTATCGAACTATCAAAGCTGTTCAAAACCGGCATAACCTACACCGAAATCCGAGCAAAACAACTCGGACTAATCGACTAACCAGAAAGACACAAACACCATGAGCAACATCCCCATCATCGGAGCAACCTACGACGAACGCGCCAACTCCTGCGCAAAACACCTCCACACCCAAATGACACTCCTCGGCAAACCCGAAGACTACCTCACCGAAGAAGCATGGGAGCGTGAACTTGAAACCATCGCCACCGCATACCGGCACGACCAAGCAAAAATTGACTACCCTAACAACGACGAACACTATAAAGTCGCTAAGCAAGAGTTTGCAAAACGTGACCTCCTAACCCGACTCAAAGAACACATCGAACAGCAAGAGTACAACCCTCACAGTATCGAAACCTTCACCATTCACGTCGCCTACCCCATCATCACTGCAATCGATAAGGTAGACACTAACCTCTACAACAACACACCCGCCTCAACCCACCAGCCCAGCGGTCGAGGCTTCTTTGCCCGCATCTTCGGCATCTAACACCCCTTACAATAAACCCCCGGAAACCTGAATAACTACAGGCAACCGGGGGTTTATCCCACCTCAAAACACTCTTATAGTCAAAACTACCTAAATGTGCTAGAATAAAAACAACCAACAAACCCGTTACCGCAAACACCAAGCGGCAACCCAACCAAAGGAAACCCCAAATGACAAACAACGCCACCTACCTCGACCGCATCAAAGAAGAAACCTGCGAATACCTCACCCAAAAACTAGCCGAAAACAACATGCAACTCACCGACGAACACTACCAAGCCCTAACCACAAAACTCCGTGCCACCATCAACAAATTCACCCACGAACACAGCAACAACACAACAAACACCCTCTCCATCATTGGTGACCTGTACACACCAACCCTAACCCTCCAATACCTCAACATCACACAGAAAGAACTAGATAAACTAGTTGAAAACCACGACATCATCAAGCTCACCGACAAGCACGGCAACACCGGATACCCAGCCTTCCAATTCAAAAACGGAACAATCAACAGGTACATCCAGAAAATCACAAACGCATACCTCAGCTACGAGGGCGCAGACCCCATGAACTTAGCAGTCTACCTCACAACACCCTCCCGAGCATACGGAGGTAAAAACCTCATCACACACATCGCAGAACACCCCGAGAACTACGCCACAATCCTCAACCAAACACTAGCCGACATCAACGACATTCTCCGCCACTAACACCACAACAGGCAAAAAACCCTACAACACCCCACCCATAAACCCCCAACCAAAGGAACGAACCAATGACAAACGAAACCCACCTCCGCATCAACCCTACTACCGCCGTAAAGAAGCACATCACCGAATACATCGACTCACTAGTGGAATACGGTAACCTAGAAATCACCAAAGAAAACTACCTCGACCTATCCTTTAAACTACGAGCCACCGCCGCGAAATACGCCCTCGAAGACCAGCACAAACCCTAACCCAAAACCACGCTCGACATCATTGGTGACCTATACACCTCCGCCGCCGTCCGTAAATACCTCAACATCACACAAGAAGAACTGGACAAGCTAGTTGAAGACCACCTCATCCTCAAACTAACCGACGGTAAAGGACGCAACGGGTACCCTGCCTTCCAGTTCAAGAACGGAACCATCCGACCAGACATCCAAAAAATCATCAAAACCTACCTCGACTTCCCTAAATTCGATAACCCCTACAAAACTCCCGTCACCCCCCAGGAAGTAGCCTTCTATCTAAAAGTCGATAGCCTAGAATACGGCGGGCGCAACCTCATCGAACACCTCGACAAATACCCCGAAAAACTCGACCGAGAAATCAGTATGCTACTTGACGACCTAACCCGCCGCAACTACAGCTACTAGACAAACACTCAAAAAAAGAAACCCCCGGAAACCTGAACAACCACAGGAAACCGGGGGTTTACTCTACCCACAAAACACAAAAATAGGGCTGGCGCACGGCATCAAAACCATACGCCAGCCCTACACACAACCAGCACCTACAAGCCACTACCCCACATACTGCGCAACCGCAAGAACCGCATCCACATACTCCCCACCAAGACGCGCATACTCAACAGGAGCAACCAACCCAAACCACGGAGACGGCTCCACCAAAAACTCAACAACACGGCTATCGCCCCAACCCAAACCACGCAACTCACTAACAAGACGCACAGAATCAGGGAACAACTCCCAACCATCCACCAACACATCATCCCTACCCACAGGCATAAGATGAACACCATTCACCCAATAATCCCCATCCTTAAAACGCCTCGCAATCAGCTCACCAGACGCACACAACCCGCGCACAACATCAACAGAAACACCAGACCCAGCCGCAACATCAACATCAATCATCCCAACACGCCAAACAAGCTCCTGCCCCCTACCAGCACCCGCCAAACGATGCACCAACACACCCACAGGCACCCGCAAAACCTCACCCAAAACACCCAAATCCCTAACAGAACCATCACCCACAGACGGAACAACACCCGCTACAGTCAAAGCCACAACATTCCCAGGAACAGGGACACTACCCACACTCACGCGAACCCAATCCTCAACAGCCACCTGCTCAAGACTCTTCAACGCCCACACCCGCGCATCAGCCAACACAAGAGCACGCAACCCCTCATCACCCGACAACAACAACTCCGCCGCCGTCAAAAAACCATAATCACGCGAAGGATAAAACAAAAACATATCCACCGCACCCGCCGAAACACCCAAACAAGAAAACACCCGCACACACTCAAAAAACTCAGAATTAAACCTTAAAGTCCCCTCACCCGAGCCACCCCAAACACCCTTACCAGCACCACCCCAAAACTGCGCGCGCGTAAACCTCAAACCAGGCACACCCTCATCCGCATTAAACGCAGGCTTCCGCACATCACCAACAAGACAGCCCACCTCAAACCAGCGCATCACCTCACCAGCAGGCAACCCCCCAGCCTCCAACTCATCCAAAGACCACCCATCATACCAATCACAATGGAAATCCCACCCCGTAGAACCACCACCAAACGCTTCCCTCAAACGCTCATACATCAGGTCAGTAGAAACATTATGCAACATAAGAAGCAACCTCCAAAAGAAGAAGAAAACAAATAACAAAACCATCATACCAGGCACCCCACACCAAAGCACCACCTAAAACCCAGACACGCACACCAACAAACACGCCACACAAAAATAAACCCCCAGCAACCCGAACAAAACACAGAAAACCAGGGGTATTGCTTACACCCAAAACCTACACAAAAATAGGGCTGGCACACAGCAACAAAAACCATGCACCAGCCCTACACGCAACCAGTATCTACAAGCGACCACCCTACATGTGGCTACCCCACATACCGCACAACCACCACTCACAGGCAACTACCCACCCACAACACCCAAAACATCCCCCACAGAAACACCCAACCCCAACACAGGAGAACCCGACGGAACATCAACCCAACCACCAGAAACACCAAAACCAGACCTACCAAACAAACCACCCGACACACCCGAACCACTCACCACACCCACCGGCGAACCAAAACCCTCCGAACCAGCCACAAACCCCAAACCCAACCCACCAACCAAACCACCACGCCCAGCCAACACCGAACCAACAACACCAGACAAAACACGCCCACCAACAGACACCAAAACACCATCCAAACCACCACGCAACAACCCCCACAAAACACCAGACCCCAACCCAACAACACGCCCAAACACCGGACAAACCCCCGACAACCCCAAACCACCACCAACACCAGACACCACATCAACCAACCCCACCACAGACGAAACACCACCACCAAACACCGACCCAAACCCCGCAGGAACAAGCCCCGCCCCAAACACAAGAGAACGCCACAACCACCCATCAACATCAACCACAGCCCCAACACCCCCGTCAACAAAACCCCCATCAACATCAAAACCCTCAACAGCACCAACAACACCAGACACACCCGGCACAAAACCACCAGCCCCAACACCCCAAACACCAACCCTACGCCCAAAACCAGCCCCAACACCACCACCACCCAAAACACCCAAACCAGCAGACGACAAACCCCAAGAACAAGACAACCCACCAACACCAGAAACACCCCCACCAACCGGCAAGCCAAAAACCCCAACAACACCCGACAAATCAACACCAAACCCCGAAACAGAACCCAAACCAGCCAACGCATCCAACCCAGACACCCCCGACACCAACCACGGCACAGAAACCCCACCAACACCAGAAACCCCACCAACATCCGCCGCACCAGCACCCACACCACCAAAACCAGCAACCACAACACCACCAAAATCAACACCACCAACAAAATCACCAACCGGCAAACCAACAGGCAACCCACACACCCCCGACACCGGAAACAACCCCACCGGCGAACAACCCAACACCGCCAATAACCCATCAACACCACCCGACACAGAACCACCAAATCCAGACGAAGAACCAAACCTCACACCAGAACCACCCACAACACCAAACAAACCCGAACCCCTAGAAGCCCCCACAGACCCATTAAAACCAGTAGAAGGTAAAACGGTACCGCCAACAGACAAAACACCCTCAGAAGCCCCCTCAAGCCCCTCAGAAGCCACCTCTATAGCAACCCCATCAGTAGCAGGCTCAGAAAACCCTTCACCACCACCCCAAAAACCCTCAACAAAACCGCCACCAACCCCAACCCCCGCAAAACCCCCAACACCATCCACAACACCAGACGAACCCCAACCCACCGACACACCAACCCCCACAGACTCAACAAAACCGGCACCACGAAGCGAATCGGCACCAACACCAACCCGCCCATCAGCCCCCAACAACCCAACAACACCAGAATCAACGCCCCGCAACTCAACACCAACCCCACCCGGAACAAAAACCCCACACACACCACCAGACAACCCATCCCCCAACAACCCAGAACCCAAACCACCAACACCAACACCAGACTCCAAAACACCACGCCCAACAACCACAACAACCACACTCCAATAAAGAAAAAACAAAAAAATAGTACACCACAAACATAGCCACAAAAACACCCCTACCCAGACAACCCCCAAAAAACAAAACCCCCAACACCCACCCAACAAACAAAAACCCCACAAAAACACCCCCACAACAAAAAAAACCAAACCAACCACCCCAAGCAAACCCCAAAAAACAACGCACCACAAACCCAAAACCACACAAAGAACTTGGGCAACACTAAAAATAAACACCAAAAACACGAATAACCAAGACACAAGACACAAGAGAAAAGGAAGAGCAACAAGACATAACAGACACAGACACACAAAGAGGAAAGCAACAACACTACAAAGAAAGAAGTACCCAAGATAAACAGATACACAAAATAAACACCAATACACGACAGACATAGAGGATAAGCACAGACACATACACCATAAACAGAAAGAAGCACAGGCACATAATACGCAAGCACAGAAAAACACGAAGGTAACAACAGATACAAGAGACGCACAAAAGAAGAGAAGAGGCGACACAGCACGTATACACAAGAAAGACAAAAGAAGCATAAAGAGGGGACATAAGAGCGGAAGGCACATACAGGCTAGAAACACATAGGGGTACACGCAGACTAAGTAATACACGACAGGTATAAAGAGGGCAGGTAGATAGGGTAAGCACGTATAGGATGGCACACGGTATATACGGAGGGGCTAGAAACGGTTAGCAGGTATGTGAGTGGTGGTAGGTGGTGGTGAAGTGTGTGGGTGAGGTTGGGTAGGTTGGATGGTGGTGCGATGGTTGGGGTCGGGTGTGGTGTGGGTCATGTTGCTCACGCGGGTGGTTGTCCTTTTCTTTTTTCTTTCTTCTTTTCTTGTGTTTTTGGTGGTGCATTGTGGAGTGGCGGGTTTTTAGGTGTTTCGGTATGTGGGGGAATGTATCATTTGCCCTAGTCAGGGCGTTTTCGTGTTTTGGGCGACAGGACTGCAATGGCGACCTAAAAACAATCCCTATAGGTTGATTTTATGGTGTTTTTTGGGGGTTTTCCGTGGGTTTTTGAAGTAAGTCGGGTTATTTCCTGTCTTTAGTATGGGGTTTTTGGTGGTAACTGTGGTATTTTTTAGGTTTTTGGGTGGGTTTTTGTGCGCATTGGGAGGCGAGGTATTTTTGGGTGTTTCGGTATGTGGGGGAATGTATCATTTGCCCTAGTCAGTGCGTTATGCACTTTGGTGCAGATTCTTGTTTTTGGGGGTCGAAAATCAACCTCCAGGGGTTGTTTTTTGGTAAGCGTGTAGTGCGAGCGCGATTTTGACTCTTGGTGCCGGGGTGTTGAAGGGTAGTTTTTTGTTACTTTGCGGGTGCCTGGTGTACCAGGTTGCGTCATTGTGTATCGCAAGCTTGTGTGCCGCCTGTTTTCTGTGGTATAGTTGTAGGGTAATCATGTAGTGGGTAATCGTTACCTGCTGTCGTTTCTTATTTTGTTCCTTTGGAGGGATTGTTAGTTATGGCTTTTAGTGTTGAGACTCAGGTTAAGGCTAAGAACACTTACGCTTTGTTGGTATATTCTTTGTCTGAGGTTGGTGCCTTGTTTGGCACTGGTAGTTTCGTGAAGGCGGCTGTTTTGGATTTGGCGACGTTTGATGTGAGCGCTACGTCCGCTCAGCCTATCGCGCTGGATAAGAAGGTGTATGACTTGTCGCGGTCGTACAATGAGTTGCGTGACCTTGCGTCTTCTTTTGCCTCTGATTGGGCTGAGGTTGTTGCTAAGGATGATGAGGCGCTGGCTCTGGAGATTTTGAACGCTGTGGAAGAGGTGGTTTCTTATGCGCGTGAGCGTGTGTTTGGTTAGTCGTGTCTGCTTGTAGTGGAGGGGGGTTATTGTTCCTGTTTGGGTGCCCACCCCTTTTCTCTATCATTTCTCTGTCTTTTGTGGGTGGGTGTTCTGCCTGCTTCATTGAGTTTCTTGAAAGGAAGTTTTGTTGATGTCTGTTTTTCCTGGTGATGTTGTGTCTACTGCTGGGGGTGTTCTGCATGTTCAGTCTGTGGTTATGGAGCGTTCGCGTGAGGGGGTGTCTTTTGCTGTGTCTGGTGTCACTGGTGATGGCGCGGTGCGTGTGAATGTGCCTATCTCTGATGGTTTGTCGCCGCTGGCTGTTGATGTGTCTGATGATGAGGCGTTGGTGTGGTTTGACCGTGAGCGTCGCCTGCGCCGTTTGAGTGCCGCCGTGTTTAATCCTGGTAAGGGGTTGGAGGCTTTGGGTAGGTTGATGGATGGTCAGGCTGTTGTGTTGTCGCTAACTGACCGTGAGCCTGCTGACGCTGTTGTTAAGTGGCTGGGTGAGGTTGAGGCTTCTTTGGTTGATGCGCGCGACTGGGTTGTTGAGAAGCGTGCTGAGTGTTTGAAGGCGTTTGAGGGTTTCCATGCTGGCTGGTTGAAGTATCAGGACAGGTCTTGGGTTGAGCCTGATTTGGACGAGTACCGTGAGTACCGCAAGTGGGCTGGTGTTAAGCTTGTAGTTGGCGGCATCTATCAGTTCCAGCGTAAATATGAGGGGCATGGCTATTTTAAGGTTGTTGATAATAAGCATAAGACTGGGATTGTTCTTTATGGTGGCTCTGGTGGTGTGGGTGACCGTGAGGGGCTTATTTATGATACTGACAGGGGTTGTGTTTATCTGCGGGTTATGGTTGGTGACGATGACCTTTGGATTGATGCGGATACTGTGAAGCTTCTACCTGTTAGCTCTTTTGAGGATATTGAGTCTTACCGTGAGTGGAGCAAGTATGAGGGTGTTTCTCTTCCTGATGCGTTGCGTGATATTTTCCTTGACATGTTCTGTGCTGGTGAGGGTAAGCCTGAGTGTTTGCCTTCTCGTGAGGAACTTGATGGTAACCGTTACTACTGGGCTGACGACTATGCTAAGTGCTGTAGTGTGCTGATGGCGGCTACTGCTGACCTGCTGTTCGATATTGAGAAGAGTATCGGGTATGTCCGGTGGTTGCGTGAACAGCTGGTAGCCTTCTACCGTGAGCTAGGGTTCACCGCCTAAGGGGTTAGCATATGGGAGCCACTGAATCCTACGTCTAGGTTTGGGTACCCCCCCCTTGTAAGGGATGGCGAGCGCTTTCTTAGGTGGCTGTGCCTTGGTATTGGTTGCTTGCTGATTGCTTCGCTAAATTTAGTGATGGGTGTGAGTGCCTAGAGGGTGCTCATGCCCATCATTTGTTTCTGTTGGGGCGAACCACACACTATAGTTTGCGACTCTGGTTAAATCTGTGGTATAGTTAAATTGTTCAATCGGGGGTATTCCCCAGTAAAGCCAATAACCAATACGCATGTTTGAGGAGTCGCACAATGTTCTGCACTGTTAAGGTGATGAAGCCCTACACTTACACTAACCTTCCCTTTGCCGCTACCAGTACCGCCCACCTGGGCGACGTTGAGGCTTGGGCTTCTTCTAAGATGAGCCTTGAGTTTGTCTCCTGGGATTCAGGTGAAGAGGCTCATGTTACTTATGGGGTGCAGGCAACTGACCCGACTAAGGAGCCTGGTGATGATGGCTGGCTGATTGGTCGTGTGACTATGAGTGTCGATATTGAGGGTGACGTTGCCCTGAGTGGGGTTCTTATGCGCCGCATGGTGGATGAGTTTAAGATTGTGATGCGTAACCGCGTAGCGCAGGGTCAGGCTCTTGTGGAGTTTGAGGGTGGGGTGCCGGTCTTTAAGCAGACTGTGACGTTTGCTACTGTCTAGAGTGAAATGCTTTGAGCTAAAGCCGCAGGGTGGCTCCCATAGAGGGGGTTGCTTTGCGGCTTTACTTTTGCTTTCCATGCCCTGTATGTAATTAGGGTGTTTTATTACCATCAAAGTAGAGACTTTAAAACTTTCCCATATTTAACTTGTATGCGGTCTTAAATCTATGGTAGACTGTAGATATAGGGCACTTGGGGAGAATCCCGAAAGCCTAGCAAGTTTTTAAACCTACCGAAAGGGTTTACGTCATGGCAACTAAGTTCACCTTCGCAACGAAGTACCTAAATGAAGGAGTACGCGAGCGCATTGCTAATGGTGAGACTCCTGTGGTTGCAGGACTTTATGTGGACTACATTATCACCCCTCGTTACAGTACTAGCGAGGCTTGCCTCACCGCCCATTTTGAGGGCGAAGATGAAGAGTTTAAGGTTTTTCTACATGGTGACCTTAATGATTACATTGAACTGCATGACTGTGACATTAATGACCTGAATGTCAATTGGAAGGATAGTGAAGTCACCATCTAGGGAAAATAAATGGATAGACGGATGCCGCCTTTCCATCTAAGGCGGCATCCGTCAGGCTGTAAGTAGACACCCTAAAACCAAGAATGGGACACATAAATGTATCTTAAAGAAGTACAGGCAATTCTGAAAAAGCTAGGCGGCTACCTGAAAACTGTTGGAGTTGAAGCGGGCATTACAACAATCCCTTACAGGCTTCACGGCGACTATTTCATCAAAATCAAGGACATTAACAAGCCCCGACTAAAGCAGGCGGCTAACCTCATGTCCAACGACCACCACGCATTCAATCTAGCACTCACTAAGCGCCTCAAGGACTTCGCGGGCGAGAGGGGTGGCGAGTATGCAGAACGCGCTATCGACGTAATCGATAAGCTTGCAGAACTTGATAATCTACACGCGACTAAACACCCCGCTCAGGTTCATAGTGGAACACCCCAAAACCAAGGAAGAGACGTATGGATGTACGACAGCTTCGCAATGACCACCCTGCGAGAAGTAGGTGACTACCTGGATGCCGTTGGAATCAACGCAGGTGTCACAGCACCGCCCAGCGAGCTTCGTAACCAGTTCATTACAATCGTGGACATAGATAAGTCTAAGTTAAAGCAAGCGGCAAAACTCATGTCAAGGGACAGCGGTACGTTCACCCTAGCCGCCACCAAGCGTCTCAAGGAGTTTGCGGGTGGGGTGGATGGTGAGAGTGTGCAGACCGCGCCGCCGATGTAATTGCCGCGCTTGCAGAACTTGATAATCCGCGCGCAAGTAACCAGTGTGAGGAAAAGGTTGAAGAGACTAGGAACTCCGCTACTAAAGCACACAGCCGCCTCAAGGTTCTTAAGATATTTAATCGCGCGACCTCCAACCCAACCAACTTTGGGGGTTGGAGAGGGCTTTAACTTGCCTAGATATCTAAAGGCTATCGGCTGACTTGCGGGCGCCACCCAAAATTTTCTAATGTGAGCCACTTCACACATATTCGACTTGCACACGGTTTTAAATCTGTGATATATTATAGATATAAGGCAAACGGGAAAGAAACCCGAAGCTGTGAAGCATCAACTAACTACCGAAGGGTGGCAATCATGTCCGTCGCAACTTTCAACTTTGAGATTTCCGCTGAGGAACTTGCAGAGCTTGCACCCCACGCAAACTACGAGTACTCCAACTGCTGTGAAGTCAAGGTAGACCACATCGACATTAACGACTACGACAACACCATCACCCTTACTCTGGGAAATGACCACGGAGTGCATGAGGTGGATGCTACTCCTGAGTCTGCTGAGGACTTCGAGGCGCTTACCTCTCGCTACGAGGGAGACGAAATTACCGGGTACCGTCTCGACAAGGCTATCTACGACCTCGATACCGAAGAAGGAGAGGTTCTAATTAACGTCTAAGCTGTAATCACCCACTGCGGATTCTAGCTCCACAGTGGGTGATTTTTTTGTATATGTGCCTTAGTGGAGGGGTGCGCCCTCTATGTTAAGAGGGAAGCGGCTTCCATATGAAACCCATTTTTTGTTTTTAAGGTGTGATACAATGACTGTGTATGGATTGGGTAATCTGCCTAGTCCTATAACTCGCTTTTAATGTCTGGAAGGAATACTATGGCTGAGAAGAGCACTAAGGAAGCGCCCGCATGGGTTGAAGTCACTCCTGATACTGTTACCGCGCCCGCTGACCTGTTGCGTGTGGCTAACGTTGTGTTCGACCTGTTGAGGGCGTTTCGTGTTGATGAAGACCCTGAGTTGAAGGAAGCTATCGAGAAGGCTTTGGATTGGGATACGAACGCGGCTAAAGGCAAGGTGCCCTACCATATCCTAGAACCGCTAAATGCTTTACCTAGCCGTGAGGTCATTGATGCCCGCATTGACTACTATAGGCATGAGATACAGGCGGGGCGTGTAGATAACATGTGCGGTATCCCTGCGTTCCTTAGTGGCTCCATGCTTACGGCTGATGAGGTGTCCCGCAATACTGGAATCCCGGTAGATGAGTTGTTGCGTGAGGCGGATTCGTTTGCGTCACGGTTTGTTACTGACCTTGAGTATGAGGATGCTGATGGTAATGAGTCGCCGCGTTTCTATTCGGAGCAGTTTAAGCCGGATGGGACGCTTGATGACCGTAAAGCTGATTATATTTCTGCGGCTGGGAATTACTTTAATGACGCGCCGGGTTTCTTCCATGATGTGTTTTCACCTCAGCTGATTTTGGGGTATGTTAGCCCGGTGGCTTATGCCGCTTTGAGTGATGAACATCTGGAGGCGTGTAAGGAGACGAACCGCCTGTATATGGAGTGCTGGGACGTTACCGCTGACGACGACATCGAAGACCTGATGTTCCCCTATGAGGAAGAAGAGTAACTGTTTGCGCCCCGCATCAGCAGTCCAACATAGAGTGACTTTGAGGTTGTTGTCCTGGTTAGCACGTTTCTCGATATTGTTAGGAGTGGTACGTAATGACTTTTACATATTGATAGTTCGGTACTGTCCGTGCTTTGTGTATGTTCCCTTGTGCTTTGCCTTTTTGGATTTTTTCGCGCAATGTCTAAGTTTGTAGGCACTACGGATGCGCGTGAAGCTCCCGTTTGGGTTCTTTGGATGGGTGTTTGCGCAGTCGGCATTGCCCTATCTGTGGCGTGCATGATTCTCTAGCGCGCAGGGTTATAGTCGCTATTTGTCTACTAATTTCATTTTTAGGAGTAACCTATGTCTATTGGCACTGTTGCCGCCACTATCAACATGGATGCCGTGGTTCATTCAGCAATTTTCTTAGCGTTTGCAGGTGTGGGCGCAATGATGGTGTACCAGGGGTTTGTGACTATCTTGCAGGCTAAGAACAAGTTCCAGGGCTTTATTGGGGTTTTTACGGGTATTGTTGGTGCTTTCACGGTGTGTTGGGGTTTGGCGAACGCATTTCCGCATAACCCGAACGCGGGTACACTTCCAGCTAGTACAGGTGATACTAGTTCAGTGAGTACTAATAACAGCGGTGGCGGCGACATTATTAACGGCTTGTAGCTCATTTGTTGATTGACAGCGCCGCGACTTCACGTATATCTTAAATACTAATTACTGTTTTCTGTAGGAGCGTGCCTATTATGCTTTTTAGTTCTGTTGCCATTGACCATTTGTTGCTTTTTGCGATGTTTGGTAGCTTTTTCACTCTCTTTCCCGGAGTTGTCATACAGTTGTTGAAGCTAATGGATGTGGATGATGAGCCATTTGGCAAGCGGCAGTATTTCAACTTGGCAAAAATGACGTTTATGACCGGGGTGCTGTTTGCTGGCATTGCGGTCTGTATTCATATCTTTGCCCCGGATAATGTGGTTCCTAATAGAAATGTTGTGGGTCGCGCCGGTCATGTCCCTTGTATTATGCTTTGTCACTACTGGGCTAACTGCTTTGGTTGCGGTTCTGTGGAGTGTTCTTGATGCGCTGTTGAAGTATCCTGTTGGGTGGTGGTGTGCCCTGATGGGGCGTACCGGCGACAGCGAATAGTTGCGCCTATTTGGTGCACCGATAGTAGGGTGGGGTGTATGACGTACTAGCTGTCATACACCCCACCTCTTCCTATGTTGTGGTACGGGTTAAACCCCTAACTCGCGATTGATGTCATGGTAAATTTGTGGTACACTATTTTTAAATACGGGGCGTTAAGTATCACGCCCAGCACATCAACCCCTCAAGGAGTCCCCCATGCGTTTCACTTCTAACTTCAAGTTCAAGGCTGTCACTCCTAGTCCCGATAAGCTTGCCGACTTTTGGTGGCATGACGAGTTCGCCGTCCAGAATGTCGAGATTAAGCAGGCGAACGACCCGCAGGAACAAGGCAACTATGTCGTAAAGTTCACTATCGAAGAGCCTTTCTATCTCCCCGCTAATGATAAGGACGATGACTATGTGCCGGATAATTGGGAACCTTCCAAGATGACCTTTACGCAGTGCGAACCCGTTCCCTACGGTTTGGCTGTACGCATTAAGGATGAAATTATCCGAATGACGGCAAATGGATATATTGACGCGCCTGATGTTATTGATGGCATGGACATGTACGACTTGGAGATTACCTACGGTGGCATCTCTGGCATGTAGCATCCGCCCCATGAGAGGCTTAGCCTGCAAAAGTCCCTTAGCCTACATGTGTGGATTGAGGGACTTTTTTGTGCATACAGGGGGCGATGGTTGCCATCAATTAAGTGGCAACATTTAAAATCTGTGGTACAATATCAGTAACTAGTTTTTTAGGGAAAGGACTGAGTGATGAACACTCATGTAGACGTTTTTAGTTACGCGGGAGATGGCATCTTCACCATTACGGCAGAAGACCTGCACGAAGTACTCAAGGCAGTCCATGTAGCCAATGTTGTTGAGTATGGTCGCCTCGATAAGATGATGGAGTTCAAGGAGGCGATGTGGGACTATAAGCAGTCCATGCTTGATGCTGTTGTTAGTGATGAACTGCGTGACCTGGTAGAAAAGGAGATGGAGGGCGACCTTTGGGGCGCACTAGCCAACTACACTATGAGTTCAGCGAAGCGCTAAGCATACCCCCAATCAATACCAATACCTTATAGAAGGAAAAATTATGGATATTTCTGCTGTAAATCGAGGTGACATCCTCATTGATGAACCTTACGTCTACCGCGTCCTCACCGTAACGGCTGATGGCAAGGCGCGACTACTGCGACCTAACGGCGACATTGAAACCACCACCATTACCCCAGATGAGCCTTGGGAACATGTGTCTAACGCAACGGCTGAGGATTGGCTGGCGTATTGCGCTAAAAGCCGTGCCGCCCAGCGAATCATCATGAACCTTAACGGTGCTGACCTTAAAGACCCTATTAGCGCATACAACGCCGCACATGGGGCGCTAGGCGTTGAAGTAGGTCTACAGCTAACCCATCAACAGAAGCAGGCTATCTGTAAGCGCCTAGACGAATATGCGGAGGCTCTTAGTGAGGCGCGCGCCTGGGTTGCAAAGCAACGCATCCGGTATAGTGAAGTGACTGCCACGCTATTTGAGAAGATGCCCGAAGACACCTACAGTATCGCGGAGCCTCGCTACTTCGAGTCATTAACCCATCCTCAGTTGGAATTGCGAGGCGCAACTCTTACCGTCGGGCGTGTGTACCGATTCAACTGTAAGAAGGGCACTAACTCTACTGGACGTTCACGAGGCTACTTCCGAGTAGACAGTATCAAGGGGAAGAAGGCGCATGTAACCCTAGATGACGGCGCTACCGGCTACATCTGCGTTTCAGACTGGAACGCATGGGAATACCCCCTACAGCTGGTAACCAGCACCGAAACCTACGACTGCTCAAACAGGTTCTCACCCGTAGCTGTAGATGACCCCACGGAGGGTTTCGCATACGCCAAATATTTGGGAATGATGCGTCACCTGGGCGTGAAAGCCGCTAAAGCATACCAGAACCTATTTGAGAAGCAGGAACGTCCCGCAATGCTAACGGGGCTGTTCCGTAAAGATTTCTACTCGCCTCTCTACACGGGTTCACTCCGCAACCCACTCAACATTCAGGAAGCATACAAGCTGGCTAACCAGGAAGTTGAGCAGGTCTATGACCGCCTCGACTCCACCGAACGGGAATTGCGTGACATGCGGGAACTTGTGAGCTTCTTAGCAGAATAAGGCGAACTGAAAAGTTGCTTTTAGGTGCTGTGCCTGATATACTGTAGTTATCAGACGCACCATTGTGTGAAATACCCCCAAACCTATAGGGACAGGTTTGGGGGTATTTTTTTTGTTTACTTGCAGGTTTTCTGTGTTTTTTGCGATAGCGGGCAATGAAAGAATACGCCACACCTATCCTATCAGTATATTCTCATAGTTTGCCAGTGTCGCTGTCACGCGACACTGTTATTACAGCTGATTACTCTGACACCCCCATAGATTGCTTGTGGCTACTGGGTTCTGCGCGGGTTTAGTGTCCAGCGTTTACCCCAGGCATTGTGTCAGCGATTACCCCTAAGATAATGTCCGGTGAATACCCCCGGTATCTTGCTGGTGAATACCACTAGGATTACACCCGGTATTTACCCCTAGTATCACGTCCTAGAATTGTGCAGGCGTAATTCGCAGTTAATTCATAGTTTATGTCAAGCAATATTCATACCCTCTTGTGAAATCGACCTTTTTAGCTGTTTTAGATTGTGATATAAGGGTTACATGCACTGCTGAAATGGTGCATGAAAAACATACTCCCGCTATCCCCATGTTGGTTGCCTAGCACTCATAATGGCATGGCGTTACCAATTGCTGATAGTGGGAACAACAGAACAGGAGGAACCTGCATATGAGTTCTATTAAATCGTTTGTTGCGCGTGTAAACGCAGGAGTTCGCTCTGACATTCTTTCCCTGAGTAATGAGTGTAAGACGTTGTTCCCGGATGGGGCTACTTTGCGTAATGCTAAGTACGAGATTTTAACTGAGGATAAGCACAGTGTCACTATTGGTGACACAAGGTATTATCGTATTCGTGCTTTACGCAGGATTGAGCGTCCGTTTGGGTTGCCGCCGGTTGAGCCGGGTGACCTTGGCGGGTATGTTACTTTGGATACTGGAAACTCGCTTTCTAACGATGGTGATTGCTGGATTGCAGATGAAGCGTTCGTATCAGGTTACGTCTCAGGTGATAGCCAGGTGACCGGACACGCCCACGTTGGCTACCCATCAGAGGTTAGCGGCAAGTCACTCATTTCTGACTACGCACAGGTGATTGACGGTGCTCAGGTAAGCGAATCAATGGTCACTGATTATGCTCAGGTTGTTGGTCGTAACCTGGAGGGGTTGGACAAGGGGCTTGTTTCAGCCTTACGTAAGCAAACTGAGGTAGCTAATCACTCCTGGATTGCAGGACGTGCCCGCGTATCTGACGGTGCCCTCATTATCCGATTTAGTCACGTTGGTGGTTCAGCTGTTGTAGGCGGGTACGTGCAGTTGCGTAAGGGTGCTGTCGTTACTGGTGGCGTAACTCTCATGAGTGAGCGTGCGTTCGTTGATTTGTCCGGTGAGGTCATTGACGAACCAATGAACATGTGGGGATTCCCCACCGTGCTTGTTGCACATGTTGATGGTGACTGGGTAAGTACGGCTGAGGTGTTCGGCTCCGATTCATACGGCGCTGTGTTGCCTTACATTAAGGCGGAATACACAGCGGGTACTAGTGTGGCTCAGAAAATTGCAGACATCTACGGCGTGGAACTTGGTGCTGGTGATGGTGGCGACCTGGCAATATGCGTGTCTTCCTATGATAAGGATGCGGGCTACCCGCGCCCGGTTCATGTTTCACCTGTAACAGGTATCGCATACTTAGAGAAGCCCTCAATGGAAGAGTATGAAGAGTTTGAGGATAACCTGGAAGAGATGATTGAGCAGGCGCGCGAGAAACGGTATAACGGTCGTAAGTGGACACAGCGCACACCTGAACAACAGGAGGCATACCGCGCACAGTTGAAAAAGGCAGGAGCTAGGGCTAACATTGCGTTTTGGGAACGAGAAAAGCGCAAATCAGATAGCGAACATGCGGAAATGATTGACCGCATCATTGAGGGCATAAAGCGCGATATGGACACCGAAGAGTCTAACAACGCTTAAATAGAGAAGTGTACCCACCGGCTTATGATATAATTGGTGGTGACTTTGGTAGCTATCCCTTGCTATTAGTTTGATTCTTTATGAATTACGCCTAGTGGTAACTTTATCGGAGTCTTCTCTTTGCCGGAGTGGAGGAAAACCCTAAAACACTGTTTCAATTAGTGTTTTAGGGGTTTTCTAGTGCCGCCACAAATCGCTGGTGACTACTAGGTTCCATGAGGGTTGCGTACCCAGAGTTTCACCCCCTCAGGTATTTGCTGGTGAATGCCATTCGTGCCTTACGTAGGATTGTACGATAGTATCGTCCCGCTCTAAAACCTTCAACCCCCTCTCTAGCTACTAGGAGGGGGTATGTCATTGCCTCCGGGGTAGAGATTTTAAAACTTTCCCACATTTGACTTACATGCAGTCTAGAATCCGTGGTAGACTATAGATATAAGGCAAATGGGAAAGAAACCCGAAGCCCGGCAAGTTTCTAAACCTACCGAAAGGTTACGCATCATGGCACAGGTCATCAACATCATCAACTTCATGGGCCGCCAGCTTCTTGAAGAGGTCGAAGAAGGTCGCTTCAAGCTTGGTGAGATGACTGAGCTTGACCGCCAGGCAACCCTCAATGCACTTAGCGAGAATGGAATTGCCAAGGTTGAGGCGATTGAGGAAAACGAAGATGGCACCTTCTTGCTGGCTCTAGAGACGCGAGAGATTGGCGGCTGGATGGGTCGCTTTGTGGACTATGTACCCCTGGTTGCAACTATCAATGAATCGAGTCGGTTCCTTGGTGGCAAGGAATACCTTCTCTTCGCTACTGTGCAGGCAGACGGTGAGGTTGCCGATAAGTTCCGAAACATGATTGAGAGCGAGTACTCCTACTCAACCTACGTGGAAGAGTTCGACGACTGGGAGGGTACCCTCACTATCTAACCTCATATGGAAAGCCCCTCAGCGATGAACTGAGGGGCTTTCTCTGTGCCTTGTTGGAAAGGTTGGGAACCGCCCCGTATGTTCAGCTTCAAATCTGTGATAAAATATGGCAGTAGGGCGAAGGAGTGCAATGCTCAAAGCCTAGTAAGTTTTTAAACCGCCGGAAGGATTGTTACTCATGGCAACCCCATTCCTGACCTTCACAGAAGAGCAGACCCTAGCTATTGGGTTCATGTTCGATACGTGGGAGAAACTGCGTTACGTTGCAGAGAATAATCCACCCTTCATGCTTAAGGGATACATGCACACTGAATCGGAAGACCACGGCGGCGGCTTCGTAAGCCATATCGCCACAATCGACCCAGATGTTGCATTTTCATTACCGGCGACAATAAAGTTAGCTACGGCACTGCTACTAAGGATACTAACCATTTCATGAGATACCTTCTCGCTGGTGGCTCAGCCGCAAACCTCTACGTCAAGAACTATACTGCTGAGGTAGATGAAGAGGGAGGCACTGTTACGCTCAGGTTCACTGAACTGTTTCAGGGAAACCTTTAAGGCGCTAGATTGATACTGCCGCCAGTAGGGGTTCAGTTTATGGCTCTTGTGACAGTGGATGAGAGGTGCAGATAATGCTTTGGGTGATTGTAGTCCTTGTAGGGCTTTCCTTCTTGCTTTTCGAGTTATAGCTGTTTACCTAATGCCTAGCCGGGCAATACAGGGCTAATTTCAAAGAGTAAGAGCGTGGGGCGATGAAAAAATACGTTATCGGGTTCTTAGCCATACTTATGTATGCTGGCTCCTACAGTATTTTATGGGTGGCTAGTGGCTCGGATGATGGGCGAATGCGACTAGGATTGTTCGCTATTGCAGTGGCTATTGGAGTAACTGCATCATTTCTGGTCATCTGGTCGGACTCTCTATGTAGGTAGCGGTTTGCTTGGATAACGCCAGTCAGCATAGGGCACCTGCTTTCAATGTAACAGGTTCCCTTGTTCACCATTTGGAGGTAATTATGATGTTTCTAAAAGCTGTCTTAGCTGTCATTCCAGTTATTGTTTCGGTATTTGTGGTACTAAGTGGCGCACTCATTATTGAGGAATGCCGTGATAATGGCAAGCCTGATTCAGTTTTGGGGCGCATACTTGAGGTAGCGGGCATAGTTGGTGTTGTGGTAACCCCAATATTGGCTGTTCTGTGGTTGCGACCTTAAAGTGGGCGAATATGCAGGTGGCACAGCTGGTTACACGCCTTGACCTGAACAGTGAGGCAATGCACAAGACCTCACCTAATCCCTACTATCGTTAATGGTATGATGGTAGGGATAATATCTTTACTCTTGCCACACATACCGTCACGCATAACCCCTTCACAGGAAGGTTCTCATGATTGCACCGTACACGTTCTTAATTCCACTGGTTATTGGTGGGATTGCTATCCTTGCTTCTGTTTGGTTGTTTAAGAGATTCGTCAGTAAGGATGCTGACGGCGGGGTGTCTCGTCGCCGGTGGATGAACTACGCCCACGTGGGCGTGTGGGCTGTACTGTTGCTATCCCTACTGGTTATTGGTGTGGTAGCCAAGCCGGGTGAAGCAATGTATTCTAGCCTGCTGACTGGTTGGAGTATTGGCGGCGGTATCATCCTCGCTATTATCTTGGTGGTTCTGTCGATTGTTAGCGATTATGAAGAGGGTATCGGGCTATGGGGTGGTCGTGTGCTTCGCATCTGGTCTACCGTGGGTCTGATGATTCTTGCACAAGGGTTATGTAGTGCTAGTGATTCCCCGTCTAGGATTGGCTCGTCTCCTACCTCGCTAGAGTACACGGTTGCCGCCGATGGCTCTAAAACATCTGTAGTTAGTGAGAGGTATCAGCTGGTGAAGGGTGAATCTGAAACATGGGTTTCCACATCCAAGGAAGACCGTGGCAGTAAAGAACCTATTCAAGTGTACTCATGGGTTGAAGCTCGTGAACTATCTTCCTCAGGCGAAGTACTGAATGCCTCTACGGTGACTTACAAGTCATATGAGGATGAAGTTGTTGTAGTTGATGATGCCCCGGCAAATGGTAAAGCATGGGTTGAATACAGGGATGTGTTCTATCTTGCACCTGCTGGTCTACTGGATGCTTCCCGCCCCGACCCACTACAGGGCAAGCTGTGCGTACAGGGACGCGATAGCGGCTGTACGGTGAACGCAAAGCCTGCATACAAGAAGATTATGGTTCACGTGCCTGCGGGTGGAAAGTAGGGCTCTATGGTGCATTTCTTTGTGGGGCTATTCCTGCTTCTGGTTCTACTGTTTTTCTGGTCAGTAACTTTCTGGCGTGTCGTCCTATGGTTCGTGGGTATGTCCGCATGGGTGACACTCTTCGGGTACGCCCTATCCGTGATGTTTAACGACTCGTCGGCGACCCCCTATATGTGGGGCATTTTCCTGGGTGTGCCCTTGTGGTGTATCGGCACTCTCTACTGCTCGACATTTGAGTTTGGTGAGGAAAGCCGTGATTCGCAGTGGGAACCGCATTACCCACGTTATAGGCGTTGAGCCGTTATGGGGCTATTCGTTGTTTGGAAAGGTGTAAGTGTTGCCTGATTCACATTTCATGCTTAGTGTACTGTCGCTCATCGTGATTGCTTGGGTGTGGACCACGCTCTGGTTCTCACCCGCCGGAAAAGGTTGGCGCGGCTTCGCTGAGTGCGTTGGCTGGTCTGGGTTTGCGGCAATGTTCCTGAGCCTCTTTGTGCTTTTTGCGGCGCAGATGATGAACCGCCCCTTCCGCGATGGCGAGTTTTTGGCTGTAGTCCTGATTGAGTTGGCGGTATTCACCATATCTGCCGTGTGCATATTTATCCCAGCCTGGTTCCCTGCCTCAAATGACGTGGACGACGCAGAATAGTGATACAATAGATACGATTGTAGGTAACTACTTCACTATCTCATTCTATTTAGGAGACACATATGGCTTACGATGCGTCACGCGGTTTCTTGCGTTCTTTCGGAATTTCCACGGCAGGTTATTTGATGGGGTTCGCTTTGGCTGACTTACTTTTCGCCTTTATCTCTAGAGGTGGCTTCTAGGGGTATCGAACAACCCTGCTGACTAACAAGCAATTACTGCTCGACACGAGTATATATTGAATAAAGAGCCGTCTAATTGTAGGGATGCAATTAGACGGCTCTTTGCATGTCTCCCACCACGCTTCAACACTGCTTTTTAGTAAAAGCTTTAACCTACAAAGAACTGGTAAATATGTGGTAAACTATGAGTAGTCAATAAGTCCCGTGTTCACAATGACCACCTATAGAAAGGCTGTAAACATGCCCGTCTCGCCCCGTGATATTATTTACCTTAATTCCCCATTCTATGTTCACGCTGTAAAGTCAGAAAAGACTCTAGACGGCGAATTTCTCTCCGTGTCCGGTGTAGAATATGACGGTGAATATTGGAATGACTTTCCGGTTCAGGAAGGCAAGTATGTCACCCTGGCAGAAAACGCCTCCGAATCTGATATTCGTAAATGGTTCGACTATGCACACCGCCTCCACAGCATCACCCGCGCTATCTTCGTTCCTCACGAGGATGAGGGAGCGGCTTACCGTAACTACTGCCAAAACAGCGAAATACCTCGATACCATCTGTGTTTGTCGCTGACCGACCGCAACCCCGCCAATACCGTCTCTAAACTCTTGCTTGATGCTAAGGATGCTCTTGCTGAGGCGCGCGATTGGGTACTGAAAAAGCGCCGCGAGTGTCTAGATGTTTTTGCTGAGCGCTACGCTGATTATCAGAAAGAACCCTCTAATGAGCCTCTTAATGAGGTGTTAGGTAGCGTCTACTCTGAAATGTTCAGCTTCGGGGGAGGTAAGCCTCTATGCCTCCCCTCCCCGGCTGAGGAATACACCATCTATGGGAAGACCTATGAAGAGTGCGCCGCTAGGTTGATGGAGGCAACCTTTGAGATGATGTTCGACATCAGTAAGAGCATCAAGTATGTCGAGTGGGCGCATGGTGAACTCAATGCCCTTTATAATGAGCTGGCGCGTGAGTTTGACCCCGCCTGCTGGGAAGTAGTAGAGAAGCTTTCCATCTAATAATCGCGTTGCCTCTTAGCCATATGCTTTAGCTGAGGGGCAACGCAATACCTGGTTTATGGTACTGATATGGTTTTTTATTTTACCGAGTTAGAGAATGCACTTCTTGTTGCGTTGGCTGTGTTTGCGTTTGTGATGCATAGCATTCTTTTTCTATTGGGGTTTGCCGCCATTATCGCCCTCGCTTACCGTGTGGCAAAGTTTGTCCTTGTAGACCTTTCACCTGGTAAGCGTAAGCTGGCTTTGACGGCGTTTATTGCCGTCGATACTGTTCTAGTCACTGCCGGGATAGTGGCAACAGTGTCACTACTGCGTTAAGGTGGTGGATGTCGTGTCTCCGCCGTGCATTAAATTTAGTTTTGTTAGGAATGTTCCATGACTCCTTATGCCTCCTATGTTGCGACGGCTATTATAAACTCTTTATCACTTGCGATTAGTGGCTTTCTCATGGGTTTTGCAGGATATATTTTACTTGTGCGTTTTTCAAGTAACGCAGTTAAGGCGCTTGGGTGTTTACTTGTCATGAGTGGCTTCATTGTGGCTCTTCTGGGTATCTTTTTAACACTTTCACCACATGCGCCGGAAAGTTCAACGTTTTTTACGGTTCGCCAGGGCATTTCCAGCTATAGCGAGCAACTATGACTTGCAAGCAGTGTTAAATATGTGCTACACTATAAATGTAGCGAGGAAGAGGGCTTCCAGAAAAAGCTACAAACCGTTCACTGCTTACCGAAAGGCTGTTCACCATGTGCTCCGAATCCATTCTTAACTTCCAGGGCGAAACCCAGACCTTCAAGGCATACATCGACCCCATCGAGAGCTTCACCGCCGACAGTCTTGCAGAAACCCTTAACGAGAAGGCTCGCACCATCTCCATTGCTTGCGGTGAAGGTGATACGGAGGCAACCCTCTACTTCTTCGATGAAGACCAGCGAGCAATCGAAGTTGAGGACGAAGACGGCAACATTTCGACCGTAACCGCAACCGTAGACTTGAGCCGCCTCGAATACGCCGACAAGCTTATCCTACAGCTCATGGGCGCGCGTGACTTGCTGGGTGAACAGGTGTCCATCTTCCAGGGCATTAACTTTATTGATGTATCCATTGAGGAGGCTGTGTCTAACCAGCTTGGAATCTAGCTAACACCCGGAGAGGTGGTCGCCCGCACATACATGATGACATGCGGGCGACCACCTCTCCACTTCTTTCAGTTCCACACCGCAACGGCAGAATAGTAAGATGAGAGCAACCCCTCTTACCAGCCAAGCACAACAACCGTGCAATAGTTTATAATGTAATCAGAAAGATTCCCCCTGCCTGGGATGAATCACCTGCACAAGAGAGGAACCCACAACCATGCCCGACAACAACACTCGCAAAGATGAACCTACCGTAGTGAAGCATACTCACTATGAGTTGTCATACGCCGCAAAAATTGTTGATGCGCTTCTTATGCCTCGACCCCCAAAGGAAGAGGGTGGAGCGTTGCTGGACATTAAGACGCTCATGTTAATCCTTGGTGCCCTAATGGTCTTCGGTATCATTATTGTGGCTGTGGCATCTTCCGATAGGTCTGTGATTTCTTCCATTAACCTAAAATAAGTGAGAACAACCCCTCTTGCCAGTTTATGCACCTATTCCCATTGCGGCGATAGTTGCATTACCTACTAATTTTATGGTAAGATAGAAATATCCTCCTTATGGGACGGATGTCATTGTGGATGGGGGCTCCCTGGCAACCCACCATGTGACCTGCGGATGTTTGGTTATATGGCGGCTTGCCAGGGAGTTTCTTTATGTCCGGCAATATTTTGATTGCCTAATGGTTGCCCGCATTATAATTGCTATGGGTGACGGGGTTGTTTCCTTGGTTTATGTGGGTGTGTCGCTTGCAAAATTACACGTCGTTGTGTTATATTTAGGAATGCCTACCTTCTGTCGGCAATTCTTTCTTTCTTGGGAACCCCCAAGTTTTCGTTATGTGGATTCTGCTTACCTACATAACGGAAGCTTGGGGGTTTCTTTTTGGAGAGGTGCCTTTCCTCTAATGGGTAGATTGGTGACGTTCCAGCAGTAGGGCGCTATCGAGATACACCCCCCTTCTTGCGAGCCATGAGATTGTTTGCTAGAATTGAGGTAGTCGCCCTGCTAAGGGGTGGCTGTGTCGAAATTCAAAAATAAGGTGCGCCCGTTTACAGATTGCAGAAATGTATGCTGTAAACGGGCGTTTCCTATACCCTCGCAAAGACGTTAGAAAGAACCATTGACGATGAACACCCTTCACTCTCTGGCAGAAAATATGCCGCTCACCTACATCACCCCGACAATGCATACTGTAACCCCTCCAGATGCGGTTATCACATTGTTTGATGACTATTTCCAGTATTTCACTAGTAAGGGGCATGTAGAGCCGTCGGACGCTGAGCAAGTACGCCCTATACTTGAACTCATTACCTGCGACTACTCACAGGTAGGCGGCGGCAGTAACCTACAAGGCGCAAGCAATGATGTAGCCCTGCTGGGCGCTATTGCGGGACTTCCGCCCGTTACAACTCTAGCCGCCCGATACAGGTTCACACAGGAAGTTTACAGCAATAGCACGCAGGGAGATGTAATCCCTGTAGCACTGACAGGTGAGATGCTTACCCGTGAAGCAGTGGCAGAAGCGCTAGAAGTTACTGAGCGACACTTAGTGGAACGCCTCGATGTGAATGAAGGCGGCGGCGTCCTTAGCGTAAACACTCCGGGCGGCGTTCGCTATCCAGCAAAGCAGTTTAATGCTGATGGGTTAGTAAATCGCCGTGTAGCGTCACTAATGCGATGGGCACCCCGCAGGCTTGTCGAGGGGCAGGAATGGGTGAAGCTTTTCATCCCCCATGTCGCCCTTGGGTATGTGTCGCCGGTGGAGTATGCGAAGATTAGCGATGAGCACAGGGAGGCTCTTGCTTTCGCATACTCGCGTTGTAAGGAATGGGCTGACGATATGTCTCACATGGAAGCATACATGAGTGGGGATTTTGAAAATAGCCCCTACTGGGATGATTGCGCCAATAGGTTGGAAGGGTGGGTCGTTGAAGATGGTTTAGCATAAGGCGACGCAAGGGAAGCCCAATGGGAAAGCTTTTTTAAAATCCCCCTTTTGAATTGCGTATGGCTTAAAATCTGTGGTAAACTATAGGTGTAGCAAGGAAGGGCACTTCCAGGAAGCTATAAACAACAGTTTTCTACCGACCGAAAGGTGCACATCATGGCAAAGTTTGAGTTCACCGGCAACCTCGCAGGCAACACCAACGCTTTCAAGGCAATCAACGCAGTTCCGAACGCCTTCGACAAGCTCCCCAATAAGAGCGTCTACATTTACACTGAGGAAGTAGATGGTGACCTGGCTTGGGATGCCGCCCTTTGCCCCGCCGGTGAAACCATCCCCGAATCGCCCATCATGTTCTCTGGAATCACCAACGACGAGAAGGAAAAGGACTTCTTCACTAAGGCAGAAGGTAGGTTCCTTAAGATTGATGATGTAAAGTACGACGAGCTGGAAAACTCAGTCACCTTCACCGCCGCCTAAAAGCAGTTAAACGCCCCGTCAGAGCCTCGAAAGCCTGGCGGGGCACAACTCCACCATTCCATCAAGAAACACGCTTAGGCAGTCCTACAGGAGCCGTAAATACCATGAACGAAGTAACCAGTCTCAATCAGGGCGACAAAATCATCGTCCAGAAAGTCACCCCGCGTTCCGCATACAAGAACTACGAAATGCACACCGTCACCAGCTTCACCGATAACGAAGCAGTCCTAGACGGCGGCAAATACTTCCTTGCAAAGTCGGAACAGTGGGCTGATAAATTCACTATCACCCCCTTCAATGGCGTTTACGTGTACACTGATAGCTGTAACTCGACGGAGCGACACCACCGCAACGCCTACACCGTAAATATTGTTCGCCGCTTCACCGGAGAAAACGCAGAAACCCAGGCGCACAAGTACCTCGAAATTGTCAATAAGCTTCGTGACAACCTCACTCCCCACAAGTATGCGCACGGAGCGTCGGAGTCACGCAATGGGCGAGAGTACGCAACGGATGCAGAGTCCATCGAACTAAAAATCATGCGAGAAAAGCCTCACACTCTCACTACCGAAGCAGTAGAGCAGTTCGCAAGTATCCTGAGTTCTGGGGTGGAAGCCGCAGTCAGTAACTATATTCACAACATCAAAACCCTCAAGGAAGACGTTGCCCAAATTGCCCTAGATGGACACGAAATGCTCGAACAGTACCACAAGGAGATTGAGGGGCTGGAGCCGCCCGCCGGAGGTGAAGTCATCACTCTTAAAGACAATCAGGGCAATCCTACGCAGTTCCGCTTCATCACCGGCAGTATTATTGTGTTTGAAGACGAGGAATCCAGTATCGAATATACGCGGCAGGTCGTAGGCGGAACCTCAGACGCAATCAGTATCGCCTACTCAGACGGAACCCCGGCAGGCACCTTCGTTATCAGTTACGAAAACAATCGCGCCATTCTCATGCATAAAGAAGCGCACCACCATGATTGTTGCCCCAGTCGCCCCCTTCGCGTGGAAAGCTACTACACAATCCTAGGAACCAACATTAAGGAGCTGGAAGAACGCAAGAACGTAATTAGCTACAACAAAAACCTTCTCTACTGGGCGGGAAAGAAAAACTCAGACCTAATCAGTTGGGATGTTCCCGAATACTTGGAACCCCTACTCAATGCGGTTCTTGAGCTTAAGCCGATGGACCCGGAGCTTAACGACATCAACATTATCGACCGCGTGGTCAAACGTGTCGAAAATCAGCTAGAGGGCGCAGAAGATAAAGCACGTGAAGCAGGCGATAAGCTGATTAATGAAACCCGTGAGGCGCTAATGGAGTACCTGGAGGTTAAGGACGCGGGCTACGCCTTCTAAGCGTTCCTCGTCGCAATTAGTGAATCCCTCTCATGATAAACTTATGAGGGGGATTCACTGCAATCACCTCAACATGACACACGGAACGACAGTATCGGAGAAGCCACATGGAGTACCTACCTCATTTTGACACAGCTCAAACAATTATTATCTGCTCAACTCTCGCTATCTTTAGCATCATCGGTTACCGTGTCGCGAAGCGCGCAAACAATTGTCAGAAGACCGCAAAACGGAAGGCGTTAAAGCTTCTGGTGCTAGGGTGCGCCATCCCCGTTATTTCCGTTACGATTCTCTACGCAATTTTCGGGGGAAGTCTCCTATTACTGGCAGTATTTACCGCAGTATCATCCTTAGTGCCCCTGCTTGGTATGCAGTTCATGAAGTGGGGAGACATATTTCATCGAGAAATGGGTCTTGGCCCGTTGGAGCATAACTTGAGTGAACTTGCGCTTCTATTCATCATTAATTTCGTATTCGACTGTTTCATCGTTACCACGAGACTGTTTGGATAGAGTAAACAACGAGGGAAAATGAACAGTGTAGACGACTGTAGCTCGGCTTATTGCAGAGGTGTACAACACTCCCAACAAGTGACCTACCTAATTACCGCGCGATTTAAGAGCCGTCCCGTACCCTCCAATGTTCTACGAGGCGGCTCTTTGCGTAATCAGGCGTGATGGAAATGCTACAATAAAAAGACCTGGAAAAAGACCTGGCAATCAGCCACCTAAGCCACATAAGCACGAAAGGAAAAGCCATGTATACGAAGCGCACCTACATTGTGCCTCAACTCAATCTGAAAGATGGAATCCTACTTCACATCCACGGAGATGTCGAGGGAGTGGAAGACGTAAGCCCGCTAAGTAGCACATTGGAGCTATACGAGGTCACCGACTTGGACGGCGGCAACTTCACCGCCACCAAGGTAACAGCTAACAGCTCAGCTGGTGACACCATTCGAGGCGCATTTACCGACAATAGCCTACGCATCCTAGAACCGGCGAACCTTCGCCTATGCGCACCTGCGCACATTGGTTCCCGTGTGCCAGCAAGTGAGTCAATCTTTGAGGAAACTCTGCTACGTGTCGAGCACGGTGGGCGTGACCTCTACACAGCACCTATCGAGTACATTTACAGTGATGGTGTAGCTTGTAGCTTAGATAAAAAGGAAGACTTCGCGTTTAAAGCATCTGCCGAAGAACAGCTCATTAACTTCTATGAAGATTTTTACCGAGATTCTATCACTTTAGCCGACCTTATCCCCGGCGGATTCAGCATCTCTTTTCGTGTCCGTACCGTATTTAATACAATTGAGTGGATGCATTGGGGTGACTTCATTATCCGACTTACCCCGGAGGCGTTGAATGCCCTCACAGCACTAGCAGAAAGTGGTAACTACAAGAAGGCTCTAGACATTGCTGGTAAGTATGTCGAGGGCAAATATGGTGCAGGCAGTGACGAGTACAAGGATTACTACCGGGCTGATGTGAATTTCTTGCGTAAAGTGCGACCATCCAAGGGGGAAACCCGCAAATACCCGACGGAGGAAGAAACTCACACGCTCACTATTGCTCACCTAGAGGGCAAGCTTGAAACTCTTAACGTTGTGGCAACGGAAGCATTGAATGATGGTGATAAGGGTGCTGTAGAGTCAGCTAAGCGCCTCCTGAATGACCATCTAGAGGTGCTACGGAAGAGCGTGCCAACTGTACTTGATGGAGACATGCCCTATGAGCCGCCCGTCTCTGAGAATGATTTTCTCTACTAGGCGTGATGGAGAGTGATGGGGATGAAGATGGTAATTATTTAGAGGATGATGAGTCCTCTAGAGCGTCACCGCATGGGCGAAACATCATATGTGAAGGTGTGTATTAAGACCTTCTCCCTTTATTTATGGGGTATTTCCTAGTAGTAGGAAGTGCCCCATAAATTTTATCCCCAAAACTTGCAGGCTATCTAAAATCTGTGGTAAACTATTGATGTAAGGCGGTTGGGAAAGAAACCCGAAAGCCTAGAAGTTTAGCAAACCCACCAGAAAGGACTCGCATCATGTCTTTCGGTTCCACCTCTCGCGGCATCGACATCTTTGACAAGGAAGCAATGAGCAAGCTTCACACCTACCATGTCGAAAACTTCAACATCTACAACAAGAAGGGCGCGGCACGCCTCGCAACGGCTGATGAATATGAGCTGATTGACCTTGCTGTATGCAACTTTGAAATTCACGGTGCAGTACTGCTAGGCGAAACCGAGGAAGGTCTTTTCGAGTTTGAACTCAACTACTGGGAAGGCGACGGCTGGACGGGAATCCTTGGCGAAGAAACGGTTCGCGTGAAGATTGGTAAATCCAAGCGCCGAATCACCGCCCTGGTAAAGGCAACCAACGAGGAAGAGCGAAAGCACCTCAAGAACCTCAAGCGCTACTGTGCCAACCGCGTAATCTACAACGACTACAAGGAATACGGTCTGACCTTCCTGTAAGTCACTACAGGGCAGGAGAAGCCCCTTGCAAGCCAGATAACGTCCGTAAGGGGCTTCTCCTATTTATACCTATGCCGCAAAGATTTGGGTGCAACTCCTAATCTGGGTACACCCATTTAACATCAAGCGTGTAATACACTTACCCCATCTATGGAGGGAATAATTTCCCTCCGAAAGCAAGTGCGCCATCAACTAAAGGAGCCTTCTAAATGCTGTCTATCGTCACATCCCCTTTCCTGCAATTCTTCTCAGATGCCCCGCTCTGGGTCGCTTTCGTTACACCTGGAGCAATTCTTGCATTAGCGGTCTGCATCGAAGTGTCTATAATCACTATGTTGGAGTATAAGAATGTAGATGACAGTAAATTGACAGGCATTGAACTTGCCTTGAAATTCATTGTGCTTACGGGGTTTCTGGCGACGTTTATTGGCTTCCCTGGGCTGTTTCGAGCAAAGGGGTTCACAGATGTTTACCCTGTAGTTCTAAGTTTAGCCACGGTTGCCACGAACCTGTTTGTCGCACTTTTGGCGCTAGTCTGTGTGTATAAAGCTACGGGGACTGAGCCTGTGTTGGGCGACTAACTCTCTCAACCCTACGAAAGGACACCTAAAATGCTTGTTGAGTTTTTCAATTCCTTAGACCCCTACAGGTTCTTTGCCGAAGCCCCGCTATTTCTAATATTCTTTCTCCCTGGCTTAATTGTTGGAGCTATCCTCTATGTCATGTATCGCGGGCTTCTGACACTAACTGGCGAGGATGAGGAAGTGCCTTTTTTATATCCGCCCTTGTCCCCGCCGCCTGCTTCATCTTTGGGTATTTGTTCATCTACAACCTTTCGGTAGAGGTTGGCGCTAAGGTAGGTATTGCGGGCGGCATCCCCATTACAATTATGGTAATCACCGCGATAGCCCTAAACATTCTAACAACAAGCATGACCGCATACCTTCTAGGTTGGGTCAGAGATGCGGCAAGGAAGGCTGACTAGCCCATGAAACACCGCTAATATCTAGTACTCATGTGCAGTTTTATCCAGCTATTACTGTGCAAAACACTGTCACCAGCCCCTCTGCGTAAACCAACCTACGCAATATAGGCTTGCATAGATGGGTAATTCTGTGGTATAATATTTATATAAGCCACCGGGGATACCGGAAAGGCTGAATTATTCATCTATTGAAAGGCTATCCATCATGGCATCTCCCGAATTTGGCTTCACTCTCCATGAAGGCGTTGAGCTCGAAACTCTCGCGCAGGCAATCGAAGCAGAGGAATCGCTGTGTTGCTACGAGATGGACACCACTAACGCCCCTCGATTCATTGAGTTTGAACTCGACGGTGGCGAACGATTCTCCATCTACCGTCTCGATGACGAATCCCGCGAAGTAACCTTTGCCGGTTTCGATGATGCGGAAGACTGCGCCTACAACACAGAAGAGTTCGACCCGGAGGAAGAGCCTTACGACGAGGACAACTGCCCCGCCTGCTGTGGACCCCACCGATACGGTTCTACTAACGGCTCTACCGGCTTTATGCTTCGTAAACTGCTGGCTCGCTACGCCGACTAATGCCTGAAAAGGAACAGCGTCTCACGCCCCGGAGATAGGTAGTGAGGCGCTATTCCTTTTGCGTATAGGCATCATCCTGGGTGTATGCAGTGGCAGTTCTTAAACCCAGCACCCCACATGCGCCCTAGTGGTGCAGTTCACAGCAGATGTTTTGCATAGTTAAGTGAATCTGTGGTACACTTTAGGTGTAGCGAAAAGCTAGGCAAGCATCTATCGAAAGGCACTAATCATGTCCCAGCCCATTTGTGTTTTCCCGCAGGGAATTACCCTCAACATCTCCTACTCCTATATGCACGGGGTGGAGAAGGTAGACCTCAACAGCGACAAGGTTGCCATTAAGCTGGATGGGTATGTTAGTGCTGAAAAGGACTACGACGGCTACTATGACTCTTACGAAGTAGTGGCATACCCTGAACTTGCCGCCGTAGACGCTTTCGACAACAAGCTAGTACACCTCAATGTAGACAGCGAAACCCCCGAAGCCTTGCAGTACTTCATTGTTGCAGGCACCAAGGGAAACCTCTACATCAAGGACTACACCCTGGATGTAGACGAAGAAGCAAAGACCGCTACCCTAAAGTTCCACGAACTCCACCAGGGTAACCCCCTCGAAATCGACCCGAACGACGTAGAAGAAGTAAACCTCCACTTCACCCCCAATACGCACTACAGCTCACTAGGCGACATAGAACTGTGGAAGAAGTACCCCTACAGCTCCGCAAGCCTCGCCAGCTACACCGAAGAAGGCGAAATCGTGTACATTATCAGCCTCGACGGTGGACACGAAACCTACGGCAAAGGAGCACGCATGGTAGCAAAGGTAGACGGCGACCCGGAACGAGTCAAGCGAGTAGCCCGCCGCTTCGAGCGAGACTTCTACGCAAAGGCACGCGAAAGCGCACAATACGCGAACGTTGAGGGTGACACCATCACTATTGACGTTTCCCTTACTGTCCCGAAGGCATAGGGGCTAGGTAGCGGCTGTAAGGTAGTGGGTGGCTAAGGAAGAGCGGCTACCCACTACCTACACGCATCTGTGACGGTAACTCCCCGCCCATCACCTATAAGTAATTGCCATGAGGAATGGATATTTTTAAATGCTTCTCACCACAACTATTAATGACATGCTCCAGCAGGCACTCATTGACGCACCCCTCTGGGTAACATTTGTTGCCCCCGGCGCATTCTCAGCCATTGCACTCTGCATCGCGTATGCCCTATTTAAAGGCGCAGATGAAAATAGGGGCTACAAGGATTTACTAGCCCATTCTATTACATCTATCTGCATTCTTGTAGCTTTCATATTTGTGCTTTTTGTCGTAACACCGCCTGTCATGCGGGCAAAAGGCTTTGATGCGACCACTACCCTGTTAGCCGTTGCCGCTAACCTTGCCTCCCTGTCTCTCTCAATCACGATAGTTTTTGGCGTTCATGTGGGCATCTCTAAGGTTCTACACAGAGTAGCCACTGGCACCTATAGTCAGCCACAGGGGGACGTTGATACGCAAAGCGCCTAACACTCTAGCTATACGCAGAGTTGCCGCCCTGCCTGAGCTTTTAAGCCTCGCGGAACCTTGTTTAATGCAGTGTTGAAAACACCTACAAGAAAGGATTGTAAGTATGCTCACTGTCGCAACCATTTTGCCACCTCAGGAGTTAGTCAGCGCACCCACCTGGCTCCTATTCATTGTCTTTGGCGCGGTTTGCGCTATCACACTATTTAGCGCAATCGTGTATATGGCGGCTAGGGGTGGTGACAGTAATACTGCCATTATGCTTGCGTGCCTGTCCGTTGCTGTAGCGATAGGTGTGCTAATGCCCATGTGGACTCCCAAAGTGCTACGGGAACAAGGTTTCACAGACATAGATGTCCCATTTATGACAGTAAAGATAATGCTCAGCAATATGCTCACCTTCGTTGTGCTACTGGCGTTAATGTTTATGGCATCACCACACATTTACAAGAATCTTCGTGAAGTAGCATCGGATAGCCACGAGTAGTCGCAACCATGCTTATTGCCGCATGAAGCCCTAATGGTTCGCATCCAGCAACCGAGGCATTTCTGAGTCTCTGAATGGAACGGGTACCGCCGCATGTCATCACTCATGGGGACACAGGGACGGCAGTGTGAGAGTTTGGCGTGCAATGCTTTTGTGACGCGCCTCACCTAAATCCAACTTGCGCACATCTTTAAATCTGTGATAGACTATAGGTATGAAGCAAGAGGGGCGCAGAAAGCCCCCGAGTTAAACCCAATCACTTGAAAGGTGTTCGCCATGTCTAAACTCTACAGCTACCCCATTGAAAAGCTCGTACTCCTCTCCAGTAAGGGCAAGGAGCGTAATATCAAGTCAGATGACGAGTTTAACGAAGTTGATTTCCAACTATACAGCGACCTTGTTATCGAACTTGTCGAGTTCCTGGGTGAGCGCGAACCTGGACTTTTCGAGTTCAAGCTCTGGTACTGGAAGGGCGCAGGAGAATACCCCTACAACGTTCTTTACGAGTCTGAGGCTCGTGTGAAGCTCGGTTCCCGTAAGTACGAGGTCGTGGCTCAGATTCGCGTAAACGACGCTGAGACGCAAGCCCGCTTCTCGCAAATGGAGAAGGGAAACACGTACCCCGCCCGCTACGATTGGGTGAGTAAAGAAGAAGGGTGCGTACTAAAGCTCTGCAAGTAACCACCAATAACGGCGGCGCAGGGTTCAAGACCATGCGCCGCCGTTATTTCTAGCCCACAAGTAGTTAAAAGATGTGGTATAATCCAACTAGCACCTCGCCTGTGAGAGACGGGAGAGGTGGATAAAATAAACGGATGCTAACACGTCAAGACCAGGAAAGCTGGCGTTAGTCAGCTGGAGGGTTACCGTCAGGGAAAATCCCTGACCCGCCTAGTCGGGCGGCTCTCAGTGGAGGAACTACCCCTACTATTCCAGGGGTGTATACTACGAACAGTCTAAGAAGAAGAGCGAGAAGGGGCGTATCCACTATGGTATCGAACTGGGCAAGAATCTCCTCACTGTACGCGGCTCATCCGCACACGTGGTAGCAGAGCTTGAGGGTGACGAAAAGTTCGGGGAGAAGGTACTCAAGGGCTTCCTGCGTGGATTCTGCTACGAGCATCAGCCCCGAAATGGCGGGAAGTTTGAGTGTGTAAGCATCGTGGATGGGAAAATTACCCTGGATGTTCAGGTAATTGTCTGTAATAGGTAGGGCTTAGGGGCGGAGAGGTAAAGAGTGGTGTAATGAGACACCTGTCCCAACCTCATGTGTTCCACCTCACCCATATTCAACTTGCATACAGTTTTAAATCTGTGATAGACTATAGGTATAAGGCAAACAGGTTGCAGAAACCCAAAAGCCTAGAAACTTTTGAAACCTACCGAAAGGGAAGCAATCATGGCACAGGCAACTATCACCCCGCTTAACTTCATTGGTCGCGAGCTCACCGCAACTGACGAGCCGGGCAGGTTCCGCATGGGTGAAATCACCGAACTTAACCGCGAATCTGTCATTGATATCCTCCTTGAGGACCAGGAGCTTTCCCAGGTTCAGGCAATCGAGGAGACTGAACCCGGCATCTTCATTCTAGCTCTTGATGTTTGGGAAGAAGACCCGTACATGCCTGGCTCTGCCCACCGTGCCGATTTTATTGCTTTCCTCCCCAAGGAAGGTCGCCGTTTCGAGGAAGCCCGCTACCTCATCATGGCAACCGCCCAGGCAGATGGCGAGCTTGCTGATAGGTTCCGAGACATGATTGAACATGAGCGTAACGCCCGCGCCGAGTTCAACTACGAGGATGACACCATCACCGTCTTCTAAGGATAGCGACTAAAGCCCCTTCCAAATGCTGGGAGGGGCTTTGCTGTACCCGTCGGTGTGTCGGCAAACCTTTCGCCGCCACGCCATACCTTGAGGTGGACATCTTTGCTAGAATGGTGTCAAGGCGGCAGGTAAGCCACCTCTACATCTTCGCCCCCATCAAGGGAAAGGAACCAAATGTCGCGCAAAACACCTAAAACACTAGTGGGGCATGGAATTGCTCTGCTACTCAAAGACCGTAATGTCGCTACCGTAGACGGAATCCCTACGCTTACCGACTGGCGCAAAGGACGCTACGCTCTGGCAATGGGTACTATTGAAACCTTCAACGGGGTTACAGGTGCCTTCACAGCGACTCTAACCGTCGGTGTGCCCGGAAACCAGGAGGGTAACACTTTTGCTGTTACGGGTAGCTTGGAAGCCCTTACAGGGGCACCTTTGGAGCCGGGCACCCGCGCAACTCACACGTCGGGTACGCATACGCTTACCGGCGAAACTGAAATCCCTGCATACGCCTGCTACCTTGGTTCCCCGGTGTTTACTGATGCTGACCCTGCATGGCATGAAATTCTACCCGGCGACATCATGTTCACGCCTGGCGCAAACCACTCGCTCACGGCAACGCATGTATACAAAGCGGGCGTTATTGCTACGCAGACCAACGGTGAGCCGTACTTGCTTATTGATGGGGGTATTAGCGCCAATATCCTTGAAACAGTTAGCGATGTGAAAAGTAGCTTCTGGACAAGATATGGGCATACTGGCTCCTGGGGTGATACTGTCGCCTGTGACGCAACCACCGGCGAAGCACTTACTCAATTCGCGAAGAATCTCCCAAGCCGCCCCATTAGCACCCTCAACTATGGACTAGATGCCCTGGAACTGAGTCATGTCTCAGGCATCTGTCACGGCGGCTTTGTCAGTACCACTGTCCTTGAGGGAGAGTTCCCACATGTGTCCACCAAGCAGATACATGTGACCGCCCTGGCGACGCTTGCAGACATGACCCTCAAAGCGGCAGTAGAAGCTGAACGTGAGCTAACAGATATTCGCGAACGCCTGGAGGCGCTTTGTCGTAGCTTGAGAGAGTCTGAGTTGTACAGCAAGGAAGTCGCTCAGGAAATTACTTATAACGTAGAGTAAGATTTCAGGGGCTAAGATGCTAACAGATGAGTGGCTTAGCCCCTGACGCATATCCACTAGTACTACATTGTCGTGAAATGCATTGAGCTAACCGACTTAAAGTCCTTGCTCCCAGTAATAATCTGTGGTACACTATAGTTAAAGCTTGCAGGATACCCCAAAGTTAGACATTTTCCCACCCTCCCGAAAGGCAGTCCCACACATGCTCACCTCCAATGAAGACGTAACTGTAGCTTTCTCTATCACCTACAACACCACAGAGATGACCAAGAAGGAAGCTGTAGAACATATTGCCCAAAACAAGGGTGTTATCGAGTTGTGGGGCACCGTCGAAATCGAAGAGGAAGGTGGATACTACTACGACGGCTTTGAGGAAAACTATATGACCGAAAAGGTTATCGAAACAACCATCGGAGGCACCTTCACCTATGAAGATGGTACCAAAATCGGAGCCCGCATCAACACTGAGTATAATGAAGGCTTGGGCTACTTGTTGGCTGGTGCCGGTATGATGGGTAAAGCCATCAAAGACTACACCATCGAAGTGGATGAGGTTGAAGGGGAAGAAGCCACCGAATCTGGATACTTGACGTTCCGCGAAATTGTGTAACCCGCACCACTCTAAACACCTCAAGCCCTGAAAGGACGCATTGTGCCCATTATCTCCGACTTCCTGCTACTGTCAGCCGCTAAGCTTTTCACCCTCACGCTCATCTGGGATGTAGCAATGGTGGTAGCCCTCCTTGTTGCGCTACGTTTTGCAAATCGGCGCGATACTGCTGGCGAACCCTATGACTCCATTAAGACCCGGTACTTTTACGGCTTCATTGCGCTTAATATCCTATACATGATTGTTGCATTGCTTATTGGGGTACCATCAGCCGGTGTGCTCGTAGCTCACCTACTGATGATGGGGTTGCTAACTATCGTAACGTTCACTATCTTTCACGAAAAGGGTACCTTTGGAATCAACCCACTTGTAGATGCCAGCTACCCGATACTATCTGTATTCGGTTTCACGCTTCTATCTCTCTTTTTTTGCGTGGCTCACACCACCTCGATTGGTCACTATGACACGAATCTTAAACCCGAAGTGGTAAACGGTCAGGTGGTTTCCACCCGTCATGCCATCATTCCCGACGGCGACGGACACTACGCCCGAATCACTAATCCTCAGAATGACACCCCTGTAGACCGTAACGGCTTGACTGGCATCACCGCTGACCACACCTGGGTTGAACGTAGTGACGAGGGTACCATAACTCAGGTCACCACCGGAAACAAGCTCTCAGAAAACGTGGTACGGTATGCTGACGACCTCACCGATGGTCAGGAGCCTTACGCTGAATATACTCGCGTGTACACGGTAGATGGAGTGACCTATACCGAAGGTAAGCTATGCGTGCCTAACCGGGATAGCGGCTGTGCGTTAAACGCCCGCCATGTACGAACTCAGGTGACCATTCACATCCCGCATGGCTCTTACGGTAAGAGTGTGACCGCCCCTTACGGCGACACTATCAATATTCAGCAGTGAGTGACCGCGTAGTTAGAGCTTTGCATCCCCGCCAGAGCGTCACATAAACCCCGGCGGGGCGCATAGCTCCAACTTTCCAAGTACTAGCAAAAGCCCGCCCAGTAACCCCACATAGCCGTTACAATAGAACCACCATCAAGAACGCATATACTACGAAGAAAAAGGAGATACCCAATGTACGCAAAGCGAACCTATATCGTCCCAGAACTCAACGTAGGCGACGGAATCCTACTCTACATCCCCAAGAACACAGAAAGCGTGCATAAGCCATCCGATAGCACCCGCCCGCTATTTAGTGACGAGGTAGAGCTGTACGAGGTCACCAAGATTGCTGACTGGCGCGACCATGCAGAGTTTACCGCCTCGAAGGTGAGCCACAACACCACCTCAGCGGACATTATTACCGGCACTTACGTAGATGACGGGCTAATGTTGCAGGAACCTGAAAACCTACGGTTCTGCTCAGCCGCTCATATTGGCGCGCGTGTACAGTCGGAGGAGCCGGGCTACGACGACAGGTTCCTATACGCCCCCTACAGTGAGCGAGACATGAAGGTTGTGGAGATTAGCCACATCTACGCAGACGGCGTATCCTACATCCCGGAGGTGAACGCTTTCAGCTTCACCGATAAAGAGCTAAAGCTACTCAAGAGCTTCTACGAGGACGACTTTGACGGCTACCTCAACCGCCCCGAAGGAGATACCGCAAGCAACGTGAGTCACGTCCTAGACATGCTGAACCTCGCCTCGCGTGAGTACGAGAACTTCCTACCGCGAGAGGCGTTCGAAGCTCTTGCACAGCTGTGCGAATCGGCAGAGCATAAGGAGAGCCGCGACATCCTAGAGCGACAGCTGTGGAGCGACCCTGAACGGGTGGGGTACTATGCCATTGAGGACTACAGAGCAAGAGATAGGCAGTTCCTCATGGATATTTCTCCATACGGTTATGGCGGTGATGACTTCGAGCATTGGCGTGATGACTATGAACTTCTAAGCTTCGCCATTGAGTATTTGGAGAACCGGCAGGGCGACCTGGACCGAATCGATATTAGTAAGCTTGCCCACGAGGAGAGGTTGGCTGTATTTGGCGCTCAGGCACTTGTTGCAAAGCTCATCGCAAAGTTACTCGCAAAGTTTACCGATGAACTGGCAGGCTCAAGCACCCACGACGCAGAGGATAGCTAGGAGACAGTCGTAGAGCGAAAATAGTACCAATATGTGTGAAAACCCCGTGGTTAGACACATATTGGTACTATTTTCATGCTACTTTATCGCAGTGCATTCAGTGTGCCACCCTAGATATTGTCTCCCATCTTGCGTCTTACCCAAAATCTGTGATACACTGTAAGTATTAAGAGTTGAAGGAATGACTCTCAAGCCACTAGGTATCTACTGGAGGGAATATCTCATGTCTAATACCATTACGGTCAATCTGATTGGTTCTGAGGGTGAGAAAAGTGCCTTTATGGAGGCTATTTTCGACACCCTGGAGTCTTACATGCACGCTGTAGCCGTCAATAGTGAAGCGATTCTTCGCTTCGCCAAGGTGGGCGGTGTGGCAACCATTATTCTCGATAAAATCATTCTTAAGTGCTCCGAGAGTATTATTTTTGATGATGTGGAAGTAGCCCTCACGAAGGCATTTAGTGCCCAGATTAACACTGAGCTTTCAGAGCACGACTCTTATAAGCTGGGAAGCTGTGGGTATACCTCAGAGGGCGTATTCCTGGAGCTAACCAAACGCTAACAGGTTTATGAGGCTTTGAGCCACCCCTCGCAAATAGATGCAGGGGCGACTCAAAGCTTTGCTACACCACCACCTATCACTACTACATCAGGAAACTGATTACTAAGACGATTACTAGGATAAAGGAATGCCTACCATGACCCGCAAGCCCCGCGAATACACCCCCGCCTTCTATAAGGGATACCTTTTGAATGAAGAGGAGCACATCGCTCTCAATGATGACTTTTCATATAAGGAAGAAGTGACCTTCACCGACGAAGAACGGGCGCTCATTGAGAAGGAAGTTGCCACCCTTCCCCTTGTCGAAATTGATGTTGAAGAGGAGGTGTTTAAGCCGGGTTTCTGCATTGGTGAGCTTATTGTCCGCGCCCAGCCTGGTTCTGAGTATTACAGCAAGCCCTGGGTGATGAGTATTCGCGGTGCTTCATATACCGTCTGCCCCGTATTTCGCCTCACGGAGGGGGAGGCTGATTGTCTATATGGTGACGATGTGCGGTGGCGCGGGTTCCCTGTAAGCTTCAATGCTGAGACGGGCGCATACACCTTCTAGTGAGGAAATGTTTGCCAAAGTGACGTGAAGCTATAGGCGGGCGACTCAAGGTAATGATTGA
>ERZ772932.107-NODE-107-length-48458-cov-9.999979_pt1 | contig 48458 bp, 42 predicted proteins | sample MGYA00511684_ERZ772932 | MGnify/ENA primary metagenome ERZ772932 (study PRJEB29015, sample SAMEA2738078) | human oral metagenome | biome: human oral; feature: human-associated habitat; material: saliva | place: China | collected 2210 ...
AGCCCGACACCGCCCCGGTGAGCCTGGGCCTGCCCACCCTGCGCGTGGGCGCACCGGCCTGAGGTGGACCACGGCTGATTGCGCTGACGGTGGAGCGGGCCGGGCTGCGCTGGGGAGCACCCCGCAGGCCCCGCTAGGCTGGGAAGCATGCCCAGCTTCGACGCCAGCTCTGCTGCCGCCGCCACGGTCCCCAGGCCCGTGGACGTCGACCGTATCCACGAGTGCGTCAAACGACTGGGACTGCGCTACTTCATCGACGACGAGGGCGATATCGGCATCCCCTGGCGCTACGTCACCGTCCACGCCATCTTCCAGGACACCAGGGCCGTCCAGATGCGCGGAATCTGGCACCGCATCGCCGACACCGAGCACCTGACCCAGCTGCGTGCCCTGGTCGAGGACTGGAACACCACCCGCATCGGCCCCAAGGCCTACCTCACCGTCGCCGACGGCGGAGTCGTGCGTCTTCACGGCGAGTACACCTACCCCCTCGAGGCGGGAATGACGGACCGGCAGCTCGAGGACTTCGTCTTCGGCGGCTGCCGGCTCATCGTCGCCCTCATGCACGAGGCCGAGGAGCAGTTCCCCGACGAGCTGCGCGGAAGCCTGGAGCCGTGATGCCCAGACTGCAACGCCTCACCGACTTCATCGCACGCCTCCTGGGCAAGGAGTGGGACGTGCGGGCGCTGGACCACCGGCGCAGCAGCCGGCCGGTCGACTCCCACGCCCGGCCCGACGAGCCCCCGCCCATCTCGCCGTACGTCACAGGTCCCGCGGAACCCGCAGCCTCAGGTGAGTCAGCCGACTCAACCGCTCCGACCAACTCCAGTGGTCCATCGGAGCCGGCCAGGACAACCGCCTCGGCGCAGACCCTGGACGCCTCACGCAGCTGGTCGAGCACATCAGGCCGGTCGGAGGAGGAGCCTGCAGTGGAAGGACGGGGCGCCGACCGCTCGTCGGACCTGGAGCCGGCCGACGAGGAGCCCCAGGAGCTGACCCTGGCCCGGATCGAGTCCATGCTCACCGGCCCCATGGAGTACAACGTCCAGCTGACCGAGGACCGCGAGCACCCCTGCCTCCTGGGCACCTGGGACTCCTTCCCCTTCGTCATCGAGATTCCTGAGGGGCACGACGGCTGGCTCCTGGTCTCGGGGGACTGGGAGGAGGCCGCCCCCGCCTCCCAGAGGGACGAGATCGCCGCCAGCGTCAACGACTGGAACCGGGACAAGTTCTTCCCCACCGTCGGCGTCATCGACACCCCCATCGGTCCGCTGGTGCGCGCCACCTACCTCACCGACCTGTCCGCCGGGGCCACCGACGCCCAGCTGCGCCTCCACCTGGACACGGCGCTGTCCGCCTGCACCCAGGCGCTCAGCCTCGTGGGCCCCCTCCTGCCGGAGATCTGAGCCGCATGAGCCCAGCGGCCACCAGCGCCCCCTGTCTGCCCAGACTCGTCGTCGTGGGGCCCACCGCCACCGGCAAGTCCGCCCTCGCCCTCGACCTCGCCGAGAAGATGCAGACCGACGAGCCGGCGACCCGCGCCGAGATCATCAACGCCGACGCCTCCCTGCTCTACCGCGGCATGGACATCGGCACCGCCAAACCCAGCCCCGCCGAGAGGGCCCGCGTCCCCCACCACCAGATCGACGTCCTCACCGTCAGGGACCGGGCATCCGTGGCGGCCTTCCAACGCAGCGCCTGTGGCGACATCGACGCCGTCGAGTCACGGGGCCACCTGCCGATCATCGCCGGAGGCTCCGGCCTGTACGTGCGGGCCCTGACCGACGACCTCGACTTCCCCGGCACCGACCCGGCCGTGCGCACCCACCTGAGCGAACGCGCCGAGCGGGAGGGAGCCGCCGCCCTCCACGCCGAGCTGGCCCGCCTCGACCCGGTCGCCGCCGAGCGCGTGGAGGCCTCCAACACCCGCAGGATCGTGCGGGCCCTGGAGGTCATCGAGATCACCGGCCGTCCCTTCTCCGCCTCCCTGCCCCGCTACGAGGACATCGCCCCCACCGTCCACATCGCCCTGCGCTGCGAGCGCCGGCTCCTGGATAAGCGCATCAACGAGCGGGCCCGCGCCATGTTCGACGGCGGCCTGATCGAGGAGGTGGAGGCCCTCATCGACCAGGGCATCCGGGAGGGGGAGACCGCCCCGCGAGCCATCGGCTACGCCCAGGCGCTCGCGGTCATCGACGGGACCATGAGTGTGCCCGAGGCGGTCGACTCCACCGCCCTGGCCACCCGCCAGCTCGCCTCCCGCCAGATCAAGTGGTTCCGGCGTGACCCACGGCTGCACTGGATCGACGTCGCCCTCACCGAGACCGGGCAGTGCACCGACTCCGAGCGCTCCCGGCTCACCTGGCAGGCATGGGAGCTCGTCTGCGCGGGTCGCGGCGTCGCTTAGGCTAGGGACCATGCCGCACTCGACAGGTCTTCGCGGTCGCGAGCTCATCAAGGGCCACGCGACCCTCAACGACTTCCTCATGCTGGTCGACCCCGGCTGCGAGGTCGCCATCAGCGGCGCCGACATCGCAGCGGTCTGCGACCGCCACCGCGGCATCGGCGCCGACGGCTTCGTGCGCGTCGTGCGGACCACCGCCCTCCCCGGCGGCGGAGCCTTCGCCGCCTCCGTGCCCGAGGCCGAGTGGTTCATGGACTACTACCGCGCCGACGGAACCGTGGCCGAGATGAGCGGCAACGCCGCACGCCTGTTCGCCCACGTCCTGGACCGTGAGGGGCTGTGCCCCATCGCCGACGGCGAGTCGGTCACCATCGGCACGCGCGGCGGGGCCCGCACCATCACCCGCCTGGGCGAGCTGTGGACCGTGGACATGGGGCCGGCCCGCCTGGCCAGCCCCGAGGAGGCCGAGGACGAGGGCTGGGACACGGCCGTCGTCGTCCCCGGCCTGGACGGGGTGCGGGCCGCCCTGAGCGTGGAAATCTCCGGCCCCCACACCGTCGTCGCCCTGGGGGAGGAGGGCGAGCTCGAGGCGGCTGCCTTCGCCGGGCTCACCGACTCCGCGGACCCGGTCGCCTACGACCCCGCCCCCGAGGCCGGCACCAATCTTGAGCTCGTCGTGCCGCTGGGGGAGGAGACCGACCCCGACACCCACTCACCGGTGGGTATCGCCCGTATGCGTGTCCTGGAGCGCGGCGTGGGGGAGTCCCTCTCCTACGGAGCGGGGTGCTGCGCCGTCGCCGTCGCCCTGCACGCCTGGAGCGGTCCGGGCGCTCCCGAGGACTACCGACTGCTCGTTCCCGGCGGAGAGATCGGGGTCCACGTGGGCGCCGACCCCCTGGGCGAGGACAGCAGCCTGCTGCTGACCGGCCCGGCCACGATCACCGGGCGGATCACCGTCGCCTGAGGCCCCTCAGCCCCGCCGCCATCCACACTGCTCCCGGACGTCGCACCGACGCCACATCCGAGAAGAGAAACCGACCACCACTATGAGCCAGCCATCCACACGCACCACCGTCGGCGCCATCCTGCCGACCGGCCTGATGCTTTTCGCCCTGTTCTTCGGGGCGGGCAACCTCATCTTCCCGCCCCTGCTGGGGGCCGCTTCGGGCAGGAGCTTCGTTCCGGCCATGGCGGGCTTCCTTGCCACCGGGGTGCTCATGCCGCTCATCACCGTGGTCGCCGTCTCCGCCTCCGGTGAGGGGATCCTGGGCCTGGCTCGCAGAGTGGGACCCCGATTCGGCACCGTCATGCCGCTGGCGGTCTATCTGGTGATCGGTCCGCTGACCGGTATCGCCCGTGCCGCCACGGTCGCCTACGAGCTGGCGACCCTTCCGGTGCTCGAGCTGCTGGGGATTCATCACTCCCGCCTGGCCCTGCTGGCGCATGTGACGGTGTTCATGGGAGTGTCCTTCAGCATCGCCCGCAGTCCGAGCCGCCTGGCCGACCGCGTCGGGCGCTGGCTCACTCCCGCCCTGCTGGCCCTGCTGGCCCTGCTGTGCGGGGCCGCCATCCTGATGTTCCCCAGCGTGGAGCGCGAGGCCATCGGGGACTACGTGAGCCACCCCCTGACCACTGGGTTGACTCGGGGCTACCTCACCATGGACGTCCTGGCGGCCACCGTCTTCGGTGTCGTGGTCATCTCCTCCCTGCGCGAACGAGGCCTGTCCTCTTCCCGCGCCCTGGTGCGCAGCACGATCCTGTCCGGGGGTATCGCCGCCGCGCTTTTGGGTCTGGTGTACATCGGCCTGGCCGTCCTGGGAACCCACACCCGCGGGCAGATCACCGCCGACGCCGAGGAGGGCACCGCGCTGCTGCGCAACGCGGCCTCCTCCACGCTGGGGACCTCGGGAGTGGTCATCTTCGCCGCCATCGTCATCCTGGCCTGCCTGACCACCGCCGTGGGGCTGCTGGCCTCCTGGGCCGGCTACGCCTACACCGCCTGGCCGGCCGTCTCCTTCAACCGGCAGCTCGCCGCCTGCGCGATCGTCGCCTTCGCGCTGGCCAACCTCGGACTGGATGCCATCCTCAAGATCGCGGGGCCGGTGACGTTCCTGCTCTACCCCCTCGTCATCGCCCTGGTGATCGTGACACTGATCGATGCCCTGGCACCGGGACGGCTCAGGGCCACCTACCGGTGGTGCGTGAGCACCGCCGGGATCCTCGGCTCCGTCTCCGCCATCATCGCCACCGGCTGGGATGGCCCCAGCAGGCTGCTGGCGAGAACCGGCCTGTGGAGCGACTCCGCCGGATGGATCCTGCTGGTGCTCATCGCCCTGGTGATCGGGATCGCCCTGCTGATCGGCATCGTCCTGGACATCCGCTCCGGAGCCTGGTCCACGCCCGCCCCCGGGGAGCCTCCCAGCCGGGCCCAGCAGGACGTCGAGCACGCCGCGGCCTCACAGCTGTGAGCGGCCCGGCACGCGGTAGCCTCACGACGTGCCCACGCCTCGCCCCTGCGACCCAGCCCAGACGCCGCGTCCGAACCATGAGCGGCTTCTGCCGACGCTGCTCATCCCCGCCTTCGTCTCGCTGCTGGCAGTCTCCTCGGTCAATGTCATCCTGCCGGCCGTCTCCCACAGCCTGAACGCCGGAACCGCAGGGCTCCAGCTCGTCGTCTCCGGCTACGCCCTCGTCTTCGGGGTCGCCCTCGTCCCGGCCGGCCGCGCCGGCGACGTCATGGGACGGGGGCGGCTCTTCGTCATCGGCATGCACCTGTTCGGGGCCGGATCCCTCGCCTCGGGCCTGGCCCCCGACGTCGTCACCCTCAACCTGGCCCGGGTTGTCATGGGAATCGGCTCAGGGCTGCTCAACCCGCAGGTGACCGGCATGATCCAGCAGTACTACTCCGGTGAGGCCCGAGGACGTGCCTTCGGGCTCTTCGGCGCCGTCATCGGGGTCTCGGTGGCGCTGGGGCCGGTGCTCAGCGGCGGTTTCATCGGCTGGCTCGGGGACGACTGGGGCTGGCGCGCCTCCTTCCTCATCAACGTCCCCCTCACCCTGGCCGGCATCTGGGCCGCGCGCCGCTACCTGCCGGCCTCCGCCTGGCAGCGGGGGAGCAGCACGGAGCAGACCGACGATGGCGACGCCGCCGGGAGAGCCGGGGCCGCCCAGCGTGGCGGGGTCGATCTCGACCCGGTGGGGATGGGACTGCTCGCCGTCGGCACGCTGCTCATCATGATCCCCTTCATGGAGGCCTCGGCCGGCACCTGGATCTGGGGCCTGGAGATCGCCGGTATCGGCGTCATCGGCGCCTGGGTGGCCTGGGAGAGGCGCTACCGGTCCAGGGGCGGCGCCCCCATGGTGGACCTCAGCCTGCTGGCCATCCCCTCCTTCGCCTACGGCAGCCTGGCCATCGCCGTGTACTTCCTGGGCTACACCAGCGTATGGATCATTGTGGCCCAGTACGTCCAGGCCGGCCTGGGATCCACCGCCCTGGCCAGCGGCCTCATCGGAGTCCCGGCCGCCCTGGCGGGATCGATCACCGCCGCCGTCGCCGGCCGCCGGGTGATCCGGGTGGGGCGGGTCATGGTGCTCGGCGGCATGGTGCTGGGCATGGTCGGGCTACTGGGAAGCATCGGCGTCATGCACATGCACGCGCGCGCGGGCTGGAGCCCCTGGTGGCTGACCCTCACGCTGCTGGTGCTCGGAGTGGGGCAGGGCCTCGTGGTCTCCCCGAACCAGACCCTCTCCCTGGCCGACGTCCCCCTGGAGTACGCCGGGGCCGCGGGCGGCATCCTCCAGACCGGTGAGCGCATCGGCGCCTCCATCGGCATCGCCGTCATCACGGGCCTGACCTTCCGCGTCTCGCACTCCTCGGGCTGGGAGGCCGCCGCTCAAGCCGGTCTGCTGGCCGTCGTGGCCACCATCGCCGTGGCCGCGGGGGTCGCCGTCATCGATCTGCGCCTGGCGAGGCGACGACGCCGGTAGCCGGCCCGGCGGCGTGTCAGCCGTGCCGGCGGCGCACTCGCAGGACCCTGAAGCCCTTCGAGGAGGCCATTCGGTTCACCTCCCAGCCCTGGTCCCTCAACCAGGTCGCCAGGGAGTCGGCTCCCAGGTTCTTGAGCACCACCAGCCAGGCCTCGCCGTCGTCGGACAGCAGCGCCAGCCAGTCCAGCAGCAGCGTGTGCAGGGCCTCCTTGCCGATGCGCACCGGAGGGTTGGACCAGATGAGATCCACCGGCGTCGATGTCTCGCGCAGCTCGGCCAGCAGCGCGTCGGCCGGGGCGGTGCGCACGTTGTCCAGGCCTGCGGCAGCGGCGTTGCGGGCGGTCAGGGCCAGGGAGCGCTCGTTGACATCGGTGGCCAGGACCTGTGCCTGTGGAGCGGCCCCGGCCAGGGCCAGCGTGATCGGCCCCCATCCGCAGCCCAGGTCGAGGAACGTGCCGGTCCGGGCCGGATCGGGGACGTGATCGAGGAGGACCTGGGTGCCCTTGTCGAGGCGGTCGGCGCTGAAGACGCCCGAGGCCGTGACCACCGTGCGCTCGACGCCGCGGATCGAGAAGCGGTGGGTGCGCTCCTCCGCCTCGACGGCGGGGGAGGCGGTGAAGTAGTGCTCGCTCACGCCCACCAGGCTACCCGGGCTCTGCTCGTCGACAGGGGAAGGAAACCAAGGCGGTCATCAGTCCGCTGCCCCCTTGCCAGGCGAGGAATGCCGATTTTGCGAGACGCAGTTTTATGGTAATACGATCTTCTCTCCATAGGGGTTAGGGCGGTAGGAGAGGGATGTTGTCATGAGCCGGTACAGGGCTCTCGCAAAGGCGCTCAGCGGCTGGGCAATCTTGACGTTGGGGCTGAATCTTTCGATAGCGATCGCACAGGCTGTCGGATCCAGGACTGAGACCGGACCTGCATTCATTCCCGTGTCTCAGGCAGTTCTGGTCACATTGTTTGTTGTCCCCGCGATCGTGGCTTGTCGTCGCCTCCTTGACCGCAGGACTCTCGCCGGGATGGGCCTATCACGTCACTGGCCCGCCGCGGCCGCGACCGGGGTGGCCGTCGGTGTCGGGACCGGGGCTGTTGTGTGGACACCCGTGTTCTTGATCGGCTGGGCCCGGTTCGATCACCTCGAACCGGCGGCGCTCGCAACCTTCCTCGCAGTCAACGCGGTCGTCCTGCTACTGTACGAGGCATTGCCGGAGGAGATCGCGCTGCGCGGCTACGGGTGGTCGACCCTACGGGAAAGCTGGGGGCCGCTCGCGGCCACCATGACGATCACGGTTCTCTTCTGCCTCACTACGGCGTTGAGCAATCTGATTCGAATGACGTCAACGCTCGTTCTAGGGGGCGGAACGACCGGCTTCTCTCTGGCGCCGAGCGGTAACGACCCCTTTTTCTACATAGCTTTGCTGTTCGTCTTCGGCCTCACACTGGTTGCGGCCCGACGGATCCCACTACCGGGTGCGCTCACCTCTGCGATCGCCTTCCATCACACGTTTCTCACCATCAACCGCGTGCTTCTGGGCGGTCTTGGCTGGATCAGCTCCGGGGTCGGGATCGAGTTCGCCACACCCGAGGTGCCCGCGATCAGCCGTGTACACGCTGCGCTTGCCGGAGCTGTCTTCATGGTGGTGCGGCGGTGGCTGGAACGCCGCACAGCGGTTGTATCGAGGCGGGTAGCCTGATGTGATGACGATGTCTCCGCTACCATCCGACCCCGTGTCGGAAGGTCCGGTAGCACATCGGAGAAGTTAACGGGAGGCGCCTCCGGCGCCGTCGTCGGAGCCCTCGCCCCGAACATCGAGGTCTACGTCCTCGGGGAGATCCTGCGGGGCCTGCCCGCCAGGGCCATGGCCACAGGTGTGGCGATCATCGGGGCGCTGCGCGCCTCCAGCCCCTGGTTCTGGCCCGGAGTCGCCAGAGGGACCGCACTGGTGCTCTGGTCCTGCTCCCGCGTCATGCCTGCAGGGACCCTGTACCTGGCGGTCGGCCGGCGCGCGGGCATTGCCACCCTGCTGTGGGTCTGTGCCTTCTTCCTGACCCTGGACTACCTGGTGGCCCCCAGCGCCCACGACGTCCTGGGCCTGACCCCGACCCAGACCGGCTGGGCGCTCACCGCAGGCGGCATCGGCTGGTCGGCCGTCGCGATCGCCTGCGGGGCACGTCCGGCGCGTGAGCCGCAGGCCTACCGGCGTCGCACCATGCTGGCCGCGGTCTTCTTCGTGGTCGGAACCATGCTCATGGCGGTCACGGTCCTGGAGAAGGCGGACTGGTGGGGGCTGCCCGTGGGCTACGGCGTGGCCAGCATCGGCATGGGCCTGACCCACCTGGACACCATGAACCGCATCGTCACCGATCCCGCCGAGCCCGACGGCATCACCCACGCCCAGGCCGCCACCGCCGTGACGATCGCCGGCGCGGCCGGCGGCGCCGTCCTGGGGACGGCCACCACGGCCTTCGTCGCCCCGGCAGCGGCCGGCGTCGAGCCGAGTCGGTTATGGCCGACGCTCGTCCTGCTCGCCGTAGGCCTCCTCCTCACCCCGCTGCTGGCCCGACGCGCCGCCTGAGGACGCGAGTGGTCACACCGGCCCGCGGGCAGTAGCATCGCCCCCATGTGGATCCTTCGTATGCGCTGAACCGGCGGCAGAGGCCGCCCCCGGACGAGTTATCGCGCCCCATCGAAGGGGCGCAGGCATACGATGAAGGACTTCTTGTGACCCAGCACCACTCCAGTACTCCCTCCACTCCCGACGACATCCGTGACACTCAAGAAGGTCGCGACGTGCGCGACGTCGTCGCCCGGGTTCTCTCCCGGACCGGAACCGCCCTGGCCTCCACCGCCGCCCAGCACCGGCAGCAGGCCGACCACTACGACAACGCCAACGCCGATGAGGGCGCTCTTGAGCGCGAGGCCCGCGCCGCGCGCCGCCGTGTGGCCGGCTTGTCCACCGAGCTGGAGGACGTCAGCGAGGTCGAGTACCGCCAGGTCCGCCTGGAGAAGGTCGTCCTGGTCGGTCTGGAGCTGCCCCGCCCCCATGGGGCCGCCGCCCCGGGAGGCGGCGCTCTGGAGGCGCGCGACGTCCAGGACGCCGACACCTCCCTGCGTGAGCTGGCCGCCCTGGCCGAGACCGCGGGAAGCCAGGTCCTCGACGCCCTCATCCAGAGGCGCGACCACCCCGATCCCGCCACCTACCTGGGCAGCGGCAAGGCGCGTGAGCTGGCCGACGTGGTGGCTGCGGCCGGAGCCGACACGGTGATCGTCGACGGCGAGCTCGCCCCCTCCCAGCGCCGCGCCCTGGAGGACGTCGTCGGCGTCAAGGTCGTCGACCGCACCGCCCTCATCCTGGACATCTTCGCTCAGCACGCCAAGTCCCGTGAGGGCAAGGCCCAGGTCGAGCTCGCCCAGCTCGAGTACCTCCTGCCGCGCCTGCGCGGGTGGGGCGAGTCCATGTCCCGCCAGGCCGGGGGCCGAGTGGCCGCCGGTCAGGGCATCGGCTCGCGCGGCCCCGGCGAGACCAAGATCGAGCTCGACCGGCGCCGCATCCGTCAGCGCATGGCCCGCCTGCGCCGCGAGATCCAGGCCATGGCGCCCTCGCGGGAGACCAAGCGCGGCTCACGTCGACGCGGGGCCATCCCCTCGGTGGCGATCGCCGGTTACACCAACGCCGGCAAGTCCTCCCTCATGAACCGTCTCACCGAGGCCGGCATCATGGTCGAGGACGCCCTGTTCGCCACCCTCGACCCCACCGTGCGGCGCGCCGAGACCTCCGAGGGACGCACCTACACCCTCACCGACACGGTCGGCTTCGTGCGCAACCTGCCCCACGAGCTCATCGAGGCATTCCGCTCCACCCTGGAGGAGGTGGCCGGAGCCGACCTCGTGCTCCACGTCGTCGACGCCGCCCACCCCGATCCCCTCAGCCAGGTTGCGGCGGTGCGCACCGTCCTGTCCGAGATCCCCGGAGCCCTGGACGTGCCCGAGCTCATCGTCCTCAACAAGGTCGACCTCGCCGACGCCGTCACCCTGGCGGCGCTGCGTACCCGCCTGCCCTCAGCGGTGGCGGTCTCGGCCCGCACGGGGGAGGGGATCGAGGAGCTGCGCGCTCGCATCGAGCAGATGCTGCCCCACCCGCAGGTGAGTATCGACGTCGTCGTGCCCTACTCGCGCGGCGACCTCGTCTCCCGGGTCCACGCCGAGGGTGAGATCGACACCGTCGACTACGTTGAGACCGGGACCCGCGTCGTGGCCCGCGTCGGTGCCGCCCTGGCGGCCGAGATCGAGGGCGCCGCCACCAGCGCCTCCGCCGGCTAGAGACCGTGACCCGAACCGAGCCGGACCAGTCGGGCCGGCCTGACCCTGACGGCCCCGGTGACAGGATGGTCCTGGACATCCTGGACGCCGCGGTGCGTGCCATGGGCGGCAGCCCCCGCCAGGGGCAGGTCACCATGGTGCGTGAGGTCGCCCGATCAGTGGCCGACGGCACCCACCTCCTGGTTCAGGCCGGCACCGGAACCGGAAAGTCCCTGGGCTACCTGGTGCCGGCCATGGTTCACGCCGTGCAGACCGGAGGCCGCGTCGTGGTCTCCACCGCCACCCTGGCCCTTCAGAGGCAGGTCCTCACCAAGGACGCGCCCCTGGCGGCCGACGCCGTCGAGCGGGTCACTGGTACCCGCCCCGAAGTGGCTCTGCTCAAGGGCTGGCAGAACTACCTGTGCCGCCACCGTCTGGCCGGCGGCTACCCGCAGGATGAGGACGAGGCCGCGCTCTTCGGCGTCGGCGACGCCATTGCTCAACCGACAGCAGGCCACGGGGCCGACGCGAGTCTGGGGGAGCAGGTGGTGCGCCTGCGCGAGTGGGCGGCCAGGACCGATACCGGCGATCGCGACGACCTCGTCCCCGGCGTCTCCCAGCGCGCCTGGGCCCAGGTCTCCGTCTCCCGGGCCGAGTGCCTGGGGCAGTCCTGCCCCCTGAAGTCCGAGTGCTTCCCCGAGCTGGCCCGCGCCGCCGCGTCCCGGGCCGACCTCGTGGTCACCAACCACGCCATGCTCGGCGTGGTCGTCGCCGGCAACCCCGGCGTCCTTCCCGACCACCAGGTCCTCATCGTCGACGAGGCGCACGAGCTGGCCGACCGTGTCCGCTCCCAGGGCACCATCGCTCTGTCCGCGGCCGCCGTGGCGCGCACGGCTGCCACCGCTCGTAAGCACGCCTCCGTGCTGGTCAGCGAGCTGGAGGCCGCTGGGCAGAGCCTCCAGCTCGTTCTGGCCGAGCTGCCCGACGGCAGGCTGGAGGCGCCGCTGCCGGCAGCCCTGCATGACGCGCTCGTGGTCCTGGCCGGGGCGGCCCGACAGGTCGCCTCAGACGTACGAGACCAGGCCCGCGCACTGGGCCGTGACCGCTTCGGCGAGGCGGCCGGGGCGCTGGCGGTCGCCCGCACCGCCGTCAGTGACCTGGTCGATGCCCTGGACCGCATGACCTCCGACTCGGTGGCCCAGGGCCGGGACGTCGCCTGGATCGAGCGGCCCCGCATGGGGGCCGAGCCCCCGCGGCTCCTCCTGGCCCCCATCGAGGTCGCCGGCTCGGTGGCGAGCCATCTGCTGGGCGGTCGTGCCAGCGTCATGACGTCGGCGACCCTCGCCCTGGGGGACAGCTTCGACCCCATGGCCCGCGCCCTGGGGCTGTCCCTGGCCGAGCAGCCCTGGAAGGGCGTCGACGTGGGATCCCCCTTCGACTACCCCCGCCAGGGCATCCTCTACGTGGCCGCCCACCTGCCCCGCCCCGGCGCCGGCATCTCCGAGGCCGCCCTGGATGAGATGCTCGCTCTGGTCGAGGCCTCCGGCGGAGGCATGCTGGGCCTGTTCTCCTCCCGGCGCGCTGCTCAGGAGGCCGCCGAGGTGCTGCGAGGGGCCACCGACCTGCCCGTGTACGCCCAGGGGGACGATCAGCTGCCCACCCTGGTGCAGGCCTTCACCGACGACGAGGCCGCCTGCCTGGTGGGTACCCTCTCGCTGTGGCAGGGAGTGGACGTGCCCGGGCGAACCTGCCGGCTCGTCGTCATCGACCGCATCCCCTTCCCTCGCCCCGACGACCCGGTCGCCCAGGCCCGCACCGACGCCGTCGTGGCCGCAGGAGGCAACGGGTTCATGAGCGTGTCCGCCACCCACGCCGCTCTGCTCCTGGCCCAGGGGGCGGGCCGTCTCATCCGTCGCAGCCAGGACCGCGGCGTCGTCGCCGTCCTGGACTCTCGCCTGCGCACCGCCCGCTACGGGGGATTCCTCACCCGCTCCATGCCCGCCCTGTGGCCGACGACGAAGCCCGACGTGGTCCGCGCCGCCCTGCGGCGCCTGTCAGTTCGCACCGGCGTCCCGACAGGGGAATGAATCCGTCGGCTGGGCCCTTAGGTATGTGCCCCTCGGGAGGATGTGCACGTAGGCTTGGCGCGAGCGGGTGCTCGCGCCCTGCGGTCCTGCCCAGCAGATCCCATTGAGGAGAAGAACGTGTCAGACCACATCACCACCACCGCTGAAGGCTCCTACCCCACCAACCGTTCCGGTCGTCCCTCCAAGGTCGCCGTCATCGGCGCCGGGGCCGTCGGCTCCACCCTCGCCTACGCCTGTGTGACCAAGGGCGTTGCCCGCGAGGTCGTTCTGCAGGACATCGTCAAGGAGAAGGTCGAGGCCGAGGCCCTCGACATCGCCCAGGGAATCCAGTTCACCTCCGCAGGCTCCGTCTCAGGCTCCGACGACCCCGAGATCTGCCGCGATGCGGACGTCATCGCCATCACCGCCGGTGCCAAGCAGAAGCCCGGACAGTCCCGCCTCGAGCTCGCCGGCGCCACCGTCGGCATCATGGAGAAGATCCTTCCCAAGCTCGTGGAGGTCGCTCCCAACGCCATCTTCGTCCTCGTGGCCAACCCGGTGGATGTGGTCACCTACTGCGCCAAGAAGATCACCGGCCTTCCCGAGAACCAGGTCTTCGGTTCCGGAACGGTGCTGGACACTGCCCGCATGCGGTACCTCATCTCCCTGGAGACCGGCACGGCCGTGCAGAACATCCACGGCTACATCGCCGGTGAGCACGGCGACTCCGAGGTGCCGCTGTGGTCCTCCACCGAGATCGGAGGCGTGCCGATCACCCAGTGGGGAACCACCCTCGATGGCGGCGTGTTCGACGAGGCCAAGCGTGAGCGCATCGCCCACGACGTCGTCCGTTCCGCCTACCGCATCATCGAGGGCAAGGGGGCGACCAACTACGCAGTCGGTCTGGCGGTCCAGCGCATCATCGGCGCCGTCCTCAACGACGAGCAGCGGGTGCTGACCATCTCCCCGCTGCTGGACAACTGGCACGGTATCTCCGACGTGTGCATGGCCGTCCCCACGATCGTGGGCCGTGAGGGCGCCGGGCGCCGCCTCGAGCTCCCTCTGACCGCTGAGGAGGAGGAGCGCCTGAACGCCTCCGCCGACCACCTGCGCGAGGTCGCGCGCGGCCTGGGCTACTGAGCCACCGGTCTGAAACGTGGAAGGACCGCCCCGGTCAATGGGGCGGTCCTTCTGTCATGCGGGTCTGGCGTGCCTACAGGGCGCGCAGCACCGTGACCACCTTGCCCATGATCGTGGCCCGGTCTCCGTCGATCGGGGCGTAGCTGGAGTTGCGGGGGAGCAGCCACTGGTGGCCGTCGCGACGCGAGAGCACCTTGACCGTGGCCGAGGCGCCGTCGACGTCCTCGATCATGGCCGCCACGATCTCACCGTTGGCCGCGTCGGGCTGGGAGCGCACCACCACCCAGTCACCGTCACAGATGGCGGCCTCGATCATCGAGTCCCCGTGCACCTCCAGCATGAAGAGCTCGCCCTCGCCGGTCAGGCGGCGGGGTAGGGCCATGACATCGGTGACCTCCTGCTCCGCCAGGATCGGGGTCCCGGCGGCGATCCGCCCCACCAGCGGGACGGCGACCGCGTCCCCGTCCTCGATGCCGGGGACACTGGGGGAGTCGAGCGAGGAGACGTGAGCGGTGCCTCCAGAGGCGGTCGCGCGGCCACTAGGGCCGCTGTCGGCGGAGACGACCTCCATCGCTCGAGGACGATTGGGGTCTCGGCGCACCAGGCCCAGGCGCTCGAGCTTGTCCAGCTGGTGCTTGACGGAGGAGGGACTGGTCAGGCCCACCTGCTCTCCGATCTCACGCAGTGAGGGCGGGTAGCCGTGGGTGGCGATGGCCGCGCGGACGGCCTCATAGACCGCGCGGGCGCGCTTGTCGAGGTCGTTGATGACCTCCATGACCGCTGCTGCGCTGATCTGCTCAGCACCGCCGGCTCCGCCGTGCGGCATCGGGGTCGATGAGTCGCCCTGGCGTGCTGTGGTGCTCATGGTCCTGGCCCTCCCTGCCGGACGGCCCTCGGGCCCGGGGGCGTCAAGGGCGCGGAATAGATGTCGGTGGTCCGTGATCGTCTTGGACATGACCAGCCTACCGGCGACGCGACCACGATTCAAACACATGTTCGAAGACATGCTGGACGTGTTGCCTCTCAGGCGCTAATGTATCGAACAAGCGTTCGTCGAACATGTGTTCAGGAGGTTGCCGTGAGTGCCATCGCCATCCCGCTCCCGTCCCGTCAGGCTTCTCGGGCTCGGACCGATGAGCCCGTCGCTGGGCCGGCCAGTGGCCGGGCTGGCGGGCAGTCCTCCCGTCGGCCTCGGCTGAGGCTGGTCACTGACGACTTCGTCCCCGAGGCTCCTTTGCGGCGTGGTGTCGAGGGCGCGCAGCGCCCCGGGGTCGCATCCGCTCGTGTCCCGGCGCTGCCGGCAGCGCTGCCAATGCGTCGCCCCGCGGCGCCTGCTGCACTGCGGGGTCGTCGCTCGGAGCTGGAGAGGCTGGCCCCGCAGCACCCGGCGGTGCGTGCCGCTGGGCTGCGACGTAGCGCCCCGCAGGAGGAGGGCCGGAGAGGCGGCGCCGCTCAGCGTCCCGGCAAGGGTGAGTCCATCCCGTCCCGCCCGCGGGAGGCGGTGGAGACGGAGGTGCGCTCCCCAGCTGGACTGCGGCTTCTTCGTGGCGGTCTCGCGGTCATCGCCGCGGCCCTCGTGCTCGCATGCAGCGGACTGGCCATCGGGGCCCTGGCGGGCATGGCCTGGGCGGGCTCCGCTACGGCGGTTGCGCAGGTGCAGGCGGATACCACCACCACGGTGGTTCGTCCCGGTCAGTCCCTGTGGGACATCGCCGAGGCGAGCGGGACCGCGGACGTCCCGGGGATGGTGGCCCGGATCGCCGAGCTCAACGACCTGAAGGGAACGACCATCCGTGCCGGGCAGACGCTGGAGATTCCTACGGCGTGAGAATCGGTGCGGGGGTCGCTCCTCGAGGCGGGCTTGCGGGGCGGCCCGCCGGGCGTTTACCCTCCGATGGACTGACACGTAGTCCAGTGAGTTCGGAGGTTGTAGGCGTGCACTGCCCCTTCTGCCGTCATGACGGCTCGCGCGTTGTCGACTCCCGGACCGCTGAGGACGGCACCTCCATCCGTCGTCGTCGGGAGTGTCAGCAGTGCGGGCGCCGATTCACCACGCTGGAGACCGCCAGCCTGTCGGTCCGCAAGCGCTCCGGCGTCGTCGAGCCCTTCAGTCGGGACAAGGTCGTGGTCGGGGTCAGGCGCGCCTGCCAGGGACGCCCCGTCTCCGACGATCAGCTCGCGCTTCTGGCGCACCAGGTTGAGGAGGCCATCCGCGCCGGAGGTCAGGCGCTCGTCGACTCCCACGACGTCGGGCTGGCGATCCTGGGCCCCCTGCGTGAGCTGGATCAGATCGCCTACCTGCGCTTCGCCTCGGTCTACTCCTCCTTCGACTCCCTGGAGGACTTCGAGAAGGCCATCGCCGGACTGCGCAGTGCCGAAGCGGCCTGCTGACGTCACCGGCCGACGAGGGCCTGCGCGGTGTGAGGGTTCCGTCAGGGGCATGCGCCCAAGCGGGACGTGGCAGACTGAGGCAATGCGCGTCCTCATCGTCTCTGACTGCTATGAGCCCAGGCTGGGCGGCATCGAGACTCAGGTGCGGGATCTCGCCCGCAACCTGAGGCTGGCCGGCCACGAGCCCGCCGTCGTCACCGCCACGCCAGTCGGTGACGGTCGTGGTCGCAGCGTCGAAAGGGTCGATGGTTTCCCCGTCTACCGCACCACCGCGCGTCTACCCAGTGAGCTGCCCGTTCATCCTCGAGCCGGCCGCGAGCTCGACGACCTCCTGTCCCGCCTGCGCCCCGACGTCGTTCACGCCCACGTCGGCGTCGTCTCACCCTTCGCCTGGTCCGGTATCGCCGCGGCCCGGCGAGCGCGGCTCCCGCTGGCCGTCACCTTCCACTGCGTCCTGGGACCCTGGGCGCGCGTGGCCGGAGCGCTGGGGCCCGTCAGCCCCGTGCGCCTGTGGCAGCGCGGCGGCGCCGACCTGACAGCCGTGTCCTCCATGCTCGCCGCCCAGGTTCGCCGCGCCGGTGCCCACGATCCCATCACCATTCTGCCCAATGGCATCACCGTCGAGGACTGGCGCCTGGAGCGCCCTGGTCCCCAGGAGCGACGGCCTCACCGGCCGGTCACGGTCGTGGCCTCCCTTCGGTGGGTGGAGCGCAAGCGCCCCCTGCAGGTTGTGCGCGCCTTCGCTCAGGCTGTCAGGAGCACCCCCGGCACTGATGCGCTCCTCAAGATCTACGGGGATGGCCCGATGCGTGAGCGGCTCACCCGGGAGGTCGCCGAGTCCGGCCTGGCCGACCGCATCGAGCTCGTGGGGCGCGTCGAGCGCACTGAGCTCGCCCAGGCCTTCACGCGCGCAGACATCTACCTGCAGACCTCGCCCGCCGAGTCCTTCGGCATCTCCACCCTGGAGGCCCGCAGTGCGGGGCTGGCCGTCGTCGCTATGCGCTCCAGCGGGGTGCGCGACTTCATCACCGACGGCGTCGATGGCCTCCTCGCTGACGACGACGCCGGTCTGGGTCGCGAGCTCGCCACTCTCCTGGGGGACGACGAGCTGCTCGAGCGCATCAAGACCCACAACTACGAGGTCGCCCCCTTGGCCGAATGGGGCGCCGTGGCACAGATGCACGTCGATACCTACCGGCGCGCCATCGCCCTGGCCGGTGCCTGAGGGCCTGAGAGGCGGTGGGGTGCCGCAGTCGGCGCGGGGGTGGGAATGAGGTGCGACCTCCGTCAGGCGGTACTGGTGTCGGTGAGCACCTCGGAGAGCCGACGCGCTGCGGCCATGACCACGTGTCCGTGAACCCGGCCGGGCTGACGTCCCATCCGCTCGATGGGTCCTGAGATCGAGATCGCGGCCACAACCTTGCCTCCGGGACCGCGTACCGGCGCCGAGACGGAGGCGACCCCGGGCTCGCGCTCCCCAACTGACTGAGCCCACCCCCGACGTCGGACCGCTGAGAGCATGGTGGCGGTGAAGCGGGCCCCCACCAGGCCCCGGTGCAGGCGGTCGGGCTCCTCCCAGGCGAGAAGCACCTGGGCCGCCGAGCCGCCCTGCATGGACATGGTGGCGCCCACGGGAATGGAGTCACGCAGCCCGATCGGGCGCTCGGCATTGGCCACGCAGATGCGCACGTCCCCCTGGCGGCGGTAGAGCTGCGCCGACTCGTGGGTCTTGTCGCGCAGAGCCGCCAGCACCGGCCCGGCGGCGGACAGGAGATGGTCCTCTCCTGCGGCGCTGGCCAGCTCGGTGAGCCTAGGGCCCAGAATGAAGCGTCCCTGGGAGTCGCGGGTGACCAGGCGGTGGAACTCCAGGGCGACCGCGATGCGGTGAGCCGTGGGTCGGGCCAGGTGCGTGGTGGACACGAGCTGGGCCAGGGTCGCCGGCCCCGACTCCAGTGCGCTCATCACCAGGGCGGCCTTGTCGATGACGCCGACGCCGCTGCTGTCGTTCTCCGGGGAGTTCTCTGAGGGACTGTCCATAATCTGATACTGGCATTTCAAGGTATGAGATTTCAAGTTAGGGTCCGCCAGGGAAGCGGCGCAGTGTCAGCATCCTTCAGGCCAAGGCTGCCAAGGCTATGGCCTCGGATGCGGCGCGGCCGCCTCGTGCGGTCTGCGCGAGTCAGTGGCGTCGTCGGGCGCTGCTGAGTGCGGGCGGATCGGGAACACTGTTGCTGAGAGGATGAAGTCGATGGGAATGACTCTCGCCGAGAAGGTCTGGCGCGATCATGTGGTGTCCAAGGGTAGCGATGGCGCCCCCGACCTGCTGTACATCGACCTTCACCTGGTCCACGAGGTCACCAGCCCCCAGGCCTTCGAGGGGCTGCGACTGGCCGGACGCCCGGTCCGTCGACCCGACCTGACGATCGCCACCGAGGACCACAACACCCCCACTGTGGACATCGACCTGCCGATCGCCGACGTCACCAGCCGCGCTCAGATCGAGACCCTGCGCGCCAACTGCGCCGAGTTCGGGGTACGGCTGCACTCCCTGGGGGACGCCGACCAGGGGATCGTCCACGCCGTCGGTCCGCAGCTGGGCCTGACCCAGCCCGGCATGACCGTGGTCTGCGGTGACTCCCACACCTCCACTCACGGCGCCTTCGGGGCCCTCGCCTTCGGTATCGGTACCTCCCAGGTCGAGCACGTCCTGGCCACCCAGACCCTGCCCATCGCCCCCTTCAAGACGATGAGCGTCACCATTGACGGGGACCTGCCCTCGGGCAGCGGGGCCAAGGACATCATCCTGGCCATCATCGCCAAGATCGGCACCAACGGGGCCCAGGGGCACGTCATCGAGTACCGCGGGCGGGCCATCGAGCAGCTCTCGATGGAGGCCCGGATGACGATCTGCAACATGAGCATCGAGGGTGGGGCCCGGGCCGGCATGATCGCCCCGGACCAGACCACCTTCGACTACCTCAAGGGCCGTCCTCACGCCCCCGTCGGCGAGGACTGGGACGCCGCCGTGGAGTACTGGTCCAGCCTGCGCACCGATCCCGACGCCGTCTTCGACACCGAGGTGGTGCTGCAGGCCGAGGACATCGAGCCCTTCGTCACCTGGGGAACCAATCCCGGACAGGGCCTGCCGCTGTCCGCGCGGGTCCCCGACCCCGAGGACATCGCCGACGCCACCGAGCGGCTGGCCGCCGAACGGGCCCTGGAGTACATGGACCTCGTTCCGGGAACGCCTCTGCGCGACATCAAGGTCGACACCGTCTTCATCGGCTCGTGCACCAACGGCCGTATCGAGGACCTGCGGGCCGCCGCCGAGGTGGTGCGCGGGCGCAAGAAGGCCGAGGGGCTGCGCATGCTCGTGGTGCCGGCCTCGGCCCGAGTGCGTCTGCAGGCCGAGGCCGAGGGCCTGGACCGGGTCTTCACGAGCTTCGGCGCCGAGTGGCGCAACGCCGGCTGCTCCATGTGCCTGGCCATGAACCCCGACAAGCTCTCCTCCGGGGAGCGTGCGGCCTCCACCTCCAACCGCAACTTCGAGGGGCGTCAAGGAAAAGGTGGACGAACCCACCTCGTCTCGCCCGTCGTCGCCGCGGCCACCGCCGTGCGCGGGGCGCTGTCGGCCCCGGGAGACCTGCCGCCGCGTCCCGAGGCCACGCAGGACTCGGACGATATCCCGACGGTCCCGGCGATTGCGCCGGTCTCCGCCGCGCCTGAGGCAACCGTCCGGTAGGGGCCGGCGCGCAGGAGATGAAGGCATACAGGCGAGGACGGGCCCGGTAGGGGCCGAGTAGAGGCAAGGAGCTCAACGACCGTGGACAAGTTCATCCGACACACCGGCATCGGCGCCCCGTTGCGGCGCAGCGCCGTCGACACCGACCAGATCATCCCGGCGGTGTATCTCAAGCGCATCACCCGCACGGGCTTCGACGACGCCCTGTTCGCCTCCTGGCGGGCCGGTGAGCCCGACTTCATCCTCAACCAGGAGGCCTACAAGCGGGCCTCGGTGCTCGTCGCCGGTCCCGACTTCGGCACGGGCTCCTCACGGGAGCATGCCGTGTGGGCGCTCAAGGACTACGGCTTCAAGGTCGTCCTGGCCCCCCGCTTCGCCGACATCTTCCGCGGCAACGCCGGCAAACAGGGGCTGGTGGCCGGCGTGGTCTCCCAGGAGGACTGCGAGCAGCTGTGGAAGATCCTCGAGACCGAGCCGGGCACCGAGGTGACGGTGGACCTGGAGAACCGCACGGTCGAGGCCGGTTCCTTCCGGTGTGCCTTCTCCATCGACGACTACGTCCGCTGGATTCTCATGGAGGGGCTCGACGACATCTCCCTGACCCTCACCCAGGAGGACGCTATCCGCGCCTACGAGGAGGCCCGCCCGGCCTTCAAGCCGCGCACCCTGCCGGCCAAGCACCTGCCGGCCCAGGAGGTCGTCTCGGCGCGGGCCGCGGATATGCCCCGGCCCTGAGTGGGGCCGGGAGAGCCGGCAACGGGAGCGCGGACAAGCTCGCCCTGCGAATTTCATCGGTATTGGCACGGCATTGGGTGGGATTAATCGGCACTTTCTGTGAGTCGAAGGCCACCTGATACGACTCTGAAAAAGGTCCTGGGAGCCCCTTCGGTGCGCTTATGCTGGGACGGCCTCGCGCGCCTGCGCGGGGATGGGTGAGCGGCTCACGCGCGCGGCACGCCCAGATGACGTCATGGAGGTGTGCATGGTCGACGGTCTGCTCCAGGTCGAGGGTGGTCGCCCGCTGACTGGTGAGATCACCGTCCGCGGAGCCAAGAACCTGGTTCCCAAGGCGATGGTGGCGGCGCTGCTGGGGTCGACTCCCTCAGTGCTGCGCAACGTCCCGCTCATTCGTGACGTCGACGTGGTCTCGGGGCTGTTGAGCTTGCACGGCGTGAGCATCGACTACGACCAGCGCGAGGGCATCCTCCAGCTGGACCCGTCCAAGGTCGAGTCGGCCCACATGGCCGACATTGACGCGCACGCCGGCTCCTCGCGCATCCCGATCCTCTTCTGCGGTCCGCTCCTGCACCGCCTGGGGGAGGCCTTCATCCCCGACCTGGGCGGGTGCCGTATCGGTGACCGCCCTATCGACTTCCACCTGGAGATCCTGCGTCAGTTCGGCGCCGCGGTCGACAAGCAGGCCCAGGGCATCCGGCTCACCGCGCCGCACGGTCTCAAGGGCACTGTCATCGAGCTTCCCTACCCCTCGGTCGGAGCCACCGAGCAGACCCTGCTCACCGCTGTGCGCGCGCACGGACTGACCGAGCTGCGCAACGCCGCCGTCGAGCCCGAGATCATGGACCTGGTCGACGTCCTGCAGAAGATGGGCGCCATCATCTCGGTGGACACCGACCGCACCATCCACGTCGAGGGCGTCGACGAGCTGTGCGGTTACACCCACTCGGCCCTTCCGGACCGCATTGAGGCCGCCTCCTGGGCCTCGGCCGCCCTGGCCACTCGCGGGGACGTGTTCGTGCGCGGAGCCCACCAGAGCCACATGACCACCTTCCTCAACACCTTCCGCAAGGTAGGGGGCGCCTTCGACGTCACCGATGAGGGCATCCGCTTCTACCACCCCGGTGGGGACCTGAAGTCGATCGTGGTGGAGACCAACGTCCACCCCGGCTTCATGACTGACTGGCAGCAGCCTCTCGTCGTGGCGCTCACCCAGGCCCAGGGCCTGTCCATCGTCCACGAGACCGTCTACGAGAACCGCTTCGGATTCACCGGCGCCCTGTGCAAGATGGGGGCCACCATCCAGGTCTACCGCGAGTGCCTGGGCGGTACCGAGTGCCGCTTCGGCCAGCGCAACTTCTACCACTCCGCGGTCATCTCCGGGCCCACGCCGCTGACCGGTGCCGACATCGTCGTGCCCGACCTGCGCGGCGGCTTCTCCCACCTCATCGCTGCTCTGGCCGCCGAGGGCACCAGCCGGGTCGAGGGCGTCAACCTCATCGACCGCGGCTACGAGCACTTCATGTCCAAGCTGGAGTCCCTCAACGCCGCCGTCACCCGCCTGGCCTGAGGCGGACCGCCCTGGCCCCCCCGTGGGCCGCAAGGCCGGGACACACGTGCGGGCCACGGGCCCGGCTCGGACAGCCTCGTTCAGAGCGCTTGAGCGGATAGAGTTCACCTGTGCCTGCAACACGCCCCATGACCCCGTTCTACCGCTTCGCCGCACGCGGGGCGATCATCCCGTTCCTCAAGATGGTCTCCCGGCAGAAGGTGACCGGCCTGGAGAACATCCCCCGCGAGGGCGGCTTCATCGCCGTGGCCAACCACCTGACCGACCTCGACTCGCTCACGGCCATGCGAGCCCTGGTCGATGCCGATGTCCCCGTCTACTCCCTGGCCAAGTCCACCCTGTTCAAGGTTCCGGTGCTCGGCTCCATCCTGCGGGCCGGCGGCCAGATCCCGGTTCAGCGGGGCACGCAGAACGCGGCCACGGCCCTCAAGGCCGCCAGTGAGGTCCTGGCCGACGGCGGCGCCATCATGATCTTCCCCGAGGGGACGCTCTCCCGCGACCCCCTCAAGTGGCCGATGGTGGCCAAGACCGGGGCGGCTCGGCTGGCCATGACCAGCGGCGCCCCCGTCCTGCCCATGGGGCAGTGGGGCGCTCACGAGATCCTGGACACTTACGGGCGTTCCTTCCACCCCTTCCCCCGCAAGGACGTGCGCGTCACCATCGGTGAGCTCATGGACCTGTCCCGCTTCGGGCAGGACACCCAGGACCGCGAGGCCGTGCGCGCCTGCACCGCCGAGATCATGCGGGCCATCACCTCCCTGGTTGAGGAGCTCCGCGGGGAGAAGGCCCCCCGCCCCTTCGACATGCACTACGACGGCGACCCCGGTAAGGGGAAGATCGGCGTGCGCCGCCCCGACCCGCTGCCCGAGGCGGACACTCAGGAGGAGGGCCAGTGAACGGCGTCGAACCCGCAACGAGTGCGCCGCTGCGCCCGGCCGCGGCCGTCATCGGCTCAGGAGCCTGGGGCACCACCTTCGCCGGCCTCCTGGCCCAGGCCGGCACCCCCACGACGATCTGGGCCCGGCGCCGGGAGGTGGCCGAGGAGATCAATGCCGGCACCAACGAGCGCTACGTCCCCGGTCACCGCCTGCCGCAGGGCCTGAAGGCGACCACCGACCTGGCCCAGGCCGTCACGGGGGCGAGCGTCGTCGTCGTGGCCGTGCCCTCCCAGGAGGCCCGGAGGGTCCTGGAGCCCCTCAGAGGCGCCCTGGCCGACGACGCCGTGGCCGTCTCCCTCATGAAGGGCATCGAGCTGGGTACCGGGCTGCGCATGAGTGAGGTCCTGGCCGAGGCCCTGGGCATCGACTCCTCCCGCGTGGTGGTCGTCTCCGGTCCCAACCTCGCTGACGAGATCGCTGCGGGCCAGCCCACCGCCACCGTCGTGGCCGCTAGCGACGAGCAGGTCGCCGCCCGGATCGCCTCCCTGTGCGCCACCGGCACCTTCCGGCCCTACACCAACACCGACGTCCTGGGTGTCGAGCTGTGCGGCGCGGTCAAGAACGTCATCGCCCTGGCCGTCGGCGCCGCCGCGGGCCGGGGCCTGGGGGACAACTCCAAGGCCACGATCATCACCCGGGGCCTGGTGGAGATCACCCGCCTGGGTCTCAAGCTCGGGGCTCGCCCGGAGACCTTCTCCGGGCTGGCCGGCATGGGGGACCTGGTGGCCACCTGCTCCTCGCCCTTGAGCCGCAACCAGACCTTCGGCCGCCACCTCGGCGAGGGGATGAGCGTGGCCGAGGCCGCTGCGGCCTCCCGGGGCGTGGCCGAGGGGGCCAAGTCGGCCCGCGCCGTCCTGGACCTGGCCCGGACCCACGGCGTGGACATGCCCATCACCGCCGGAGTCGTCACCGTCGTGGAGGGCGCCGCCAGCGTCGCGCAGGTCACCGACGCGCTGTTGGCACGCCCCCGCAAGTCCGAGGGCGTCCACGCGGCACCGTCTCAGGCCTAGCCTCCCAGGCTCGTGGAGGCCGGCTTTATCCCGGGTTCGTTGTGCTTTATCAGCATGTGGGGCAGTGCGCGGTAGCGTGGGACCTATGACAGCCCTCCAGGAAACCGGCCCCTCCGTGCCCAGTTCTGACAAGTCCACCGTGCGTGTTGCCGTCGTCTTCGGCGGACGCAGCGGTGAGCACACGATCTCCTGCGCCACCGCCGCCGGTGTCCTGTCAGCCATCGACCGCGACCGCTACGAGGTCCTTCCGGTGGGCATCACCCCCGAGGGCCAGTGGCTGCTCGTCGAGGACGATCCGGCCGCCCTCGAGCTCAGCGACAACCGCCCCCCGGTGACCATCACCGCCGAGGGCCTGGGACGCGGGAGGCTCACCGCACCCCTGGGAGGCGGAGAGCTCACGGTGCTCGGCCCCACGGGGCCTGAGATCCTGGGACGGGTCGACGTCGTCCTGCCGCTGCTGCACGGGCCCTACGGCGAGGACGGAACCATCCAGGGCATGCTGGAGATGATGGGCCTTCCCTACGTCGGCTGCGGGGTGCTGGCCAGTGCCGCGGGCATGGACAAGCAGGTCACCAAGGTGCTCCTGGGGGCCGCGGGCATCGCCACGGCGCCGCACGTCGTCGTCGGTCCTCACGCCTGGAAGCGCGACCCCGAGGCGATCCTGGAGGCCTGCCGGTCCCTGACCTACCCCCTGTTCGTCAAGCCCGCCCGCGCCGGCTCCTCCCTGGGCATCAGCAAGGTCGACCGCCCCGAGGACCTGGCCGGGGCCATCGAGGCGGCCCGCGCGGTCGACCCCAAGGTCCTCGTGGAGAGCGGCATCGTGGGACGCGAGGTCGAGGTCGCCGTCCTGCAGGGCCGCGGCGACGACGCCCCCCGGGTGGCCGAGCCCGGCGAGATCGCCATGGACGCCTCCCAGGGCGCCGGCGAGTTCTACGACTACGAGACCAAGTACCTGGCCCACGACGCCGTGGCCATGGTGTGTCCGGCGCGCATCGACCCTGAGGCGCGCGCACTCCTCATGGACACCGCCGCTCGGGCCTTCGAGGCGCTCGGCTGCGAGGGACTGGCCAGGGTCGACTTCTTCCTCACCGATGCCGGTGAGGCAGTCGTCAACGAGATCAACACGATGCCCGGATTCACTCCCTTCTCCATGTACCCCTACATGTGGCAGGTCTCCGGTCTTAGCTACACCGAGCTGGTCTCCGAGCTCATCGACCTGGCCGTGGCCCGCTCCACCGATGTCAACCGCTGAGCCGGCCCCATCCGGGAACGGGGGCGCGCAGGAGGACGCGAGGGTCGGTGACCTCAGCGAGGAGGAGCTCCTCGCCCTCATCACCCCCCTCCTGCCCCGCGCCCCGCAGACCCCGGTTGGCACGGGGGACGACTGCGCGGTCCTGTCCTTCCCCGACTCGCGCACGGCCGTGAGCACCGACGTCCTGGTCGAAGGGCGCCACTTCCGCACCGACTGGTCCACGGGCCGCGACATCGGGGCGAGGGCCGCGGCCCAGAACCTGGCCGACGCCGCCGCCATGGGGGCCAGACCCGTCGCGCTCGTCGTCGGACTGGTCATGCCTGCGGCCACCCCGGTCGACTGGGTGCGGGACTTCGCCCGAGGACTGGCCCAGGGCTGTGAGCCCTGCGGGGCGGGCGTTGTGGGTGGTGATCTCAGTGGCGGTGACTCACTGGTCGTGTCCGTCACGGTCCTGGGCGACCTCGAGGGCAGGGCCCCGGTTCTGCGAAGCGGAGCCGGGCCCGGCGACGCCGTCGTGCACGTCGGAACCCTGGGGCGCAGCGCGGCGGGACTGGCCCTGCTCAGTGCGGGCTCAGACTGCGTATCAGGTTCGGGAGCCGTGGTTCATCCAGTTCAGGAGCACCCACAGGCGTGGGCCTGCATCGAGGCCTTCCGCGCCCCCACCCCGCCCCTGGCGGCGGGCCGAGACCTGGCGCGGGCCGGCGCCACCTCCATGCTGGACGTCTCCGACGGGCTGCTGCGGGATGCCGGTCGGATCGCCCGTGCCAGCGGCGTCGTTATCGACCTCGATGATCCCGGCGACCTGCCGGACGCGTCCTTCCTCGAGCCGGTGGCCGCGCTCGTGAGCGGCTGTGACGGATCGGCCGCTCACGCCCTGGCCCGCAGCTGGCTGCTCACCGGGGGAGAGGACCATGGACTGCTCGCCACCGTCCCGGCACACGCCCTTGATCGGCTGCCCGCCGGCGCCCGGGTGATCGGCCGGGTCCTGAGCCCGCAGTCCTCACCGGCCCGGGTGCTGGGGCACAGACCGGGTGTCCTGCTGGCAGGAGAATCCGCGCAGGAGCACACCGGGTGGGACCACTTCTCCCACACCTGACGGGCCGTCACCCGTTGAGGGACACGGGGTACGACAAAGGCCGCCGACTGCTTGCGCAGCGGCGGCCTCGTGCTCGAAGGACTCGAGATGATGCGCTCAGATGTTGCGCGTCACCTTCCCGGCCTTGAGGCAGGACGTGCACACGTTGAGGCGCTTGGGGGCGCCGTTGACGAGAGCACGCACACGCTGGATGTTGGGGTTCCACCGGCGGTTGGTCCGCACGTGGGAGTGCGAGACGCTCTTGCCGAAGATGGGGCCCTTGCCGCAAACGTCGCACACAGCAGCCACGGTCTCACTCCTGATCTTCAATGCTTCAACGCTCAGGCTGATGCCTGGCGCCAGGTCTTACCGCCCAGGCGCGGGCGCCGGGCAACCCGAACACAATAGCGGACCCGTGTGCGGCGCCCCAAGCCGCCTTGGCGTGCGTTCGGGCACATGCTTCGCTGCATGGCACCCGGGGCGTAAGGGTAGAGTGAGTCAATAGTGTGTTGCATCTCACTGCTCGAAGAGCGTGTGTCTTGTGTGGGTGTGGTGGTAGCGGCCTGACCAGCGCTCCGGTGGCCCGAGTGCCCCTTCGGCTCTGCGTCGCTGAGAGCGCGGCCCTTGTCCGTGCGCCTCGCTCCGGTGGGAGGAATGTGCCTGGGACGGTACTCTAAAACCACATATCAAACCGAAGGCTCGGCCCAGCCATGAACCAGGCTCGCTGAACGCCTGCACATATGCAGATCATGCAATGGAACAGAAGGTGTTCACAGCGTGACACACATGGTGTGCCGGTCGTAGCCAGGACCCAGGGGAGGCGAAGATGGCGCAGTCTCAAGGACACCGCCCCGTTACCCCTGTCTCAGGGACCCATGTGCTGCGGGGGGCCGCAGTGCGGCGCTGGATCGCGCTGGCGGAGATCGTTGCCGACCAGACCCGGGATCTGGTTGATGTGCTCAATGTCTTCCCCGTGCCGGATGCGGATACCGGAACCAACGTCCTGCTCACCCTCCGCTCGGCCTCCGACGCTCTCCATCGACTGGGCCGGGCCGCTGATGCCGCTCAGGTGGCCCGCGCTGCAGCCGACGGCGCCGTCCGGGGAGCCCGCGGGAACTCGGGTCTTCTGGTCTCCCAGGCCCTGGCCGCCTTCGCGGACGTCTGCGCCGAGGCCCCGGATCCCACCGGTCTGCGTCCCGTCGAGCTCGTGCACGTCTACGAGGCCATGGCGGACACCACCTGGGCCGCCGTCTCCCGCCCGGTCTCGGGGACCCTGCTGTCGGTCGCCCGGGACGCGGCCACGGCCGCCCGCTCCGCCCTGGAGGAGGCGACGGCGAGCTCGCCCGCCACCCTGAGCCTCATCGCTGCTGCTGCCGCCTTCGGCGCCCAGGAGTCCGTTGTGGAGACCGCCGGTCTCGGGCACGGCCCGGTGGATGCCGGGGGAGCGGCTTTCATGCTCCTGCTGACCTGCCTGTCGGACACCATCGACGCGATGCAGGACGCGGGTCCTGGAGCGACTGAGGCCCCGGAGCTGCGCCAGGGCCACGAGGACGCCGACGAGCACGCCCCCTACACCGCCGTCGCCCGCCAGATGCTCACCGACCTGGCCGCCGGCGGGGTGCCGCACAGCGTCGGTCCCGAGCCCCTGGGCATGTCCACCGGCGAGTTCGAGGTGATGTACCTGCTGGAGGCGACCGCGGTCCAGGCCGGTCAGCTGCGTCGGGACCTGGAGCGCATCGGCGACTCCGTGGGCGTCGTCGGCACCCCGGACGCCCTGGGGGTGGGCCTCTACCAGGTCCACGTCCACACCGACACTCCACGTGCCGCTCTGCCGCACGCTGGCCGCGCCCGCCAGATCTGCATCCACCATCTCCACCCCACCGCCCTGGTGAGTCCCACCGACGAGCCACCCTCCCCGTGGGGGGCGTTCGACTCCGATCCCACGGGGCACGTGGTCTCCTTCGAGCGCCTGGCCGCGCGCCGGGCCGAGCGCAAGGCGCAGTCGGTGCGCATGCACCCCTCCCAGGCGGCCGCCCCCCGCACCGCACCGGCGCAGGCCCCGCATCTGGCCGTGCGCTCACGGCAGTCCGGAGTCGGTGTCATCGCCTGCACCCGGGCTCCCGGGCTCATCGAGCAGCTCGCCCGCTCCGACGCCGCGGTCGTCCTCAATCCGGACCGGGAGGGGATCGCCCGCGCCGCCGCGGACCTGGGGTCCTCCCAGGTCATCGTGCTGCCCTGCGACGCCGCCTGCACCGAGGCGGCCCACGACGCCGCCCGCTTCCTGGCGGCCCGCTCCGCGGTCTCCACCGTCCGTCCGCCGGTGGGTACCACCCGCAAGACGGGCGCCGCTCGAGAGACCGCCCGTGCCGGGGTGTCCTCGGAGCGCTATGAGGCCGAGGGCATTCAGCTCCTCGTGTGCGACACCGACGACGAGGCCCGGGTCCTGGCCGCCGCGGTCGCCCTGGCCAGCAGGGGCGAGGAGGCTGAGCTGGCCGAGCTGGCCCGCCGCGCCTGGAGCGCCGCCGCGGGGCTGCGCACCATCGCCCTCAACGGTGCCCAGGCCGACGGCGAGGCCGTGGCTCGCGCCGTGGCCTCCGCGCTGCGGCCCTCCGATGAGCTGCTCACCGTCATCACCGGTCGCAACGCCGGCCGCGACGTCGGTGCCCTGGCCGCCAGCGCGGCGGTGGGGGCCCGGGGGCACGTGGTCGGTGAGGACGTGGAGGTCGCCATCCATGCCGGCGGCCAGGAGCACCCTGACGTCCTCATCGCCATCGAGTAGCCCTCTCCACCCGATGCAAGGCCATGAGATCGCCCGAGGCTGTGCGAACCCCGGGGCGTGAACGGCTCACGGGCTCCTTCGACATAGGGTGGGGCCGTGTCCGGCTCGTCTGATCGCCCAACCCGCACGCCCCGTCCCGGTAGCGTCGGCCTGCTCGAGCGTCCTGTGACCCGGCTCGTGGGCAAGCGCACGGCCGCCCAGCTCGCCAAGCAGGGGGTGGAGACCGGCGCGGACCTGCTGCGCCTGCTGCCCCGGCGCTACGACACCTGGGGGGATCTGACCGATATGCGCACCCTCGTCGAGGGTGAGCAGGCCACCATCCAGGCCCAGGTCGTGCGCGCCTCCTCCCGGCGCACCCGCTCCGGCCGGGTCCCGGCCCTCATGGAGGCCACCGTCACTGACGGCGCCTCCACCATGGACCTCGTCCAGTTCGGTGCGGCCGGCCAGATGCGCGCCCGAGCCGCCCAGCTGGCCCCCGGAACCACCGTCCTGCTCAGCGGCAAGGTGGGACTCCACCGCGGACGCAAGCAGCTGTCCAACCCTCGCCTGTACGTCCTCGACGAGCTCGATGAGGACGAGCGCGAGGCCCTGCTGGCCCGCCCCATGCCCATTTACCCCGGCACGGAGGCCCTCCCGTCCTGGCTGGTGGCCAAGGCAGTGCGCAGCGTCCTGGACCAGCTGGAACCGGGCGACGTCGCCGACCCCCTCCCCGAGGAGCTGCGGCGCGAGGCGGAGCTGGTCGACGCCTACACCGCCTACCGCTGGGTGCACCGGCCCGAGGACTCCGGGCAGTGGAAAGCCGCCCGGAAACGGCTGCGCCACGAGGAGGCCCTCATCCTGCAGGTCGCCCTGGCCCAGCGCCGAGCCCATCATGAGGCGACCCGCACCGCGGTCGCCTGGCCCGTACCGGAGGCGGAGGGCTCCCTGCGAGCGGACCTCGACGCCCGCCTGCCATACAAGCTCACCGCCGGGCAGAAGCGGGTCGGTCAGGAGATCTCCACCGATCTGGCCCGCACCGTTCCCATGCAGCGCCTTCTTCAGGGCGACGTGGGAAGTGGCAAGACTCTCGTGGCCCTGCGCGCCATGCTCCAGGTGGTCGGAGGCGGCGGGCAGGCCGCCCTCCTGGCCCCCACCGAGGTCCTCGCCGCCCAGCACCACTCCTCACTGGAGGCAGTCCTGGGGCCCATGGCCCGCCTCGGGATGCTCGGCGGCGCCGAACGCGCCACCCGCGTCCACCTGCTGACCGGCTCCACCCCCGCCGCTCAGCGCCGTCGGATCCTCACTGATCTGGCCGCCGGCGAGCCGGCGATCGTCGTGGGTACCCACGCCCTGCTGTCCGACACGGTGCAGATCCCCTTCCTCGGCCTGGTCGTCGTCGACGAGCAGCACCGCTTCGGTGTTGCCCAGCGCGACGCCCTGCGCGAGCGCGGCGGTCTGACCGACCCGGCCACTGGGCAGACCCACACGCCCCACCTCCTGGTCATGACGGCCACCCCGATCCCGCGGACCATCGCCATGACGGTCTTCGGGGACCTGGCCACCTCCGTCCTGGACGAGCTGCCCGCTGGGCGCAGCGCCGTACCCACCCACCTCGTCCCGTGGTCGCGCACCTCCTGGGTTGAGGGCATCTGGCGGCGCGCCGCCAAGGAGGTCGCCTCCGGAGGGAGGGTCTACGTCGTGTGCCCACGGATCGAGGTCGACGACGAGCCCCGGCAGGTGCCGACGGAAGGCGCAGCGGCGGTCGGGACCGATGATGGGCAGGGGGAGGAGGCGCTCGCGGAGGAGGGGGACGGTTCGCAGCCTGACCGCCCGCTGGCCGCCGTCGAGGACTGGAGGCGGCGCCTGGCCGGCGAGCCCGCTCTGGGGGGCATTGGCGTCGGGGTCCTCACTGGACGCATGAGCAGTGAGGGCAAGGCTGCCTCCATGGCCGACTTCGCCTCGGGCGTCACCCCGGTCCTGGTGTCCACCACCGTCATCGAGGTGGGGGTGGACGTGCCCGAGGCCTCCATGATGGTCATCCTGGACGCCGAGCGCTTCGGACTGTCCCAGCTCCACCAGCTGCGCGGGCGGGTCGGGCGTGGCAGCAGGCCGTCCCTGTGCGTGGCGGTCACCGGTGCGGAGGTCGGCTCCACCGCCTTCCACCGGCTCAAGGCCTTCGCCTCCACCACGGACGGATTCGCGCTGGCCGAGGCCGACCTCGAGCTACGCAGCGAAGGTGACGTCCTGGGGGCCTCGCAGTCGGGGCGCGCCTCCGGGCTGGACCTGCTGCGCGTGACCCGCGATGCCCGCCTCATCGCCACCGCGAGGCGTCAGGCCGAGGTGATCGTGGCCGCCGATCCGCAGCTGAGCGAGCACCGGGCCCTGGCCGCAGCGATCGTCGAGCGCCTCGATGAGGAGTCCCAGGCCTTCCTCGAACGAGCGTGAAGCATCAGGGCGCGGGCCGAGGAGCGTCCCCGGCTCAGGCCGGCTCGGCGAACCAGATCGTGGTCTCGCCGTACCGCTTGTCCGCGAAGCGCTCCAGCCCTGCCGGCCAGGTCGGTTCCGGTGAGCGTGTCGAACGCTCGACGACGACGACGGCGCGCGGCGCCAGCCACGGGTCCTCGCTGCGGGCCAGGGGGATGAGGATCGCCGTGAGCTCCTCCTCGCTCAGCTCGTAGGGAGGGTCGATCAGCACCAGGTCCGCCGGAGCGCCCGCCGGGCCGGACAGGAAGGCGGCCGCCTTCGCGGTCACCGCCGATACCCCGCCCAGGCCCAGCGCCCGGATGTTGCGACGGCAGGTCTGCGACGCACCGTGCGAGGAGTCCACGAGCGTGACCTCGCCGGCTCCCCGGCTCGCGGCCTCCAGGCCCAGGGCCCCGGAGCCCGCGCACAGGTCCAGCACCCGAGCGCCGTCGAGCACTCCGTAGTGGGCCAGGCGGGCGAAAAGAGCCTCGCGGACGCGCTCGGAGGTGGGGCGCGTCCCGGACCGGGGCACCTCGATCCTGCGCCCGCCCACGGTTCCGGCCACGATCCTCGTCATGGAGGAGACCCTACCTGGCCCGCAGACTGTGTCCCCTGTGGCCGCGGCGCTCAGCCCTCCTCGGCCGGGGCGTGCTGACCGTAGCCGGTGTCCCGGATCTTGCACGCGACCGCCTCGATCTGCTCGTCGGTGAGGATCTTGGGGGTGCCGACGGCGAGCGTGCGCAGATAGAGCTCGCAGACCCACTCCAGCTCCTGGGCCAGGACATAGGTGGAGGCCAGGTCCGGGCCGGTCACCACGGAGCCGTGGTTGCTCATGAGGGCAGCGGTGCGTCCCTCAAGGGCCTTGGCGACATTGGCGGCCAGCTCGGGGGAGCCGTAGATGGCGTAGTCGGCCACCCGCACGTCGCTGCCGCCGAACATGCAGATGTAGTAGTGCACGGCCGGGAGCGCGCTCACGCCCTCGAGGCTGGCCACGGTGGTGGCCGCGTAGGAGTGGGTGTGCACGACCGCCATCTGTCCGGTCGCCCGCAGCGCGGTCAGGTGCAGGTCCAGCTCGCTGGCGGGCTTGAGCGGTCCCTCGACCTGCTTGCCGGTGGCGTACTCGACTACGGCGACCAGGTCGGGGCGCATCTCCTGGTAGGGCAGCCCCGAGGGGGTGATTGCAACCAGGTCCCCCTCCCGAACGGACAGGTTGCCCGCGGTTCCGACGACCAGGCCGTCGTCGGATAAGTGGGAGCAGGCATCGGCGATCTGCTGTCGAGCGTCGTTGAGAAGCATGATGGGCTCTTTCCCCGGGGCGTACCGCTGCGCGCCCCGTTGCGTCAGAAGTGGTACCGAGGCATCGTCTCATGTTGGCGCTCTCATGTCTACGATTTGGCGATTCTGTTTTCATGCTTGACATGACCGCTCGGTCGGGGTCATCCTATGTTTGCGCTCACATCGATGTGGGTCCTGGTCATCGTCGCCCAGTGAAAGGAAACTTGCCATGTCCGCTGCGTCCTACCCCGCCATCGGAATCCGTCCCCTCATTGACGGACGTCGTCGTGGCGTGAGGGAGTCCCTCGAGGACAAGACCGCTCAGCTGGCCAAGGATGTCGCCGAGCTCATCTCCTCGCGCCTGACCTACCCCGATGGCAGCCCGGTGCGCTGTGTCGTCTCCGAGACCGCGATCGGGGGCGTGGCCGAGGCCAACCGCTGCAAGGAGCAGTTCCGCACCGAGAACGTGTGCGCCGACCTGACCGTCACCGCCTCCTGGAACTACATCACCGAGGTCCTCGACCTCGACCCCTCCATCCCGCACGCCATCTGGGGCTTCAACGGCACTGAGCGCCCTGGGGCCGTGACCCTGGCCGCCGCGGCCGCCGCCTACAACATGCTGGGCATCCCCTGCTTCGGCATCTACGGCCACGACGTGCAGGACGCCGACGACTCGGGCCTGACCGACGACGTCGTCGAGAACATCCTGCGCTACGTGCGCGCCGCCCTGGGGGTCGGCCTCATGAAGGGGCGCAGCTACCTCTCGATCGGCACCGTCTCCATGGGGATCGCCGGCTGCCGCGTCCCCGAGCAGTTCTTCGTCGACTACCTGGGCATGCGGGCCGAGTACATCGACATGATCGAGATCGACCGCCGTATCGCCCACGGCATCTACGACCACCAGGAGTACGAGACCGCCCTGGCCTGGGCCCGGGAGCACCTCACCATCGGGGAGAACCGCAACCCCGAGGCCAACCGCTTCACCCAGGAGGAGTACGACGAGCAGTTCGACTACTGCATCAAGATGCTCCTCATCGGCCGCGACCTCATGGAGGGCAACCCCGCCCTGGCCGAGCTGGGCTTCGTCGAGGAGGCCGAGGGCCACGACGCCATCGCGGCGGGCTTCCAGGGGCAGCGTCAGTGGACGGACTACAAGCCCAACGGCGACATCCTCGAGACCTTCCTCAACACCACCTTCGACTGGAACGGCAAGCGGCCCGAGAAGGTCTTCGCCACGGAGGGCGACGCCGGCAACGCCGTGGCCATGCTCTTCAACTCCGTCCTGACCCACCGTCCCCAGCTCTTCAGCGACGTGCGCACCTACTGGAGCCCCGAGGCCGTTGAGCGGGTCACCGGCTACAAGCTCGAGGGGCGCGCCGAGAACGGCTTCATCGACCTGCGCAACTCCGGGGCCACCACCCTCAACGCCACCGGCGAGGAGAAGGACGCCGAGGGCAACCCCATCATCAAGCACTGGTGGGAGATCACCGAGGCGGATATCGAGGCGGATCTGAAGGCCTCCACCTTCCATGCCGCCACCCGCGAGTACTTCCCCGGAGGCGGCTTCTCCACGCACTTCACCACCGCCGGCGGCATGCCCGTCACCGCGACCCGCCTGAACTTCGTGGCAGGCCAGGGACCGGTCCTCCAGATCTCCGAGGGCTGGACCGTGGAGCTGCCCGACGACGTGCGGGACCAGATCGTCAACCGCACCGACCCGACCTGGCCGACGACCTTCTTCGTCCCGCGCCTGACCGGCCAGGGCGCCTTCACCTCCGTCTACGACTGGATGGCCAACTGGGGCGCCAACCACACGGCCACCGGCTACGGGCACTTCGGCGCCGACCTCATCACCCTGGCCTCGATGCTGCGCATCCCCGTCTACATGCACAACGTCGAGCGCGAGAGAATCCTGCGCCCCAAGGCCTGGGTGCCCTTCGGCACCGCCGAGCCCGAGAGCGCCGACTTCCGGGCCTGCGCCACCTTCGGTCCTCTCTACCGCTGACGGGTCGCCGCCATGACGAGCACCGACGAGCACCACGCCCTTGCCCTCGACCTCGGCTCCAGCTCCGTGCGAGCGGTCCTGGGAAGCTACCGGCAGGGGGTCATCAGCACCGAGGAGGTCTTCCGCCTCCACCACCAGGCGGTGGACGACCACGGCACCCTCACCTGGGACCTCGAGCGCATCATGGATGGTGTTCGTCGGAGCATCGCCATGGCGACGCAGCGCCTGGGGCGGGCCCCCAACTCCATCGGCATCGACACCTGGGGGGTCGACTACGGCCTGCTCGACGCCCAAGGGGGTCTGCTGCGCGCCCCGCGTGCCTACCGGGACCGGCGCATGGCACGCTGGGCCGCGGACCTGGACCGGGCCCTCCCTGTGGAGGCCGCCTGGCGGGAGACCGGCATCCTGCCCCAGCAGATCAACACGGTCTACCAGCTCTACGCGGACCTGAGGCAGGAGCCCGACCTCATCGATCGCGTGGATCGCTTCCTGCCCCTGCCCGACCTCGTGGCCCATCTGCTCGGAGCCCCCGCGCAGGCGGGGCGGGCGATCGCCTCGACCACCGGGCTCGCCTCACCCGGGGTGCGCGAGTGGTCGGCTCGCGTGCTCCAGGCCGCCGGGATTCCTCAGGGGTGGATGCCCCCGCTCGTCGACGACGCCACGGTGGCCGGGACGACCCCGGAGGGGATCGCCATCGTGCGTCCCGGCGGGCACGACACCGCCTGCGCCGTCCATGCGCTCGGTCTGGCCGGTGACGAGGTGCGCCTGTTCATCTCCTCGGGATCCTGGAGCCTCATCGGGGCGGCGGTTCCCAGCCCCGTCCTGGACGCAGCGGCGCTGCGGGCCGGACTGACCAACGAGGTCCGCACCGACGGAGGTATCCGGCTGCTGCGTAACCTCACCGGCTTCTGGCTGCTCCAGGAGTGCCAGCGAGCCTGGAACGAGCCCGACACCGGTGCGCTGGTCGAGGCGGCGGGGGAGTGCGCCTCCCTCGGGGTCGTCATCGACCCCGACGACGAGCTCTTCGCCAGTCCCGGCGACATGCCGGACAAGATCGCCCAGTGGTGCCGCAGTCACTACAAGGTGGCTCCCGAGGGACCGGCGCAGACGGTCCGGCTCATCCTCGAGTCGCTCGCCTGCGCCCACGCCGCCTACGCCCGGGGGCTGCAGGACGTCGTCGGCGACCAGCTGGACCCGGCGGCACCGATCCACCTGGTGGGAGGCGGGGCGCGCAACAGCCTCCTGCCGGCCATGACGGCGGCGGCCTGCCACCGTCGGGTCATCGTGGGCACACCGGAGGCCAGTGCCCTGGGTAACATCCTCGCCCAGCTCGAGGCCGCCGAGGTCCTCGACCCGAGTGCTCGCGGTGAGGTGCTGCGCCGCAGCATCGGCTCCGTGGAGGTCGAGCCCTCCGGGGCCATCGCCGATCCCGGTACCTTCGACGCCATGCGGGAACGGCTGGGCAACGCCATCGCCGACTGACCACTTGGCACGTCGAGCGCAATCACACATTGAACTGAACACCCACCACACGAAAGGAGCAACGATGCTCCGCAACATTCCCGCCAACCTGTCACCCGAACTCGTCAAGATCCTGCTCGAGATGGGCCATGGGGATGAGATTCTCCTGGCTGACGCGAACTTCCCCGGGCACCACCTCCACCCCACCACGGTGCGGGCCGACGGCCTGGGGATTCCCGACCTGCTGAGGTCCATCCTCACTCTCATGCCCCTGGACCGCTACAGCAGCTACCAGGTGGCCCTCATGGAGACGGTGGGCGACGACCCCCGGCCGCCGGTCTGGGACGTCTACGAGCAGATCTGGAACGAGGCCGAGAAAGAAGCCGGACCGGTGAGCGTCAAGACGATTGAGCGCATGGCCTTCTACGACTACACCCCCAGCGTCTACGCCGTCGTCCTCACCGGGGAGACCGCCCTGTACGGCAACCTCATTCTCAAGAAGGGCGTGCTGTGATGACTGCGATCCGTGAGTCCGTGGCTGAGGAGGCCCCTGTCGGAAAGGGGACGGCCAAGCGGGGGTTCCTGTATCCCGGTATGGTGCTGCCCTTCTGTCTGCTGGTCTCCTGCTTCGCCGCCTGGGGCCTGGCCGGAAACATGACTGATCCCCTGGTCAAGGTCTTCCGCTCCGTGTTCTCCATGAACAACTTCCAGTCCTCCTTGGTGCAGTCCGCCTACTACGGGGCCTACTTCTGCCTGGCGATCCCGGCGGCCTTCATCAACAGCCGCCTGGGCTACAAGGGCGGCGTCCTCATCGGGCTGGTGCTGGCGGGAACCGGCGGGCTCCTGTTCATCCCCGCGGCCTACGTCATGACCTACTCGGTGTTCCTGACCGCCCTGTTCACCCTGGCTGCCGGCCTGTCCATCCTGGAGACCAGCGCCAACCCCTTCGTCATGTCCATGGGGCCGGAGCGCAATGCCACTCGGCGCCTCAACTTTGCGCAGGCATTCAACCCCATCGGCTCCAATCTGGGGGTGCTGCTGGCCGCCCTACTCATCCTGCCCAAGGTGAACCCGGCCACCGCCGAGCAGCGCAAGGCCATGAGCCACGAGGTGCTGCTGGCCACCCAGAGCGCAGAGCTCAAGGCGGTCATGGGCCCCTATGTCGCCCTCGGGCTCCTCTACATCCTGCTGGCCGTCATGATCGGCCGGGTCAGGGTTGCGGAGCGGCCGGTGGAATCGGCTGCGGGTGACAGCGGCGGGCCGGGCAGGCTCGCGCGCCTGCTGCGCAACAAGCGCTACAGCTTCGGGGTAGTGGCGCAGTACTTCAACGTCTCCGCCCAGACCTGTATCTGGACCTACACCCTGCACTACGTCACAGATGCCCTGGGGGTGTCGGACAAGATCGCCGGATACTGGTTGCAGGCGAGTCTCATCGTCTTCCTGGTCTTCCGGTTCCTCATGGTGGGTCTCATGGGGCGGTATGACGCACGAAAGCTGCTTCTGCTCATGTGCTCCCTCGGGGTCGGCCTGTCCCTGTTCGCCATGGTGAGCGTCAACATTCTGGGGGTGCTGGCCATCGTCTCCCTGTCGGCGTGCATCTCCCTGCTGTTCCCCACTATCTACGGCGAGGCCCTCCTTGGGCTGGGGGAGGACACTAAGTTCGGGGCCGCCGGCCTGGTCATGGCCATCATCGGCGGAGCCACCATGCCCCTGGTGCAGAGCTACATCATGGACAAGACGTCTCCCGCGGTGTCCTACATCACGGTCGCTGGGTGCTTCGTGGTGGTGGCCGCCTACGGGGTCTACACGCTGCGCACCCCCAGGCCCGTCAGCGCCTCCTGACGGCCGACTCTCACCTCGGAGCTCTGCGCGCCCACTCGGTACGAGCCGGGCGCGCAGGGCTCCCACGTCTCAGTGGGCCTGCTGGGGCAGGGGTGCAGGTGCTAGGCCGTGGTCGATGAGGCCCTGACGACGAGCGTCGGCTCCAGGCAGACACTGCGGGCGGGGGCGCCCTCGACGATCTCGTCGGACAGGCTCAGCGCGGCCCGTCCCAGGGCGTCGAAGTCCTGCGTCACGCTGGACAGGGACGGGGTCGCCCAACGCGCCAGGGGGATGTCATCGAAGCCGACCACGGCGACGTCGTCGGGGATCCTCACGCCGGCGGCGAGCAGCTCATGGCACAGGCCCAGGGCGATGTCATCGTTGGCGGCGAAGACGGCGTCGGGCAGGCCGCTGTCGAGCAGGCGCCGAGCAACTCTGGCCCCGGCCTCTCCCGTCCAGGCGTCCGTGCCCACCCAGCGACCGAGGATCCCGGCCTGCGCGCACACCGACTGGTAGGCGGCCAGCCGCTCCGAGGCGTCCTGCCAGGACAGGTCCCCGGTGACATGCAGCAGACGGCTGCGCCCCTGAGCCAGAAGATGCTCCGTGGCCAGCCTGGCTCCCAGGGCCTGGTCGATAGAGACGGTGGACAGCTCGGCGAACTCGTGCTGACCCGCGATGATGGCCACGACCGGACCGCGGTGGCGCTGGGAGGAGAGGATGGTCAGGACGTCGGCGCGCTGGGCCAGGACCACGATGGTCGCCACGCGGTGACCGTGCAGGTGAGCCAGTGCCTGCCGCACGGACTCCGAGTCGCTTCCCTCGGCAGTGGCCAGGACGAAGGTATCCCCCCGCTCGCGCACCGCCCTGGCGATCGCGGAGAAGATGGAGGCCATCCCGTGCGACAGCCCGGCAGTCAGCAGGATTCCCACCGCCCCGGAGGAGCCCGAGGCCAGCGAGCGGGCGGCGAGGTTCGGCTCGTAACCCAGCGCCTGTACGGCCGCCAGAACCTTCTGACGTGTCTCGGGACGGACCGACGGGTGGTTGTTGAGTACGCGGGAGACGGTCTGCGCTGAGACTCCGACGGCCTCGGCCACGTCACTGAGGGTCACGCGTGTGGACACAAGGGAAATATAGCAGCGCCGCCCCAGGACTCCGGGGTGCCGCGTTGGCGTGCTGGCGAGGGTGGTGCGGCGCGCGTCCCGCACCGCAGCGGGCCCAGCCATTAGCGTGACCGTATGAGCCTGGCCGTCTACCCCGGAAGCTTCGATCCCCTCACCCTGGGGCACGTCGACATCGCCGCCCGCGCGACCACGCTCTTCGACGTCGTCGTCATCGGGATCGCCCACAACGCCGCCAAGGCCGGGCGCCACCTGCTCGACGTCCACGAACGCCTCCGCCTGGCCAAGGAGGCCACCTCCCACCTGCCCGGAGTCGAGGTGGACATCGTCCCCGGGCTCCTGGCCGACTACTGCACTCAGCACGGCGCGAGCGCCATCATCAAGGGCCTGCGCAACGGCAGCGACCTGGACGCCGAGCTGCCCATGGCTCTGCTCAACCGCGACCTGGGGGCTCCCGAGACAGTCTTCCTGCCCGCGTCCGCCGCCTACGCGCACATCTCCTCCTCCCTCGTCAAGGACGTCGCCGGCTATGGCCGGGACGTCTCCGCCCTCGTCCCGCCCGCTGTGGCCCACGCCCTGGCGGTCCGGCTGGCTCAGGCCCCCGGGTCTGCGGCTCACGACGGCGTCGACTCAGGACTCGTCCCGCCCGGGACCCCGCCAAGCCGCTTCGTCGGCGCCGACCACACTCGAGAGGACCTACCGTGACGACCAGCCGCGATGCCGGAGACGACCTGCTGCGCATCCTCGATGAGCTCGACGAGCTCATCAGCAACGCCCGATCCATGCCGATGAGCGCCTCGGCGATCGTCAACCGGGAGAACGCCCTGCACCTCATCGACCGGGCTCGTGACGCGGTCCCGAGCGCCGTTCGCCGCGCCGAGAAGATCGTCGCCGATGCCGACGCCGTCCTGGCTGAGGGACGGGCCGAGTCCGAACGGCTCGTCCAGTACGCCCAGGAGGAGTCCGAGCGCCTCGTGGCCGGGGAGAACATCGTGCGCATGGCCAATGACCGGGCCGACAGCATCGTGGCCGCGGCGGAGGACAAGGCCGCCTCCCTGCGTCACGGGGCCGATGAGTACTCCGACCGCACCCTGGCCTCCCTGGAGGCCGAGGTCGCCAAGGTCGCCGAGCAGATCCGCGCCGGCCGCGAGGTCCTGGCCGGCCGCCTGGGGGACGGCGCGGGCCAGCCGGTGGAGATCCAGGAGCCCGTGCGCCGTCGCTCGGGCTGGTCCGTGGACCCCTCCGCCCACTGAACCAGAGGCGCCGCAGCCCCACCGGGTACGCTCGCGCCAGACACCTCGTCCATCACCACGCCCACCAGCCGCCCAGCACCATGTGCATCACCTGGTACATCACCTGGGCATCACGCGGACATCATGCCGCTTGGGCCCCTCGGTCATCGCTGGATGCGGCGCGGTCAACCCGCTGTGGAGGAACCCATGTCAGGACTCGTCGTCGACATCGTCGACCTGCCCCGTGCCACCGGCTCGGTCAAGAACCTGCAGATCCGCACCCCCGCCCCCGCCGACCTGGGCACCGAGGTCATCGGCGTGCCCGAGGGCAGTGACCTCGCCCTCGACGTCACCCTGACCTCCATGGACGACGGCGTCCTGGCGCAGGCCGACGCCGACCTGCACGTCCACGGCGAGTGCGTGCGCTGCCTGCGCGACCTCGATGAGGACCGCAGCGTGAGGATCGACGAGCTCTACCTCTTCCCCGAGGTCATCGAGGCCCAGCGGGCCGAAGGCGATGAGGAGGCGGAGGACCTCCTGGCGGTGGGGGAGACCACCCTGGACCTCGAGCCGGCACTGCGCGACGCCCTGGTGCCCACGCTGCCCTTCCAGCCCCTGTGCCGCCCCGACTGCCCCGGACTGTGCCCCGACTGCGGCAAGCGGCTCGAGGACCTGCCCGCCGACCACCACCACGAGGTCCTTGACCCGCGCTGGTCCGCCCTGGCCGGCCTGCTGGAGACTGAGACCGGTCAGGAGGGCGAGCAGGACGCGCCCACGAGCGGGGAGGAACAGGCCTGATGGCCAAGCGCCGCAGCGCCCCGCCCGCGCGCACCGACACCGAGGCCCTCGTCTACCGCTGGGGGCCGAGCATCGATGTCGACCTGCTCGACCTGGCCCTGACCCACCGCTCCTACGCCCACGAGAACGGCGGCCTGCCCACCAACGAGCGCCTGGAGTTCCTGGGCGACTCCGTCCTGGGCATCATCGTCACCGAGTACCTCTACCGCACCCACCCGGAGGTCCCCGAGGGCCAGCTCGCCAAAATGCGTGCGGCCACCGTCTCCGAGCCGGCCCTGGCCGCCGTCGCCCGCGACCTGGGACTGGGGGAGTTCATCAAGCTCGGCAAGGGCGAGGCGCTCTCGGGCGGGCGGGACAAGGACTCCATCCTGTCCGACACGGTCGAGGCCCTCATCGGCGCCACCTACCTCACCCACGGCCTGGAGGAGACCCGCACTGTCGTCACCCGGCTCGTCTCCCGCTTCCTGGACTCTGCCCGCACCCGCGGCGCGGGCCTGGACTGGAAGACGAGCCTCCAGGAGCTCACCGCCGTCCACCAGCTCGGCAACCCCGCCTACGAGGTCACCGGAACCGGCCCCGATCACCAGCGGGTCTTCACCGCCAGCGCCATCGTTGACGGCGAGGTCCTGGGGCAGGGCACCGGCAGCTCGAAGAAGGTCGCCGAGCACGACGCCGCCGAGGCCGCCTACGCCGCCATCCTGGCCGCCCGGGGCGACGGCGGCCTCAACCTGCCCGGAGTTAACGAGGCCCTGCGCGCCGACCTGCTCACCGGGCAGGGCTCCCAGACGAGCTGATGCCGGAGCTGCCCGAGGTCGAGGTGGTGCGCGCCGGGCTCGCCCGGCACGTGGCCGGACGCACCGTCACCCGCGTCGAGGTCCTCGATCCGCGTCCGCTGCGCCGCCAGGACGGGGGAGCGCAGGCCTTCGTCGACCAGCTCACCGGGCGCACCCTGACCGCGGCCGTCCGCCGCGGGAAGTTCCTGTGGCTGCCCCTGGATGACGGACGCGCCCTGTCGGCCCACCTGGGCATGAGCGGCCAGCTGCTCGTGCGCGGCACCACCGCCGCGACCGCTCCTCACGCTGCCCCGGAGTCCCACCGTGCCGCGGCCTTCCTGGCCGATCCGGACACTCTGCCCGGCGGGCGCCCAGCGGACCTGAGTGCTACCGAGCAGCCCCGCTACGTGCGGGACATCTCCACCTCCGCCCGCCACCTGCGAGTGCGTCTCCACCTCAGCACCGGCCTCGGCGGCGACAACGGCGCCGATGGTGACGACGGTGACGGCGCGGCGGTCCTCGACCTGGTCGACCAGCGCATGCTTGGTGGCCTGCACATCGTCGACCTGACCCCCACCGCTGACGGTGCTCCCGGCGGGATGGGCGACCCGCGGCCGCTGCTGCCCGCCGACGCCACCCATATCGCCCGTGACCTGCTCGACCCGGCCCTGGAGCTGGCCGGCCCCACCGGCGTCGTCGCCCGGGTACGTGCCTCGAGGCGCGCCATCAAGACCCAGCTGCTCGACCAGGGACTCGTCTCGGGCATCGGCAACATCTACGCCGACGAGGGCCTGTGGGAGGCCGGGGTGCACGGCCTGCGCCCGGGAACCGGTCTCGGCCCACGGGTGGTGGCCCGGATCCTTGAGTCCACCGCTGAGGTCATGCGCCGGGCCCTTGAGGTCGGCGGCACGAGCTTCGACGCCCTCTACGTCGATGTCGAGGGTGCCGCCGGGTTCTTCGCCCGCGAGCTGGGCGCCTACGGGCGCCAGGGACTGGAGTGCCGCCGCTGCAAGGCCACCATGGTGCGTGAGACTCTGGGAGGGCGTTCTCACACCTACTGTCCCCGTTGCCAGACCCGTCCGCGCCGGCACCGGTAGGCGCCGCCAGTGCTCGCAGGGAGCCTCCACAACGGCATCACCGCGGAGCTGCCAGGGTTGTGACGCAGGTTTCCATACCCTGGTAATGTCATGAGTATGGCACACACCTCATCGTCGGAGATCGTCCGCGTCATGATCGTGGACGACCACGAGATCGTCCGTCGCGGCATCGCCGAGATCATTGACCGCGCTGATGGGCTCGACGTCGTCGCCGAGGCGGGATCTCGGGCTGAGGCGGTGCGTCGGGCCGAGCTGGTCCGCCCCGATGTCATCCTCGTGGACCTCCAGCTGCCCGACGGCACCGGCATCGAGCTCATGCAGGAGCTGAGGGACTCCGTGCCCCAGGCCCTGCCGATCGTGCTGACCTCCTTCGACGACGACGAGGCCCTGGCTGAGGCCCTGGCGGCAGGTGCCCGGGCCTACCTGCTCAAGACGGTCCACGGCGCCGAGATCAGCGACGTCGTGCGGGCCGTCGCCTCCGGCCGCGTCCTGCTCGACGAGCGCACCGTGACGCGCCGCCGGGCGGACCACGATGACCCCACCGCCGACCTGACCAACGCCGAGCGCAAGGTCCTCGACCTCATCGGTGACGGCCTGTCCAACCGGGAGATCGGTGAGCGGCTCGGAGTCGCCGAGAAGACAGTTAAGAACCACATCACCTCCCTGCTGGCCAAGATGGGTCTGCAGCGACGCACCCAGGTCGCCGCCTGGGTCGCCGGTCAGCGGGCCTCGGGCTGGCGCAACAGCTGACGGATCCTTCTGCGCGCTGAGCCCGCCACTGAGGGGCGCACGCGGACTCAGCGCACCCGGCCGCCCCCGTCCAAGGGCACTCGCCAGGTGAAGCAGGTGCCGCGCCGCTCGCCGTCGGAGCGGGCCCGTGGACCAATGACGAAGCTGCCGCCGTGGCGGCGGGCCCGTTCGGCCATGTTGGCCGTCCCCGAACGGCGCGTCACTGAGGGATTCACCCCGACGCCGTCATCACGGCAGACGATCTCCACCACCGGGCTGCCCCGGAAGGGCTCGGCGTCGCCCGAGGCGTGACCCTCGTCGTCGCCGGGGCCGCAGCACTGCTCCGAGCCCGGCTGCACCCCCTCGATCTTGACGTCCACCGTCACCGAGGAGGCGTGGGCATGACGGGCCACGTTGCTCAGTCCCTCACGCACGACGGCGACCATGTCGTCGGCGATGTCCGGTGCCACGGCGGCGTCGACCGAGGCGATGAGCCGGTCCTCCTCGTCGCGGTCCACCTGGGCAAGGCCCCGGCCGTCGACGCTCAGCAGCAGCGAGGGGGCGTAGCCCAGGGCGTTGCGGGCCAGGGAGGCCTCGCGCCGCAGCCGCTCGATCACCCCGACCTCCTCATCGCGATCGCGCAGGGAGCGCACGATGGAGCGGATCTGGCCCACGGAGTCGTCCACCGCCTCCAGAGCGGTACTCAGCACGGAGCACACCGCATCCAGGTCCGCTTGCGCGCTGGAGGCCAGCCGTTCCCGGGCCGCGGAGATCTGCATCCCGGTGGCGAAGAGCTGCTGGATGGCCAGGTCGTGCAGATCCCGGCCGATCCGGGCCCGCTCATCGAGCAGCGTGGCCATCTCCTCGGCGTGCTGGGCGTCGGCCAGCTCGAAGGCCATGGTGGCCTGCCCCGCCACGAGCTCGGCGATCTCCAGGTCCTGGGCGGTGAAGGGTGCCGCGCCGGGGGAACGCAGCAGCAGCATCACTCCCACTCCCCGCCCCCGGTGGATCATGGGGGCGTAGAGGGCCGGCCCGAACTGGGCCAGCTGGGGGACCATCAGGTCGCCGTCGCCCCAGGCGTCCTCCAGGGAGTCCACGACCAGGCCGGTCTGATGGGCCAGGGTGGTCAGGGCCCGACCCTCGGGCGGGAAGAAGGTGCCGATCAGCTCCCTGGCGTGCTCGCCGTCGGCGATCTCGCAGATCCAGCGCTTGCCGATGCTGGGCAGGATGAGGGCGGCGGTGTCGGCGTGAGCGACCTGGCGGACACGGTGGGCGATGAGCGTCAGTGCGTCATCCTCCTCGGCGCCCGAGAGCAGCAGCGTCGTCAGCTCCTGGGAGACCACCATCCACTGCTCGCGGTCACGGGCCTCGCGGTACAGGCGGGCGTTCTCCACGGCGACGGCTGCGGCCTGGGCCAGGGTCAGGACGGCTTCGGCGTCCGAGCGGGTGAAGCCCCCCGGCTTGTCACACAGGTAGAGATGTCCGTAGACCTGGCCGTGAAGGCGCAGCGGGGCCGAGAGCAGACTGCCGGTCTCCTCACCCTCGATGGCACCGGTGAAGGCCGATGTCCTGCCCAGGTCGTTGTCGATGACCATCCCGGTGCCCTCGAGCCCGCCGAGCAGGGACTCAGAGGAGGCGTGCGAAGTGCCGGCGGTATCGGGGGCGCCGGCCATCTGGGCGAGCTCATCGAGGGTCGCCGTGGGCACCCCGCTGCACAGACCGGTGCCCGAGCTCGCGCCGGAGGGATCGGACGAGAGGGGGCCGGCCGGGTCAACATCCATGTCCGCGTGGTTGAGCACGGCGATGGTTCCCCACGAGGCTCCCGTGATGGAGCAGGCCGACTCCACCAGACGGCGCAGCGCGTCGGGGACCCGAAGGGAGCTGGTGAGGCTCAGGGCCGCCTGGATGAGGGCGACAGTCGCCTCGTCCAGGCTCGGCTGAAGGGCCGACACCCGGCGGCCACGGGTGGAGACCAGCTGGTCGGCGTGGACGGCGTAGGCCAGACGCCCCGCCGCGGCGTTCTCCTCCGAAGAGGTCGCCAGCGCCTCCTCACGTCGCTCCGGGGGGCCGTCGAGCTCCTCCGGGGCGTCCTCGGGCACACCGGGGAAGCCAAGACCCTCGCCGAGAGTGTCTGCTGCGTGCTGCGGGTGGGGTGTCGTCATCGTGCTCAGCTCGTTCAGCTCGTACCGGATACGTGGTCCTGCTGCCTGTCCTGATCCTCCTGGGAGAGCGACCACCGGTAGGTCTCGGAGACGTCCTGGAGCTCGCGGTGGCTGCCTCGGTGCAGGATAGTCGCCGTGGCCTGCTCGCCGGTGGCCTGTGGCCGGTGTCCCATGACGAGGACCTCGTCGGCGTGCTCCAGGGCGCTGAGACGATGGGTGACCAGGAGAGTGCCGCGGCCCTGGTCACCCGCTGTCAGCAGGTCGGTCACGAGCCGGTCCGCGGTGAGGGCATCGAGATGCTCACCGGGCTCGTCCAGCAGCATCAGGGGAGCCGGAGCCGCCAGGGCCCGGGCCAGCAGGAGCCGACGCCGCTCCCCACCTGACAGTGTGGTGGCATCGGTGCCGATGATGGTCTCAACTCCCTCGGGAAGAGCCTCGAGCCACCTCCCCAGGCCGGCCCGCCTCAGCAGCTCGCCGGCCTCGGCGGGGGTGACGTCCCCGCGCGCCACGCGCAGGTTCTCCAGGACGCTGGTGTGGAAGACGTGCGCGTCCTCCGCGGTCAGGCACACCCGGGCCGCCACCTCTGAGTGGGCCGCCTGCCACGGGGGGACGCCGTCGAGCGTCAGCGTGCCGCCCCGAGGCTCCAGCAGCCCCGCCAGCGTGGCCAGCAGTGTCGACTTGCCGATCCCCGACGGCCCCACGATCGCCACTCGGCGACCGACCCGCAGATCCAGGTCGATGCCCTCGGCCACCACCGGGCCGCCCGGCCAGCCCACCGCCAGCCCCCTTGCCTTGAGGTACGGGCCCTGGGCGGAGGGCTCGGGCAGCTCCAGAGGCGCGCAGGACGTCGCGGAGCCGCTGGCGGCACTGGCTTCAGCGGCCTCGATGAGCTCCACGATGCGGCAGGCGGCGCCGGCCGACCTGACCAGCTGCACGCTGGCCGGGCCGAGTGCTGAGGTGGCCTCGAAGGCGGCCAGTGGAACCAGGACGATCACTGCCAGCCAGACCGGGGCCAGCTGCCCGGAGGACACGGCGCTCACCCCCACCACCAGGTTTCCCAGGACCGCCAGGCCCATGGCGGCCATGTCCACGGCCGCCGCGATCGCGGCCGGTACCGCGGCCCGGTCCCGCAGACGGGTCAGGCTCTCCTCCCGGGAGGCGACCTGGCGCATCGAGCCGGCCAGACGCCCGGAGACGGACAGCTCGGGGGCCCCCTCCAGGACCGCCAGCACCTCCGCGGTCAGCTCAGTGGCCTGCCTCTGACGGGCCTGCTCGGCGATTCTCGCCGAACGGATGGTGGCCAACGGGCCCACCAGTCCCGACAGCAGCAGACAGGCCAGCAGGATGAGGCCCGCCGGCCAGTAGACCACGCCGACGCCGAGACATGTGGCTGTGCCCAGGACGGAGGCGACAGCCGCAGGCAGATAGGCGCGCACCACGAGATCCCCGACCGCGTCGATGTCGCTGCCCACTCGCGCCAGGACGTCGCCGCGGCGCAGGCCCGCAACCGTGTCGGTGCGGGCTGAGGCCAGGGACTCGTAGAGGCGGGTGCGCAGAGCGCCCATGCCTCTCAGGGCGGTGTCATGGGAGACGAGCCTCTCGCAGTAGCGCAGCACGGAGCGTGAGATGCCGAAGAGCCGCACCGCCACCGGCGCAACCCCCAGTGCGACGACGTCGGGCATCTGTGAGGCCCGCGCAATGAGCCAGGCCGCCACCCCGGACAGGGACACGGCCGAGGCCATACCCGCCGTCCCGGCGACTACGGCCAGGATGAAGCGTGATCGGTCCAGGTTCAGCAGTCCCACCGCCCGGCGCAGGGAGCGTCGCTCAGCGACGGACAGTGCGGGGGAGAGGACGGATGTCATCGGGCTCGCAGCGCTCACAGGGATGTCAGGGCTCTCGGGGTTCGATGTCCTTGCAGCGCTCACTGGGCCTCCTCCTGCGACATCGGCAGATCGTGGACGGATGACTGGTCGGGCGAGGCGTGTGCCTGTTGTGCCGGTTGCATCGGCTCACTCGTCACGGCAATGGTCTGCTCGGCCAGGGCGATGAGCGTCGGACGGTGCGCGATGACCACCACCGTGCGCCCCGAGGCGTGCAGCGCGCGCACGCTGTCGAGGACATGGGCCTCACTGGCGGCATCGAGGTGTGCGGTC